>Ga0310828_1000551_pt1 | contig 35969 bp, 51 predicted proteins | sample WT_ome_3_FD_202242 | JGI IMG/M metagenome (GOLD analysis project Ga0310828, IMG submission 202242) | Sorghum-adapted microbial communities enriched on wild type (WT) sorghum from Joint BioEnergy Institute, Emeryville, California, United... ... | reverse complement strand
TCATGTGCCTTTCTGGCAGCGAAATAACTGCTTAATACATTAACCTTTATCGCTTGCATGACAACATCTATATCCACTCTCTGATTCACCTCCTTCCTCAGAACTAGTCTACCAGAAGGAGGAAAAACACGAAAGGAGGCCGCGCATGACCCCCGAAAAAGCATTCGCCGCCATCATTACCGATTTGAAAGCACAGCTCAAAGCCGAGATCCTTGAAGAGCTGCGCACAGAGCTGAGCGTCACTCCGGATCGCACCCTCACATTCGCCGAGGCGTGCGAGTATCTGCACATGTCGGACTACACACTGCGGCAACTGATCCGGCAGAAGCGCATCCCGCATCGGGTTTACGGTGCGGAAGGGTCGAAAAACCCTCGGTATTTGTTCAGCGCCCGCAGACTCGACCAGTGGATCCGGGAGCAGGAGGAGGCCAACTATCGAAAGGAGGTTCGAACCGGATGAACTGCCCCGAATGCGGAAAACCTTTGCAGATCAATTTCCGCTGCACCTACAACAACGTCCAGATGTGCATCCGCTGCGCGTATCAGCAGATGCCGGCTGGCAACCCGGGACGGGCACAGATCGAGAAAAATTACCCGGAGGTGACCAACAATGGCCCAAACAGATGATGTCTTCTGGATCCGCGAGGTCTGTGACGCCGATCAGCGCGCCAAGCTCGTCACCGACGAAGCCAAAGAATGGTTTGCGACGCGGACGATCGCAGACGCGCTGATCAGTTACGAGCAAAAGCTGGAAATGGCAGGTGAGCGCGCATGATGCCCAGACCTTGCTACGAATCTGATGGCTACGCGCACCCCGACGACCGGGTGGATCGACTCGGACGAGTATTTGCAAGGTTACGGCTGCATGAGAAATACGGCATCACGTTTGAACGGTGGCTGGAGATGATCGAGAACGGCAGCTGGGAATTGACATTCGGAAAATCTGCTTGAAAGGAGGTGAACCAAGTCATGTCAGACAAAATCCAAAACGCTCTGGAAGCCGTCCGCGAGCTGGAAAACTGCCGTGAAAAGAGTATCGCGATCACGCACATGGAGACGGCGGAACTCTGGCTTATGCGGTTGCGGAAATACCACGAGGAGTGATCGAGCATGTTCATCCGCGTGAGAGTCTGGCGAATGTTGACCAGCGCCGAACGCATGGCTCTGCTGTCACACGTCAGCGAGCAGAACAGGCGACGCTGGCAAAAAAGAAAAGCCGCCTGCTGAGGGCGACCTAAGCGAAATCAACCTATCACAGCCATTCTACCACGGTTGGTAGGATGGAGCAAGGAGGATGTGAAGATGGCTCCATCTTTGGATCGTTTTGCCGTCGGCCTCCCCGATCCGCAGGAGAAGCCGGCGGCGATCGTAGCGAAGTGCGAAGCGTGCGGCGCCTCAATTTTCCTTGGTGATGATGCTGTTGAAAGCGGCGGCGAATACTTCTGTGACTTCGTGTGCTTCATGCGCTTCATGGGTGCGCGGATAGTCGTAGCGGGGATGGAGGATTGAGATGTCTACCGCATTGCATATTCCGAAAGTCAGCATCAAAGATCAACGTCTCATTCTGCGTTGTCCCTATGAAGATCGGGAGCTTGCGAAACACATTCCCGGTTACAAATGGGACAGCGCAGAAAAAGCCTGGACGTATCCGGTCCGACCGGAAGTGGTCAAGGATATCCGTCGTTTGTTTCCGACCGTTTCCATCGATGCGGAAGCAGTGCGGGCAGTACAGCGCATCGAGGAACGGGAACAAGAAGCGCAGCGGATTAAAAACAGTGATAACGTTCCGGATGTAGAGATGCCGATCCTGGCCAAACCATTCGAACATCAAAAGCGTGCTTTTGCGATCGGCATCACGCTGCCCAATTTCGCTGCACTTATGGAGCAGGGTTGCGGCAAGACTTTGACGGCTATCGCCATCGCGGGACACCGATACAAGTACGACGGTTTGCGTCGTGTGCTGGTCGTGGCGCCGACCTCCGTTGTTCCAGTCTGGCCGAAAGAATTTAAACAGTTTGCCGCTTTTCCTACGGAAGTCATTGCCCTGCAAGGGTCGAGCAAAGAAAAGGCGGAGACGCTGAAAAAGTTGCCTCCGCCCGGCGACAAACTGCAAGTGGCCGTGATCAACTATGAGTCCACATGGCGAGTAGAGAAGGAACTGGCCGCATGGATCCGCGGTGGAATGATCATCTGCGACGAGAGTCAGCGGATCAAAACGCCAGGGGCAACACAGTCCAAGTGCTTGCACCGGATCGGGCAGCTGGCGGCATACCGGATGATTTTGACGGGAACGCCGGTCACGCAAAGTCCGCTCGACTTCTACAGCCAGTACAAGTTTCTGCAACCAGAGATTTTCGGCGGGAGTTTCACGGCATTCCGCGCGCGTTACGCGCAAATGGTGCCGCTGGACAAAAGCCGTCCGATGCAAGGACCGAAAAAGATCGTCGGATACCAGCGACTCGACGAACTGGTGAAAAAGGCACACAGCATCGCGTTTCGAGTGACGAAAGCGGAAGCCCTGGATCTGCCGAAAGAAATCACGCAACCGCATTATATCGAACTGGAGAAAGACGCCCGCCACGTCTACAACGAACTGCGAAAAGAAGCAATCGCAGAGCTGTCCGGCGGCACGGTCACGGCGGCGAATGTGTTGACCAAACTATTGCGGCTTTCCCAGGTGACCGGAGGTTTTGTCACCGACGAAAATGGCTTTGTGCATCGGGTCGGGAGCGAGAAATTGAAAGTATTTGATGAACTGCTGACCGATCTGTTAGACGCCGGCAAGAAAGTGGTCGTCTTTGCCCGGTTCATTCCGGAAATCAAAGAGATTGGCAAACTGCTGGAAAAGCGCGGTATCGGGTACCGTGTGATTACGGGCGACGTAAAGCAGGCCGACCGTGGCCAAGCCGTGCAGGATTTTCAGACCAATCCGGAAGTGAAAGTGTTTGTTGCGCAGATTCAGACGGCTGGGCTGGGAATCACCTTGACTGCGGCGGATACGGCGATCTTTTACAGCATGGATTTCAGCCTGGCGAATCACGAGCAAGCGAAGGCGCGCATTCACCGGATCGGGCAAAAGTACCCGGTAACCTATATCTATCTGCTTGCACAAGGTACTGTCGATGAGCACATATACGATGCGCTGCGGGAAAAGAAGAATGTTGCCGATCTGGTCGTGGACCGATGGCGAGAATTCATGAAAGGATGATTCACATGGAAGCAACAGTGCAACAGCAAAATCCGATCGTCGAGTTGGCCAACCGGCTCATCACGATCCGGGACGAAAAAGAAGCGCTCTCGGAACGAGAAAAGGAGCTCAACAAGCTCGAAGAGGAAACCGAGCGCCAGCTTTTTGAACTGATGATCTCGGAAGACTTGGAAAAATTCACTTATGCCGGCCGCACGTTCCGTCCGGAAGTCAAAACTTACGCCAGCATCAGGGCCGAATGCAAAGAAGAGGCGTTCGCGTGGCTCAAGGAAAACGGCTACGGTGACTTGGTTAAGGAGCAAGTGAACGCGCAGTCTCTCACGTCACTGTATAAAGAGCTGGACGAAAACGGCGAATTGCCGGAAGAATTCGCGCAACTGCTCAATGTGTACCAAAAACAAAAAATTGCTGTCCGCAGAGGACGCGGATAAAAAATACCACAAAGGAGCGAATCAAACCATGAGCAACAATCTCCCTGCAATCGTAAATCCTTCGATCAATCTTCCTATCTTGACCCAGCCGAATGAAGTCCAAGAATATATGATGGAAAATCTGGACGGCATTACGCCGGATTTTCCGCGAGTAAAATTCCCCAGCGGCGGCAATCTCGCTTTTGAAATTCCTGGCGAGGACGAAGCTGACGTAGCTAAGGAATTGGTCGGCGTCGTGGTGGATCAGCATTCCGCGAACGCCTACTGGTCCAGACGCTTCGATGGCGAGAGAAACGCGCCGGATTGCACGTCGATGGACGGCAAAATCGGTTTTGCCCCGGAAGGTGCGAACGTGCCGTGGGCCGGAGGATGCCAGGAGTGTGCAACCTGTCCGTTCAACCAGTGGGGCACGGCCGTGGATCAAAACGGAAACAAGACGAACGGCAAGGCCTGCAAAAACATGAAGCGTGTGGCGCTGCTAAGGGAAGGTGAAATCCTGCCACTCATTATCACAATCCCGCCAACCAGCGTCAAAGCATGGAATGCGTATATGGTCAATCTCACATCCAAACTGAAAAAGTTTTATGGCGTCGTGACCAAAATCAAACTGCAAAAGGCGAAAAATAGCGGAGGCATCGAATACAGCGAAGGTGTATTTACCCGCGTGAAAGACCTGACCAAAGAGGAAATCGAACACATGAAGGCATACGTCGCCGGCATTAAGCCTGTGCTGCGGAATGTCACGATCGATGTGACGGATTACGACGTGCAGGAGACGGCAGGAACCAGCACGGATGAAGACATTGCATAAAGTGAGGCGGTCAAACGGCCGCCCTCCTTGTCGGAGGGGATACCGTGAACATGCTTGAACATGCACTCGAATACGCGCGGCTCGGATGGAGTGTGATTCCCCTCCGACGCCGCGACAAAAAGCCGGCGATCGCTTCATGGAAGGAATATCAGGAACGCCGGGCGACGGAGGACGAAATTCGCTCCTGGTGGGAAAAGTGGCCGGAAGCAAACATCGGCATCGCCACAGGGGCGGTATCCGGCATCGTCGTGCTGGACGTTGACGGCGAGGACGGACGGCGGTCACTTGAGCAAGTCGCTGGTAGCGACATCCCGCGGACACCGCACACGAACACGGGGAAGGGTCGTCACTATCTGTTTCGGCATCCCGGCGGTGGAGAGTGGCGGAACTTCGCCGGAAAAAAACCGGGGCTCGATTTTCGCGGCGACGGCGGATATATTGTCGCGCCGCCGTCGATCCATCCGTCGGGGCGGCGGTATGAATGGGTAATTCCGCCCGAGGACGCCGAGCCCGCCGATCCGCCGGTGTGGTTGATGGAACTGCTCACAAAGAAACAGGATCCCGAACCAACGCCGCCGCCAAAACCGAAGCGCGAGTATGATCCCGGCGCCGGGGCGGAAGTGATTCTGAACAATTGCGCGTTTTGCCAACACTGCCGGGATAATGCGGAGACTCTCAGCGAACCGGAATGGTACGCCATGATCTCGAATCTGGCGCGGGCGGATGGCGGGCGGGAACTGATCCATGAGCTCAGCCGGCCGTATCCCGGGTACTCGCCGGCGGAGACGGACCGAAAAATCGAGCACGCCCTGCAGGACGGTGAACCTCACACATGCCAGTATATTCAGGATAATCTCGGATTCACCGGCTGCCCGGTGGGCGGCTGCGGCGTCAAGGCGCCGATCGGGTTTGTGTCGAGCCCGTTGGTACTCGCGAAAATCACGGTGGACGCGGCGATTCGGGAGCTGAGGCGGGAACCTAAGCGGGAAACGATTTATGACGACGAGGTCATTGGCGCGCTGGCGGTACTCAGACAACGTGACGCGGCGGAATATGCGCGGTTGAAAGGCGAAATCAAGGATGCCGCCGGCCGGCTCGTCAGCATCCCTGACCTGGAACGCGCGGTCAAACAGAAGCAGGCGCAGCAGCAAAACATTCGCGTCGTTCAGCCTGGCGAGGAAGCACCTCCGATCAAAGCGGACTGGCTCGAAAACAAACCGTTTCCATTCGAGATTCGGAAATTCGGCGACTGGACGATCAGTGAAAGCGGCATCGCCAAAGTGGTGTTTTCCGACGAAGGGCCGCAGTACATCCAAGTTTGCTCGGCTCCGCTTTTCATCACCAAGCGGTTGAAAAGGGTGGACAGCGGACTCGATGAGGCGCGTGTCGAGTTATCCTGGTGGCGGGATAACGAGTGGCAGCGGGCGATCGTGGACGCGGACGTGGCGTTCACGAGCAGCAAGGCGACGATTCTGCGGAAGATGGACGTGCCGATCAACTCGGAAACATCGAAATATTTTGTTTCGTACCTGCAGGAGTTTGAACGGAACTACATCCAGCATATTCCGCTCGTTAAAACGGTCAGCCGAATGGGGTGGTATGGTTCAAAGCATTTCTTTCCGGGACTGGAAGGCGACTATATCGTTGACAACCCCGACATGGCAAAGCAACTCTCCGGATTTCACGAAGCCGGCACGTTGGAGGATTGGGTGACGTTCATCACTCCGATCCGAAAATATCCGATCGCCCGGTTCATGCTCGCCTGCAGTTTCGCGGCGCCGCTCATGCGGCTGGTCAATCAGCGCATCTTCATTTTCCACGTCTACGGTCGGTCCCGCGGCGGAAAAACGGCGTCGATGGTCGCCGCGCTCTCCGTGTGGGGGCGACCGGAAGATATCATGGCGAACTTTAACACAACGAAGGTCGGCATCGAACAGCTCGCCGGATTTTATAACGATCTGCCGATTGGACTGGACGAGCAACAGGTTGCGGCTAGGAATCAAAGTTTCATCGAATCCTTAGTTTATATGCTCTCCATGGGGAAAGGCCGGACACGCGGTTCGAAAGGCGGCGGAATCCGGGAGTATCAGCAGTGGAAAACGATCGTGCTGACAACTGGCGAGGACCCGATTTCGACGGACAGCAGCACAGCGGGGGTGAAGTCTCGCACGCTGGAAGTGTACGGGGCGCCGATCCCGGACGAGCTTGCGGCGCAGAGGATTCACCGCGGCATCGTGTACCACTACGGCACCGCCGGAGTGGCGTTTATCCGCCGGCTGATGGATGAGTTGTTCAAGGATCCGAAGATGGTGCTGACCGGGTATGAGCAGTTTCTCGATGTCCTGCAAAAGAAATTCCCGGACAACCTTTCCAGCCACGTCTCGGCGGTTACCATCGCCATGCTGGCGGATTTCTACGCTAGTCAGTGGATTTTCGGTTTGGACGAAACAACCGCCTTTATGGAAACCGTGAAGATGGGCGAGGAGATCCTCGGAATGCTCGAAAAAACGAGCGAGGCAGACGACGCGCTGCGGGCTTACGACTATATCATGAGCTGGTCGGACGCAAATTCTGCGGCGTTCAGTGATACGATCCAGAACGTTTGGTATGGGAAAATGACGGACGACTGGCTTTATATCTTCCCGGTGGTTTTCGAGAAGGCGATGAAGGACGGCGGGTTTAACCCGAAACGGATTCTCAAGGATTGGGCACAGACTGGGGTAATTAAGACGGAACAAAGGAATGGCGAAAGTAAAGTCCGGTATAAAGTTCGCGAGTATGTCCGAATGGGACACAGCGAATACGCCAAAAGCGAATTGAAATACTTTGTTGCTATTAAACGATCGCGTTTTAAAGATGACCTCGATGATTAGTCTATATGTCCACTATGTCCACTACATGTCCACTGAAATTTAAGTTAGTGGACATGTAGAAAACCTGATGAAATCGGGCTTTCTATCAAATTTATGTCCACTATGTCCACAAAAATAAAAATATACTCTCGTAACGCGCGAGATGTGTTTCTGGTAAGGAAGTGGAACCTAACAACCTCACAACACAACATCTTCTATAAGTGGGTATATGTTTTTCAATTAGTGGACAGTGGACATAAATCGCTGAAATAGCTTGAAACACAAGGCATGTTCGCATGTCCACTAATTCATAAAAAAAGTGGACATGTGGACATGTACTCATCGGAGGTGACTTAGTTGAGCCTCGAACAACTGATTTTTCAATATTCAACCGGGGAACAACTCGAATTGAAAGCCGATAAGACCGAGGAAAAAGAACAAACATACACACCGCCGCCCATCTACGAAGACCCGCGTCCGGATCTTGCCGAGGACTCGCATCTGTGGAACGAACTATTGCGGATCGCGCATACCTTTCATCCGCTGGATGCGGAAAAATCGGCGGAATTCTGCGCCGTGCTGAACGGGATGCGCTGCGGCGGTACGCGGATCCGCGCGGGGAAAAGCGGTTGGGTGCTCCGGCCGGACATCGACCCGACGGGGCGCGTCGCCTGGAGTAGCCAGGCTGAATACGACGAGATGAAAGAAAAGTATCTGGCGAGGTGGTTGGATTGGCTGCGCATCGCACTCAAGCGCCTAAACGAGAAGCATCCATTCAATCATCTATCCTCCGGTACCTAAACAGCCTCCCCGGCTGCCGAGCGCGAAACAACCACGGCAGCGCGTACAGCGGCGCCGGGACGCCGGACATCACGGCGTGTTACCGCGGCCGGCACATCGAGATCGAGGTTAAGCGGCCGGGCGAAAAACCGACGAAGCTGCAGCAATATGAGCTGGCAAAGTGGGCGGAAGCCGGCGCTGTGACGATGGTTGCAACGAGCGTGGAGGATGTGCGGAAGATGATCGAGGCGATCGGAAGCCATGTTGAGGGGGTATGCGGAGAATGAACTGGAGACAGGCCACGCTCGGCCAGCTCTACGAGATCGCCTATAACGACACCGAGGCGCCGCTGCAGCACAAGATGGCCGCGCTGGAAGAGATCCGGCGGCGGCTTCTCGACGCTGTATGGATGGCTGGAGGATGATCGGGAAAGGCCGGACATTGTGGCGTTTCGGGCCGACAGAAAGCCGTGGTTGGTGGCAATGCCGGTGGAGACGTTTCTAAAGCTGATTGGGAGGGCGCGAGTGGAAGGAGATGAACGGACTGGATAGATGGTGGAGGCCGAATGAGAAGCAGAGGGAACAGTTCGAACAGTGGCTTTTTGAGATGGTGCCCGCTGGGCAGTTGGAGATGCAATTTTGAGGGGAGGGGTGACATGACCGCACCACGCATACTTCACTACCCCGGCTCCAAGTGGAGCATGGCCGAATGGATCATCGACCACATGACGCCGCATCAGACGTACCTGGAGCCTTTCTTCGGCAGCGGGGCGGTGCTGTTCAACAAACCTCGCAGTCCGTTGGAGACTGTGAACGACCTGGACGGCGACGTGGTGAACCTGTTCAAAGTCATCCGGGACCGGCCGGACGAGCTGGCGAGGCTCGTTTACTGGACACCGTACAGCCGGCAGGAATACTACGGCGCCTACGACATGGACGGTGTGGACGAACTGGAGAGAGCGCGGCGGTTTCTGGTGCGATGCTGGATGGCGAGAGGTGCGAGGACGAGCGACAGGACAGGTTGGCGGCACAACATCGACCACAGCGGACCAGAAGTAGTCAAATGGTGGAACGGGTTGCCGGAAAAGATCGTGATGGTTGCGAACCGCCTCAAAAATGTCCAGCTGGAGCAACAACCGGCAATCCAACTGATCCAACGTTACAATCGTCCAGATGTGCTCATCTACGCCGATCCGCCCTATCTGCTCGATACCCGGTCCGGCCGCATGTACGCGCACGAAATGACCGACGAAGACCACGCCGAACTGCTCGACGTGCTGGACGCGCATCCGGGGCCGGTGTTGCTGTCGGGATACGACAACCAGCTTTACAACGATCGCCTGCGCCACTGGCACCGGGTGGAGCATAAGGCACTTGCCGAGGCGGGGCGTATCCGGACTGAGGTGCTTTGGCTCAACCCGGTTGCGGCGGAGCATCAGGCGCAGTTGACGCTGTTTTGAGGTGACCGTCATGGCATGGGTGCAGATTCAAAAGGCAGACTGGCGGGCACTGAAGTTGGCCGACCGACACTATACACGACAGAAACCGGGTACACCGCAATTCTGCAGACCGGGACGCAATCTCGTCCTCCTGACAGAAGATGAACAGGCTTTATGGGTGACATGGCACGGAATCCGTGATGACGGTTGGAACGCATGGGAATGCACGATGTTCCGAAACGAGGGACCGTATCTTTCCAGCCATTTGATAGTGTTAGCGCTTGGTATCACGCGGCAATTATGGGGTGAGCCACCGACAGATGGTCTGATTACTTACGTCGGTGAGCATTTAAGAGGTGGTTGTTTTCATGCGGCAGGATTCAGGAAGGCAGGGCATAGCAAAAGCGGAAAACTTCTGCTTCAACTTACGCCAGATCGCTTTCCTCCGCCATTGGAGCCAGCAGAAGAGGGGCTTTTCAGGCATGAAATGATCGTGAATTGAGGGAGGGAAAAGGGATGGACCAAGAAACGATTGTCTTAAGAAAGATAGCTAATGCAGCCAAATTGGTGAAAAAGTTTTGGCTCGCTAACGGGGATTATGTCGTTCCCAAATCAGAGCCGTTGAGAAAACTGTTTTCTGCACTTGATGAACTGGAAGAATACGAGAAGGCGGCACGGAAAATCCCCAACGAATCCACCGTCTACGGCAACGATCGCCCGGGCGGTCGGTGTGAGTGGTGAACATGGCTGAAATCGTCCAATCTTCCGATTATGCTTTTTGTGCTGGCCGAGGATGCCGCTGGAAAGGGAAAAGAACAAAAGTAAAAGTCCCACATCGCGCAAATGGAAAGAAGGTTCTGTGCCGCGATTGCTGGCACAAAATGGCCGAAGAAGCTGCGAAGAATCGTTATATATGGACACATATTGCATATAGCGATGGAGAACATGAAATGTTTTATGCGGATGAATTGGAATCATTTATTGAGCAATATGAGCTGGAAGAAATGAATTGAGGCAAGAGACTACCGCGAATTTGTGCGGGAGAAAATTGATTTTTAGGAGGGAGCAAACATGACACTCACAAGGGAGCAGATATTGGCGATGGAGCCGAGGCGGGAACTGGATGCGCTGGTTATGCGAATCATTTTCAAGGCGGAGAAGAAGGACATTGGGGACGAATGTTATTGGGTATCTGAAATTGATGGAGAAGAAGTATGCTGGCCGCGTTGGTTCAGTCCGTCAACAGACATATCCGCTGCGTTTGAAGCAGAAGAAATTGCAATCGAAAAAGACCCCGCAATGTATGTCCATGCACTTGCAAGTGTGGTCTTTGGTTACAACCAAGTTCAAGATATTTCCGACATCAAAAAATTGTGTTTGCTTATCCATGCGACGCCCGAACAGCGTTGCAAAGCCGCGCTATTGGCGGTGACGGGGGAGTGTTGAAAAAACTTAAATCTCTATTCTGCAACCATTTGTTATACGCTTACTTGAGCGATAAGCCGCATTACACTTCAGTTGGCGATGAATTCTATGACAGAAAATCACGGCATTATTACTTGATATGTGAAAAGTGCAACAAACGGATTGATGTTGTTGATGTTTGGACTAACGAAAATGTTTTTCAAGTGTTGAGAGAAAGGGAGGATTCTCATGATCGAACCGACCAATAGCATCCGAACCCGCCGGCGGAACTGACGCTGTTTTGAGGGGAGGGGAAAGGGATGACACCGGAAGAAATCATCAGACGATGCGATGAACAGATAGCCATTTCTGGCGAGACGGTATCTGTGGGATTCCGCATTCCGGGTCGTTGGGGGAAAACGAATACCCGGCGGCTATGGAAAGGCGGCCCGATCGGCGAAATCGTGAACGACTTTGGAGACGGGACGATATATGTTATGTTCTCAGCGGTGGAAGTGAAAAATGCGGTATTGAAAGAAATCGGGGTGACGGTGGAATGAAAAAATACGATCGACCGAAAGGCCACCGTTACCGGCCTGTCGTGACGATTCTGAAAACGAAAAAAGAAGTGCCGACCGTCATTCGGGTGAGTGGGCATGAGTATGTGCTGCGGTCGCCGGATCAGCATGGGAATCGAAAGCGGGGAACTGGTGGAGGAAGGAGGCGAATGGCAGATGAATGCGCCAGAATTCATGACTTGGGTCGATGAACTTATTCGGGAATACAGTAACGAGAAAAAACAACTGGAATTATACCGACAAACAATCGACCGAACTCATGCGTACGGACAGGTTGAAGCGCAGATTGTCTCAGGTATGATCGGAGAAATGCAATACGCTTTGAGCTGGATGAAACGGGGCCGTCGACCCGGAAACCGTCGGGGTATAGAGCGCCAAAAGGTTTACAATCGTGCGGTGCTTGCCAAATTGGTTCAGGAACAAATGCCAAATTTGACGGAAAACGAGAAAAGAAAAATTGTCGATGCCCTATTTGAACTTACTCCGCGTGAAAGAAAGTGTTTTATTCTGCATATGGCATATGGCTTGACATTTCAAGAAATCGCCGATATGATGAAATTGTCGAAGTCATCCGTACAAGTGTTCTTACAGCGGGCTAAGCGTAAGCTGGAAGCCATGTCTGTATGACAATGCGGACGACAAAATGTCGTACAAATTACTCTGGCCTTTTTGCGCCCATTTTTCGATATTTCCGAGAGTCCAGTTTTGACTGGGCTCTTTTTATTTGCGGCCGCATCGCTGGGTGTGGGTACAGAGCCGCATCTTCCTCCGCCGTGGCCGGAACGGTGCGATGCGGCTTCCGGCGCTTTTGGGCAAAAAGAAAACCGCCGGATGCTTTCCGAGCGGTCGATGACATAATACCAGAATTTAACACATTGGTCAAATGGTGAGGTGGTGGTCATGTAGTGGAAAAACAACCTCATGCAAACTATTGCGGCGCTAGGACGCGCAGTGGACTGCCGTGCCGAAACCGCGCAATGGCGAACGGCCGCTGCCGGATGCATGGCGGAAAGTCGACCGGTCCGCCGAAAGGAAACAAAAACGCCGTTAAGACCGGCGAACATGAAACCATCTGGATGGACGCCCTCGATCCCGAGGAACGCGTCCTTTTTCATGTCGTCGATACGGACGTCCTGAAACAAATCGACGAGGAGTTACGCCTCATCACGATCCGAGAGCGCCGCATGCTGCAGCGGATCGAGCGGCTGCGCGCGGCTGGCGATTTCACGATTGTGCGCCAAACAGTCGGCATTGAAAAGGGCAAGAAAACGAACTTGCAGGAAGCCGAGGGAACGCTTGGCCAGATCCAGGCGATCGAGGAGGCGCTGACTCGCGTGCAGGAGAAAAAGGCCAAGCTGCTGGAGCTCAAGCACAAGATTGAAACAGCGAATGGAAAAACCGAGGAGCCCGCAGACGATGGATTTCTGGAGGCTCTCGAAGCCAAGGCGGCTGAGGTGTGGGACGATGACGAAACCAATGATTAGAGCTGCCTCGTTCCGCTGGCATCCGTTCAGCCGGAAGCAACTGCAGGTGCTCACCTGGTGGATGCCGAAGAGCCCGCACCGGGACAAGGACGCGATCATCTGCGATGGGTCCGTTCGCGCCGGGAAAACGGCGTCGATGTCGCTTTCGTTCGTCATTTGGGCGATGGCCACATTCAACGGCCAGCAGTTCGGCATGGCCGGAAAAACGATCGGCGCTCTGCGGCGGAATGTCATCGGACCGCTCAAGCAGATGCTCGTCAGCCGCGGTTATCGGGTGGAAGATCGTCGGGCGGACAACCTGCTAATCATCAGCCGGGGCGCCGTCACGAACCACTTTTACTTGTTCGGCGGCAAGGACGAGCGCTCGCAGGACTTGATCCAGGGCATTACGCTGGCCGGCATGTTTTTTGATGAGGTCGCGCTGATGCCGCAGTCGTTCGTCAACCAGGCAACGGCGCGCTGCAGCGTGGACGGGGCCAAACTGTGGTTCAACTGTAACCCGGCGGGACCCTACCACTGGTTCAAACTCGAATGGCTGGACCAGTTAGAGAAGAAAAACGCGCTCCACCTGCACTTTACGATGGACGACAACCCGAGCCTGTCGGAGCGTGTAAAAGAGCGCTACCGCCGGATGTACAGCGGCGTGTTTTACCGCCGGTACATTCTGGGGCTATGGGTGATGGCCGAAGGAATTATCTATGACATGTTCGATCCGGATAAGCATGTCCGGCCGACTGTCGACCGGCCGTATTCACAGTATTACGTCAGCATCGACTACGGCACGCAGAACCCGATGACATTCGGGCTGTGGGGGTTCGTCCCGCCACCGACAAAGGCGGATCCGCACGAATATGAAAGTGCATGGTATAAAATCCGGGAATATCATTACGACGGTCGGCAAAAGGCTCAACAAAAAACCGACGAAGAATATTACGCCGACCTGGAAAAGTTCGTCGGCGACATCATGCCGCGCGCGATCATCATCGACCCATCAGCTGCATCCTTCATCGCGACGATCCGGAAGAAGGGCAGGTTTGCGGTCCGAAAAGCTCGCAATGACGTACTGGAGGGAATTCGCAATGTGGCAACGGCGCTGAATACCGGGAAGATTCTTTACAACGATTGTTGCAAAGAGACGTTCCGCGAATTTGCTTCTTATGTGTGGGACGAGAAGGCGGCCGAGCGCGGCGAAGAGCGACCGATCAAACAGAACGATCACCAGATGGACGGGGATCGCTATTTCGTGAACACCGTGGTCATGCGGCCGGCAGCTGTATCGTTCGACTGAAAGGGGTGAGACCATGCCAACGGAAATGCAACGCATCATCAACATCATCGAAGCCGGCGCTAGGTCGGCCATGACGCTGGAGCAGATCATCAAGCTCGAAATCGACGAGTGGATGGCTTCGCCCGAACGGCTGTTGATGTTGACTGGCCAGCGGTACTATGTGGGAGACGCGGACATTCTGGGCCGTAAACGCATGGTCGTGGGCGAGGATGGCAAGCTGGTCGAGGTCGAGAATCTTGCGAACAACCGGCTTGTTCATAACTTTGTGCGTAAGCTGGTCGATCAGAAGGTTGGTTATTTGCTCGGCTTGCCGCTGACCGTGCAGACGACGAACGAGGAATATCAGCAACTGCTGAACGAGATTTTCGATCGCTCGTTTATGCGGTTGCTAAAGAATCTGGGGAAAGAGGCAATCAACAAGGGTAATGCGTGGTTGCTGGTCTATTACGATCAGGACGGGCGCCTGTCGTTCAAGCGGATGCCGAGTGAGGAAATCATACCGCTGTGGCGCGATGCGGCGCATACGGAGCTCGACGCGGTTATCCGCGTGTATGAGGTCGAGACGTTTGAGGGCGTCACGAAGCGGATCGTTACGAAGGTCGAGTTCTGGAACAGGGAGGGAATCAGGCGGTACATTCTCGAAAACGACTTGCTGATCCCGGACGTGGAGGCCGGGGAGTTCGCCCCGCATGTGACGCTGGAGCAGGGCGACGGATCGGTGCAGGGCTATAACTGGGAGCGCGTGCCGTTCGTTTGCTTCAAATACAACGACGAGGAACTGCCGCTGGTCAAGTTCGTTAAGGCTCTGGTGGACGATTACGATAAGCACCGGAGCGATAACAGCAACAATCTGGAGGACTTGCCGAACAGCATTTATGTGCTTCGCAACTATGACGGCACGAATCTGGGTGAGTTCCGGCGCAACCTGTCCATTTACCGGGCCGTGAAGGTGTCCGACGACGGAGGCGTGGACACGATCAACCTGAACATCAACGTCGAGGCGCACAAGACGCACATCGAGCAACTGCGGAAGGACATCTACGAGTTTGGCCGGGGGGTGGACACGCAGTCGGAGCGGTTCGGAGGCGACAAGTCGGGCGTGGCGCTCAAGTTCCTCTATGCTGATCTCGACATGGACTGCAACATCATCGAAACCGAGTTTCAGGCGTCGCTGGAGCAACTTCGCTGGTTCGTCGACCAGCACCTTGCGAACACGACTGGTAAGGATTACTCCAACGAACAGGTGGACTTTATCTTCAATCGCGACATCATCATCAACGAGGCAGAAGTGATCGCCAACGCGAAGTCCAGCGTCGGCATTATCTCGGATGAGACGATCATCGCCAACCATCCGTGGGTAACGAACGTACAGGCCGAGCTGGAGCGCATCGAGGCCCAGCGACAGCGTGATATGAACGCTTTCGAGAGTTATCAGGGATTCATAGGGCAGGACGGAAATCAGGCGGGCGAAGCTGAATGATGCCGGATCTGGAATACTGGCGCCGCAGGAGCGAACAGGTCGCCCTGATGCAGTACGAGAAGGCTGACCGTTATGCCGAGCGTCTGCTGAAAGAGTACCAGCGGGCGATCCGAAGGATCGAGCGAGACATCGAGGCGTTCTACGCCCGTTACGCTGTCGAGAATCAGGTCACGATGGATGAGGCGCGCCGCTTACTGACAGACGGAGAACTGCGCGAGTTCCGCATGACGCTGGAGGAATTTATCGAGAAGGCCAAAAACAACGTTGACGGCCGATGGACGAGGCAATTAAATGCGGCATCGTATAAGGTGCGTGTTAGCCGTCTGGAGGCGCTTTTGATTCAGATAAGACAAGAAATCGAGATGCTTCTCGGAAACGCCCACGCGGACACACAGAGCCTGCTGGCGGGTATCTACGAGGACACCTACTATCGAACCGTGTATGAGGTTCAGCGGGGGCTCGGGATCGGCGTTTCGTTTGCCCCGCTTGATAAACCGACCATCGAGAAGGCGATCATGACGCCGTGGCTGGGCGAGAACTATTCCGCGCGTATCTGGGCGAACCGAGACAAGCTGGTGCGCGAATTACAAACGAAGTTGACGCAGGCGTTCATCCGGGGCGAGGGCGTGGCGCAGACGGCGAAAGACTTGGCCGAGCGGATGCAGGTGTCGTACTCTAGCGCCGAGCGGATTGTCCGAACCGAGAGCAGTTTTGTCACCCATCAGGCGACGTGGGAAGGGTATAAGGCAAGCGGTGTTGTGGAGCAATACGAATATCTTGCTACGCTGGACAGCCGGACGAGTGAGATTTGTCGCGTGATGGACGGCAAGGTGTTTCGGTTGAGCGAGAAGGAGGTCGGCATAAATTACCCGCCGCTTCACCCGAACTGCCGTTCGACTGTGGTTCCGTACTTCGATGACGAGGATGATCCGGGTGAGCGCATCGCCCGTGACGCTGACGGGGGTGTGTACTATGTTCCGGGGAACATGACGTATTCCGAGTGGTACAAACTCTATGTGGGTAGGTGATGAAGTTGCCGAAGCTGACGATCAGCGAATTGCAGAAAATGCCGAAGGACAAGAAACTTCGCGTTTATGCTGGCGGTGAAGTTCGAACTGTTACCGCTGGACAGCTTCTGAAAATGAAGCAGAAAGCGGCGAAGAAAAAACGGAGGAAATAGGACATGCCGATCATGCGCTGTCAGAAGGATGGCAATCCCGGCTATAAGTGGGGCGAGCGTGGGACGTGCTACACGTACACGCCGGGGGATAGAGTGAGCAGGGAGAAGGCGAGGGAAAAGGCGCTGGCTCAAGGTAGGGCAATAGAAGCAAGCAAGCGGGCTAAATAAAGCTCGTTTGTTATATTCCGCCTCTTTGGTATTTCGGGCGTAAACTGCAAAGACATCACCGGACGCGACCGGGATAACAAGCGAAGATGAACGAACGGGAGGATTGATGATCTATGGAATGGCTCAAGCAACTGCTGGAGCAACACGGAGTTTCCGGGGAGGTGGTGCAGAACGCTGTGGCCGCCGCCGAGGAAAAGCTCAAGGACTTCGTTCCGAAGCATCGCTTCGATGAAGTGAACGAGGCGAAGAAGCAACTTGCCGAACAGCTTCAGGAGCGAGATAACCAGCTTTCGCAATTGAAAAAGGCGGCAGGAGACAACGAAGAACTTCGGAAGCAGATCGAAGCGCTCCAGAACGAGAACAAGGAGCGCGAGAAGGAATATCAGGGGCGCCTGCGGGATATGGCGATCACGACCGCGATCAAGCTGGCCGTGGCTGGTGAGGCGCACGATCCCGATTTGGTGGCGAGTCTGATCGACAAGAGCAAGGTCGAGGTGGACGAGCAGGGGAATATCAAGGCCGGTCTGGAAGACCAGATCAAGAGCCTGCGCGAGAGCAAGGCGTTCCTGTTTGTCCAGAAGCAGGCCGATCCGCAAGGCAAGCTCAAGGGCATGAATCCTGCCGATGGGCGTGAACCGTCGAAGGGCGGGATCAAAAACCCGTGGAGCAAGGAGTATTTCAACTTGACTGAACAAGGCCGGATTCTGCGGGAAAACCCGGAGTTGGCCGAACAACTGAAAGCACAAGCAGGAGGTTGATTCTGAATGTCTACGAAAATTGCTGACGTTATCGTACCAGAGGTGTTTACGCCGTATGTGATTCAGCGCACGATGGAGCTGTCGGCGCTGTTCCAAAGCGGCATCGCCCAACGCACGGCGGAGTTCGACCGTCTGGCAAGTGCATCGGCGAAGACTGTGCAAATGCCGTTCTGGGGCGACCTGACCGGCGACGATGAAGTGCTGGACGACAATAACGCGCTGACGCCGGGCAAGATTCAGGCGAGCAAGGATGAGGCTGTGATCCTGCGCCGTGGAAAGGCGTGGGGTGCGAACGATTTGGCCGCCAACCTTGCTGGCGACGACCCGATGCGGGCTATTGGCGATTTGGTCGCCTCGTACTGGGCACGCCGGTATCAGGCCGCGCTGATCGCAACGCTCGAAGGCGTGTTCGACGCCGCGAACATGAGCACGAACGTCCACGACATTACGGGCGAATCCGGTGACGACGCCATTATCAGCGCGAAGACGGCTGTGGATGCCGCGCAGAAACTGGGTGATGCAAAAGGTCAACTGACGGCCATCATCATGCATTCCGCGACGGAGGCGGCGCTCAAAAAACAAGACTTGATCGAGTATCTTCCCGCTTCCACCAATGGCACGATGCAGATTCCGACGTTCCTCGGCAAGCAGGTCATCGTCGATGACGGCGTTCCGTATGATTCCGTGACCGGCGCGTACACGACGTACCTGTTCGGCCCGGGTGCTGTGGCCTACGGTGAGGGCAACCCGGTCGGATTCGTTCCGACGGAAACAGATCGGGATAGCTTGGCTGGAGAAGATTACCTGATCAACCGCCGGACATTCATCCTGCATCCGCGCGGGGTGCGCTTCACGTCGCAAAGCGTGGCTGGTGTATCGCCGTCGAACACCGAATTGGCAGACGGTGACAACTGGACGCGGGTGTACGAACCGAAGGCGATCCGGATCGTGAAGTTCATTCACAAGATCGCGTGAGGTGGTTGAGATGAGCGTTACAGCATTTAACCGCCGCAGGCGCTTGCTTGCGGCGAAAAAACTTTTGGAAGAACAGCAAAAACAGCAGGAACAGGAATCCGGGCTGGAATCGGAACTGGAACAAGAAGTTCCACAACCTAATGCGCCACATGAAACGTATGAAAACGAAATGAAACAACAAATTGAAGCTGAGCCTGAACCCGAACAAGCCGTGGAGTCTGAGAACGAACAACAGACAGACGAACAAGAAGAAAAGCAAGAGCATACCGAGAAAGGCGGGTTGAAGAATGGAAAGACTCGCAAGGCTCAAAATGCTTCTGGGGATCGAGGGGACGGATGAGGACGAGCGTCTGACGTTCGTCCTCGAATCCACCGAGCAGAAAATCCTGAATTATTGCAACATCAAAGAATTGCCTGCCGAACTCGAAACCGTGTTGATCGAGATGTCCGCTAACTTCTACGATGCGTCTGATGGAGTGCCATCCAGCGTGCAGGTCGGGGATACGTCCGTGCAATACCGACGCGACGAGGACAGCATCATCCGGGAGTACAAGGCTCAACTGCATCGGTTCCGGCGGGTGGTGTGGTCATGAGGCTGGCATACGAATCGCACCGGCGGAAGATCGAACGGCTGTATGAGGACCGGGCTTCGATCAGTCGTTATGGGGAGTATATCGATCCGCATACGACAGAAACGAAGCTCGGTCTTTTTCCTGTTTACGAGAACGTTCCTTGCCGCTTGTCTCGTATTGGGATGGGGACGAACCGGCAGACCGAGACGGTCAACGAGATCGCCTATGAGACGAAGCTGTTCATCAGCCCGGACTACGAGATCAAGCATGGCGACGTGATTGAGGTTACGCGAAACGGCGTGACGCGGCAGTACAAGGCCGGAGAGCCGACTATCTATTCGTCGCATCAGGAGGTCAGCCTTCAACGGGGAGGCGAGGCCTGATGGCGAAATGGGCGAAATTCGACTTTTCCGAACTGCGGCGGCTGGCCGGGGCGTTCAATAAGGCGCTGGATGATCGCGTCATCGAGCGGTTTATGCACGACTTCCTGCTGGAAATGGCCTATCGAGCCGAGCGGAAGATCAAAAAGCGGACGCCGGTGAATACCGGCCATCTGCGGCGAAACTGGAAGGTCGGCACGGTTGAGCGCCACGGCAATGCGCTTGTGGTGGAGATTTACAACCCGGTTGATTATGCCAGTTTCGTCGAATATGGCTTTCGATCCCACTGGGTACCCGGCTATTGGAAGGGCAACACGTTCGTGTATGATCCGAACGCAAAGTCCGGCATGTACGTCGGACCGAAGGACGGATGGGTGCCCGGACGGTTCATGGCGCGCATTTCCATGCAGGAGATCGAGCGCGAACTGCCGCGGTATTTGGAACGTCGAGTCATGGAACTGTGGAATGGCATCATGAACGGCAGGCCGCCGAGGAAGGGGTGAGGCGATGCCAGTTGTCGAGATCAATAATATTCGCACGGCCGTCATGCGGCGGCTGAATGAACGGTTCCCGAATATCAAGCGGTACGGTGAGGAAATCCGTCAGGGGTTCGTGGAACCGTGCTTTTTCGTGAAGCTGTTGAACGCTTCGCAAACGCAGGAACTAAACATCCGGTATATGCGGACGCATAGCTTCGACATCCACTATTTCCCGCGCGACAACGCGAACGAGGAAGCGCACGACATGGCTGAAAAGCTGTACGATGCGCTGGAGTTGATCGAGTACGACGGGGTGCAGTATCAGGGCACCGGAATGAACCACGAGATCGTGGACGGGGTGCTTCACTTCTTTGTGGACTATGCGTTTCGCGTCCGGCGTGAGGTTCCCGAGCCGCCGAAGATGGGGTCGCTCGAACAGGAGGGATACGTCAAATGAGCAAGAAAGAGCAGGAAAAGAAATCGGGAGCGGCCAAGTTCCCGAAACGGCAGTTTCTGAAAGCCGCCAATTTCACAAGGGTCGAGCGCGATGTGCTGGCCGCCATTCTGGAGGATGACAAGCAGTACACGCTCGATGAGGTTCAGAAACTGCTGAGAGACTTCAAGGCAAGGAGGGTTCAGTAACTATGGCAGGCGGAACGTGGGTTGCACAAAACAAAGTCCGTCCCGGTCTGTACGTCAACTTTCGGAGTGAGGCACAGGCTGTCGGCATGCTCGGTGATCGCGGTGTTGTGACGCTCCCTGCTGTGCTGTCGTGGGGGCCGAGCAAGCAGGTTATGACGATTGAGGCCGGGCAGGATGTGACTGACATTCTGGGATATGACATTACGGCGCCGCAACTGGTACTGGTGCGCGAAGCGCTGAAACGTGCCCGGACACTTCTGCTGTACCGGGTAAATACCGGTACGCAGGCGTCCGCGACCATCGGAACGACCGATCCGATCACGGTTACGGCTCGTTACGGCGGCGTCCGGGGAAACGACATTACGGTGGCTGTACAAGCGAACGTCGATGAACCAACGATGTTCGATGTCATCACTTATGTCGATGGTCGCGAGGTGGATGTGCAGACGGTTGCGGAACGCGCCGACTTGCAAGACAACGCATGGGTGACGTTCGGTTCGTCCGGCGAACTGGAAGCTACGGCTGGCACGCCGCTGACGGGTGGCACGGATGGCACGGTAACGAACAGTGACTATACGGATTATCTGGAGGCCATCGAGTTGTTCGACTTCAACACGATGGCCGCTCCGGTTAGCGACACGACACTGAAAGGTGTGTTCGCCTCGTTCGCGCGACGTCTGCGTGAGGACGAGGGCAAGAAGATTCAGGTCGTGTTGCCTGACTATCCGACTGCCGACTACGAGGGCGTCATCAGCGTCAAGAACGGCGTTGTGCTGGCGGACGGCACGACGCTAAATAATGTGCAGGCCACCGCATGGGTCGCTGGTGCAACGGCGGGCGCGAACGTCAATCAGTCGCTGACGTATGCGGCCTACGACGGTGCTGTGGACGTGGACACGCGCTACACGCATACCCAGATCGTTCAGGCGCTCCAGAACGGCGAATTCCTGTTCGTGCCTTCGGATGGCCGCGCTATCGTCGAGCAGGACATCAACACGTTCACGAGCTTTACGCCTGAAAAGCAACGCCACTTCTCGAAGAACCGGGTCATCCGGGTGCTGGACGCCATCGGTAACGACTTGAAGCGTATTTTTGAACAGTTCTACGCCGGAAAGGTTGATAACAACGTTGATGGGCGGAACCTGTTCAAGAACGAAATCGTGAACTATCTGACCACTTTGCAAAACATCGGCGCGATCCAGAACCTCGACACGCAAGCCGACGTGACAGTGGTTCAAGGTAACGACGTGGATAGTATCTACGTCGAGCTGTACGTCCAGCCTGTCGATGCCATTGAGAAGGTCTACATGCAAGTCATTGTGCGATAAGGAGGGATCAGGATGCCGTTCATGAACGAAATGGACGCCATTTCCGGCAAGCACGCGAAGGCGTTCATCACGATCAATGGGCAGGTTGAAGAACTGTTCTATGCCCGGTCGCTGGAGGCGACCATCGAGAAGAACAAGACGGATGTTCCGGTTGTCGGGAAAACGAATGTCGGCCAGAAGGCTGTGGGTTGGACGGGCACGGGAACGCTGAACATCTACTATGTCACGTCCCTGTTCCGTCGCCTCGTTCGGGATTACATCAAGACTGGCCGCGACTTCTACTTTGACATGACGATCTCGAATGAAGACCCGACTTCGGCGGCTGGGCGGCAGACGGTTGTGCTGAAAAACTGCAACCTTGACAGCGTGATTGCGGCACAATTCGATGCGACGAGCGATGATCCGCTGAATGAGGATGTGTCGTTTACGTTCGACGACTACGACATTCTGGAACAATTCGCGCCGCTGAACTGATGTGGCGCCCGGAAGGAGATCATACATGAGTAATTTGCAGGCGTTTTTCGCACAGAACGCGAAGGCAGAGATTGTTGATGAGGTGGTCATTTCCGACCGCTTCAAGGACGAGAATGGCAAACCGATTCCGTGGAAGGTTCGGGCTATCACGGAAGCCGAGAATGAACAGCTTCGCAAGGCGGCTACGCAATACGTGAAGGGACCGGGAGGCCGCCGGGTTGCCGAAATTCAGCCCGAAGTCTACATGGCGAAGGTTGTCGTGTCGAGTGTGGTGTTCCCGGATTTGAAGGACGCCGAGCTACAGAAATCCTATGGCGTGCTGGGTTCCGAGGATTTGCTGAAGCGAATGCTTCTGTCCGGCGAATATGCTCGGCTGGTGCAGGCCGTTCAGGAGATCAACGGCTTCGACAAGGACATCAATGAGCTGGTTGAGGAAGTAAAAAACTGATCCGGGAGGGCGACGGCGAATGGAATTACGCCTATTACGCCCTCCACAAGCTCGGGATCAAGCCGTGGGAACTGTCTGAATATTCGGTCGAGCAAAAGGCCGCGCTGTATGCGATGATTGATATTCGGATCGAAGCCGAGAAGAAGGCAGAAGCGCAAGCGAAAAAGAAACCATCTTCTCCAAAAAGGCGTAAAAGGTGATATAATGTTGCCAAACGACGAATGGAGGGGTTCAGATGGCTGGAATTTTGCTGATGCTTCTGGTATTGGTGGTGGCGGTGCTGTTATGGCGGAGAGAGGCCCGAGAAGCGAAGCGTCTGGGCGCGAAGCTATATACCGCCGCCTACCATCTTCTCGGCATTCCGGGTCTGGAGCCGAAGAAGATTGTGAGACTGTTCTTTTCCGATGATCTGCTGATAATCCGATCCGGCAAGCAGACGTTTGAATTGGGATACGACAAGGTGACGGCCATCAAGGCCGCACGCAAGACGGACTTGATACAGAAAAACAAGTCTGTGATTGGTCGCGGTGTCATCGGTGGGGTAGCATTTGGCGGTATAGGTGCCATCGTGGGCGCATTATCCGCTGTCGGTGGGAAGAAGGCTACGAAAGGCAATCTATTGATCATATATTATAAGGCAGACGGGCAGGACGAGCCGCAACCGATGGCATTCGACTTGCGAAAGACATCACGACCGGATCGGTTCGAGAAATTCGTTCTGAGCCAGCGCCCGGAATTGGCCGCACAGGACTACATAACGTTGTAAACCCACGCCCTTCGGGGCGTTTTTATTTGCTTGAAACTCGCAAGGAAAGGCGGTGAGGATGTGCCAACGGTAACTGCAACGCTGAAAATGTTCGATGCGATGACGAAACCGCTTCAGCAGATCACGAACAGCATGAACCTGATGATCCGGTCGATGGAGCAGATGCAGAGTTCGGCCAACCGGAATCTGACGGTTGACCGTACGTTGACTGCGGCGAAGAAGCAACTGGCGGCGGCAGAGGCTGATATTAAAAAAAGTATTGAAGATGCGAAGAAGGCGCAGGATCGGTTTACGCAGTCCGTGAATAAGTCGAAGTCGTCTACGGATAGTCTCGGATCGTCGATTAAAAATTGGGCGGCTGGTCTGGCCGCCGCATATCTGACGGTTCAGGGGATTCAAAGCGCTTTGGGGGCGGCGGATACGTTCGTTTCAGCGCGGGCGAGGCTGGATTTGATCGTCGATGAAGGGCAGTCCGTGGATGATTTGCAAGACCAGATACATGCCGCCGCACAACGGGCGCGTGGCGATTTTATCGCCATGACGGATAATGTGGCCCGTCTGGGGATTCTGGCGAGCGATGCGTTCAGTTCGAGCGGTGAGATCGTCGCATTCGTCGAGACGTTGCAGAAGGCGTTTACCATCGGTGGTGCCGGGACGCAGGAACAAGCCGCCGCTATGTATCAACTGTCGCAAGCGATGGCCGCCGGGCGACTGCAAGGTGACGAGTTCCGGTCGATCATGGAAAACGCCCCGATGCTGGCCGACGCGATTGCAAGGTATCTGGGCGTTACGAAGGGCGAACTGCGCGACTTGTCGTCGGAGGGTGCGCTGACTGCTGATATTATCAAGTCCGCCCTGTTCTCGGCGGCGGACGACATCAACGCCAAATTCGCGGAAATGCCTATGACGTTCGGCGCGATGTTTCAAAAAGTCAAGAATGAGGCGTTCAAGGCGTTTGGCCCCGTGTTCCAGCAAATGAACGACTGGCTCAATTCGGAACGTGGTGCGGCGATGATGAACGCCATGACGAACGCGATTCATCTGGCCGCCGCCGCCGCGAGTGGTCTGCTGAACGTCTTGACGTGGATCGGTGACACGATTGCAAATAACTGGTCGATCATTGAGCCGATCCTGACGGTCGTAACAAGCGTTCTGCTGGCGCTGATGATTCAGCAATTGTGGCGAATGGTCGCCGCGGCGTGGGCGATGATTCCACCGCTTCTGGCGCAAGCCGCCGCGTGGCTGGCGATGAACTGGCCGATCCTGGCTGTAGGTGCCGCCATTGGCCTGCTGATCTATATTTTCAATCAATGGGGCGACATCGCCGCTAAGGTCATTGGCTTTATTGGCGGCATTATCGGCACGCTGGTTGCGTTCATTTACAACCAGTTCGTTTGGATCGCCAACGGCGTATTGTCCGTAGCCGAGTTCTTCGCCAACGTCTGGCGCGATCCCGTATATGCCGTGAAAAAGCTGTTCTACGATTTGGTCATTAACGCCCTGAAACAACTTGAGAAATTGGCTGCCGGGATCGAGAACATTATCAACAAGATTCCCGGCCTGAATGTGGACATTACGTCCGGGATCAGTAACCTGCTGAACAAACTGGAGTCAGCCCGCGACAGCTTGCAAAGCGAGGCGGATGTCGTCGAGCTGATGCGGTTCGAGCCGATGGATTATGCCGAAGCGTTTAATATTGGCCGCGAATGGGGCGAAGCCGCCGGTGGTTTCGTAGCGGACAAAGTGCAGGGCGCTTTTGACAAGGTTCAGAGCTTGACGAGGATGTTCGGCGGAGGAAGCGATGCAACAGATGACATTAGCAAGTATCTCGCCAACATCGACAAGAACGGCCTTGCGAACGTTGACAAGGTCGGGAAGATCGAGGACACGGTTGACATTTCCAGAGAGGATTTGAAGCTGATGCGCGAGCTGGCCGAAATGAAGTCGATCCAGAATTTCGTTACGCTGACGCCGACGGTTCAGGTCACGACTGGGGATATTCGGAGCGACGTGGACGTAGACACCATCGTCCGCCGCATCGAAGAATCGCTGGAGCGCGAGATCGCCAATTCCGCGCAGGGGGTGTTTTCCTGATGGCGGACTACGGTATTTATCTTTCGGTGGATGATGGAGCGCAGGAAATACGTTTGCCCGTCAACCCGCCTGAAATCGAAGTCGAGATTCCGGGGCAGGGAAAGACGTATCGGATCGTCAGTCTCGGAGAGATCAACACGATCCAGACACCGAGCCTGTCTGAAATCAGCTTCGAGAGTTTCTTCCCCGCCCAGCGTTACCCGTTTGTGGTCGGTACCGAACTGCTGGAGCCAGCGAGTTATGTGGAGATGATCGACGAATGGCGCCGCGCCCGGAAGATTGTGCGCCTGATTGTTACGGATGGGACCGTGGACATCAACATGCTGGTGTCCATCGAAGACTTCACGTGGCGGGAAGTGGCAGGAGCCGTCGGCGACATTGAGTATGAAATGACGCTCAAACAGTATCGGCCATATGGTCCGAAGCTGGTGCAGATCAAGACGATTACACAAAATAATCAGCCTGTTATAATAGCATCCGCCGAGAAAAAAGAGACACGCTCTGATACGAAGCCACAACCGAAGGTGCATGTCTTGAAGCGCGGCGAAACGCTGTGGGCGCTGGCGCAGAAATATCTGGGGAACGGCAGCCGCTGGCGCGAGATTGCTGATCTAAACGGGATCAAGGATTCGCAGGTGCGTAACCTGCGGGTCGGGATGCAGATCAAAATCCCGACATCGTGAGGTGATTCGATGGCACTGGAAATCCTCTTTGACAACCGGGAAGGCAAGATTTACGACATTTCGGAGATGGTGACTTCGGTTTCGTGGAAAACCGTCCGTATCGGACAGCCCGGCAGTCTTAATGTCTCGATGATTAAACACAAGGACGTGCGGATTGATCCCGGCGCAGTTATCCGGGTGCTGGACGGGTCCAGCAAGATTTTCTATGGCTATGTATTCGCCATCGAGCAGGACGACGATGACGAAATTTCGATAACAGCCTATGACCAGATTCGCTATTTGCTGTCGAAGGATACGTTCGTATTCGCCAATGCGACAGCAGGCGAGATCATCCGCAAGGTGGCCGGTGACTTTGGTCTGACAGTCGGCAATCTCGCTGGCACCGGCTATCGGATTCCGACGCTGGTGGAGGACAATCAGACGGGGTTGGATGTCATTTGCAAGGCGCTGGATTTGACGCTGATGGCAACCGGAAATATCTTCGTCTTTTACGACAGTTTCGGAGCGCTGACACTGACCAACGCGGCGGATATGCGAGTGGACGTGGCGCTCGGTGACGAAAGTCTGGCCTATGGCTACAGTTACGAGCGAAGTATCGACGACGACACGTACAACCGGATCAAGTTGGTGCAGAACAATAAGCAGACTGGCCGCCGGGATGTTTACGTGGCTCAGGACAGCGTGAATATCGCAAAGTGGGGTCGGTTGCAATACTTCGATGTCGTGGACGAGAAAATGAACGAAGCTCAAATAAGAGAACTGCTAAACACTCTGCTCCAGCTTAAAAATCGGGAGCGACGATCTCTCAAGATTGACGCGATTGGCGATTTGCGAATCCGCGCCGGGTGCTATATTCCGATTATCCTCAACGAGTTGGGGATAAATCAGTATTTCCTTGTGGATGAATGCACACACAAATGGGAGGGCGACGAACACACGATGTCAATAACTTTGAAGGTGGTGTGATGGATGGCACTGGCGAACCTGATACGGCAGGCCAGTCTGGGCGCGATTGAGGCCGGTCAACCCGTCGCTGTGCTATTTGGCACGGTGACGAAAACCGATACTTTGGAAGTCAATGTCGAACAGCGTTTCACGCTGACGAGTGACTTCCTGATCGTGCCGGAAAGTCTGACGAAGTACGAGATCGATATTTCGCATACTCATTCGGCGCCCGGTGGAAGTACAGGCGGGATGCAACCGGCAGAAGCCGCGAAGATCATCGTGCGTAAAGGACTGGAAATCGGCGACAAGGTGATGCTGTTGCGAATTCAGGGTGGCCGGCAGTTCGTCGTTCTCGACAAGGTGGTGTGAGTTATGGCGACGCCTACTGGTACGATTATTCCGGCCAATTTAGAGATCGTGGAGGAACAACAGCCGAGCTTGACGTTTGGCATTGACTTCGACCGTGGCCGCGTCATTGGCATGATTGATGGTCTGGAGGCCGTTAAGCAGGCTGTTTTTTTGATTCTGCATACGGAGAGGTATCGGTATCTGATTTACACGCCTGATTATGGTGCCGAACTGGAAGGACTGATTGGGCGCGACCAGCTCTTTGTGCAATCCGAACTGAAACGCCGAATCCGGGAAGCATTGATGCAGGATGACCGGATTGAGGATGTGGCGAATTTCGGCATCGAGTTTAGTGGTGATAGCGCTCTGGTGCGGTTTACGGTGATCAGCACTTTCGGCAGTTTTGAGGTTGAGCGGGAGGTGTTGTAGGTTGTTTGAAAATCAAACGTTCGAGACGATTCTAGGGCGAATGTTGGACCGGGTGTCGAACTCGCTGGACAAGCGGGAGGGGTCGATCATTTACACCGCACTGGCGCCTATTGCGGCTGAATTGGCGCAAATGTATATGGAGCTCGACATTGTATTGCGTCTTGGTTTTGGTGAAACGTCCAGCGGTGAATACTTGGAACATCGGGCCTCTGACTTTGGGATCGATCGGAAACCGGCCACAAAAGCCTTGAGAAAGGGACTGTTTTGGAACGCTTCCAATCAGCCGATCGATGTTCCGGTCGGCAGCCGGTATTCTTGCGAACAGGTGAATTTCGTGGTTCGCTCAAGGCTGGCTGCCGGCGAATTTGAGCTCGAATGTGAAACGGCAGGGGAAATCGGGAATACCGTATTCGGATCACTCTTGCCGATTGACTACATTGTGGGATTGGCTCGTGCCGAGCTTACCGACGTGATCGTACCGGGTGAGGATGTTGAATCGGATGAATCGCTTCGGGCCCGCTACCTCCAAAAAGTCCGCGAACCCGGCACCAGCGGCAACGTGGCCGATTACAAGCGCTGGGCGACGGAAGTGATCGGGGTGGGTACGGCAAAGGTGATGCCGCTTTGGAACGGTCCGGGAACGGTGAAAGTGATCATAACTGATTCGGACCGGCGGCCTGCATCGCCGAGCTTGGTCGATGCCGTGGCTGCGCATATCGAAGAAGTCCGCCCGATCGGCTCCGCGGTAACCGTCGTTTCGGCAACGGGGAAGCCCATTGATGTCACGGCCACCGTCACGCTTGCATCGGGATACACGTTGCAGCAGGTGCAGGATGCATTCGTGCAGCAGCTAGAGGCGTACCTGCGCGAAACAGCCTTCGAGCTTACCTATGTGAGCTATGCCCGGATCGGCACACTGCTGCTTGGGACGCCGGGGGTGTTGGATTATGTGAATCTTACCGTAAATGGCGGCACGTCCAATGTTGCACTGCTGGACGAGGAAGTCCCCGTGCTTGGCACGGTCAGTCTGGGGGTGTGACACATGCCGTATCCAGATCAGATCGATGTTTTTTCAGCAAAACTCAATAAAAAACAAGACGGCGTGTATGTCATTGAAGAAGAGATCACTCTCGCAAATGGAAAGTTCGAAGGATATTTGGCACATGACAACATTACCAATAGCACGATCAAGGTATATACCGGGCCGAATTTTACTGGGGATGAAATCACGACATGGACGCTTTCGGTTCCTGTAGATACGCCTTGGCGCAGGATAATCCGCATTTTTGCAGATGTACCAAAGGTATACGTCACCTACGAGACGCTCGGCGATACTGTGGAAGCGGATGATGTGAATGTATTGCAAGACGCCATAACGGCCACGCAGACCGAGTTGGAAAGGTACAAGTCTGAGGGGGTCGTTGATGGAGGAACATTTGAAAGGAGCGATGACTGATGGCACAAGTAATCAAGATCAGAAGGGGAACGAAAGCACAACTGGATGCATACGGCCCGCTTCAGCAGGGTGAAATGGGCTTTTGCACGGACACGAAGGAAGTTTACATCGGTGACGGATCGACGAATGTTCTGGTCGGTCGCGTAATGTCCGGCACGCTGGCAAACCGCCCGAATCCGACTGGTTCTGGGCGGTTTTATTTTGCGACGAACGAAAATGTGCTGTATGTGGATGTCGGGACGTGGCAAAAGCTCACTATCGTCAATCTCGACGAGCTTCCAGACGGAAGCACATATGGGAAGGTTCTGAAAGAAGACATCACGAGCGGCCACGTAAACAAGGTCTCGGACGGAACCAAGACTGCAACCGCCGCGCAAATTCGGGATCATATCGACAATGCTGCCATCCACCGGCAAATCAACGACTCCGGAACCGGCCCGACTGACCTCTGGAGCGCGCAGAAAATCCGGAACGAGATTGAACTGGCGAAGCGTGGCATGGAGTTTCAGGACAGTGTGAAAAGCCGCACCACGACCGCGCCGCCTTCAAGCCCGACTGTTGGGGATCGTTATATCGTTCCTGTTTCCGGCGCATCCGGCGCATGGTCTGGGCAAGCAAACAAGATCGCTGAATGGAATGGGTCGTCGTGGTCTTTCTACACGCCCGCCGAAGGCTGGACGGTTTATGTCGACATCGAAGCAAAACTTTATAGCTGGAATGGATCGGCATGGGTGGTTAGCGGCGCTGCGTTGCAGAACATCGTGGCTGGTAATGGATTGTCCGGCGGCGGCCAAGCGGACACAGTTACACTGAACGTCGGTGCCGGAAATGGTATTACCGTTTCGGCTGATGCTGTGGCTGTGAAGCCGTATAATGGCATCAATGTTGATAGCAACGGCGTGTCTGTGAAAGCGTACAACGGTATCACGGTCAATGGAAACGGCGTATCTGTGAACATTGACAATGACAGTATCGTGTACGATTCCGCGAACGGAAACCGGCTCATGGTGGCTGTGATCGATGGCGGTACCTTCTAGAGGTGACGGCCGATGCCAAGAAACGTTTTGATCAAAATCAGAAGGGGTACAGAAGCTCAGTTACCAACTCTGGATGTTGGCGAACTGGGCTTTTGTACGGACACAAACAAATTATATATCGGTACGCCAACCGGGAATCAGCTTCTGGTCGCCGCTCAAAGCGTTGGGGACATGCTCAAATCCATTTACGATACGGATTCCGACGGCAAAGTCGATGCGGCGGAGACGGCCGACAGCGTACCGTGGTCTGGGGTGACGGGAAAACCGGCGACATTTCCGCCTAGTTCCCATACTCATTCGGCGGCGGACATTACGTCGGGTACGATTGCGGCTGCACGATTGCCCGCTGCTTCAACATCAGCGGCGGGGATCGTTCAGCTCAACAGCGCCACAAATAGCACGAGCACGACTCAGGCGGCAACGCCAAGCGCTGTTAAAGCGGCGTACGATCTGGCGGCGTCCAAGCTGGGGCCAGGTGTTACATGGAACCAGCTCAAGGGGGTGTAATCCGTGTACGGAAAACTGTTATATGGATCATCCCTCTATGCGGAGAATGGCGATTCGAAGCAATCGGAGAATCGATCGGTTGATCTAATGTCTTACCTGCCCGAATTTTACCAGCAGATCAGGGACTTCCGGGAAATGATGAATACGGAAGGGGAAGAAATCGGGCAGCTTTGGTACGAGAACGACGACGTGCTGAAACAGTTTTATGTCAGCACGGCCACGTGGGGGCTTTCACTGTGGGAATCGGAACTCGGCATGACTATCGATCCGACGAAGCCGATTGAACGGCGTAGGGAACAAATCCTTGCCAAAATCCGGGGAGCCGGTACAACGACTAAACAGATGATTAAAAATGTCGCAGCCGCGTTCTCCGGCGGCGAAGTGGACGTCATAGAATATCCATCGGAGTATCGATTCGTTGTAAAATTCATCGGTGTAAAGGGTATTCCGCCCAACATGTCTGGGTTTATCGCCATGCTGGAGCAGATCAAGCCTGCTCACCTTGCGTACAGCTTCGAATACACGTACACGACATGGGATATGTTGAAAAGCTTGACTTGGGAGGCTGCAGGGACGAAAACATGGGATGATCTCAAAAGATATAATGGATAAAGGAGCGTGGGTAACGTGGAACAAACACCAAATTTGGGGCTCAGAAAGCCCGAAGGAACCGATGTGGTGGACATCGATGACCTGAATTACAATGCCGACGTACTGGACGTTGAGGTGACAAAGCTGGCCACTGCGTCGCAGGCCGGTCGGATGAGCGCCGCAGACAAAGCCAAACTGGACGGCATTGCGGCTGGTGCCGAAGTTAATCAAAATGCGTTCTCCAATGTGAAAGTCGGCGCGACGACAATTGCAGCCGATTCGAAAACCGACACGTTGGAACTGGCGGCTGGTTCCGGTATTTCGCTCACGCCGGACGCCACCAACGACAAAGTGACGATTGGGGTTGCCTTCGACGATACGGTTCACGGGAACCGCGGCGGTGGAAACTTACATGCGACAGCTACGCAAACCACTGCTGGCTTCATGTCGGCAGCCGATAAATCGAAACTGGACAGCACAACAAGCGCGGCCACGCCGAACACGATTGTGCAGCGGGATAGCGCGGGGCGATTTAAGGCGGCGGCGCCGGCTGCGGCGGACGACGTGGCGCGGAAGGCGGAAGTGGATGCGGCTCTCGTAGCGGCACAGGCGGCACAGACAAAGGCCGATGCGGCTCTGCCTAAGTCTGGCGGTACGATGACGGGAAGTCTGTTCATCGACGGTGGTGCCCTCTATAGGAGTTTTGCCGTTAGAAGAGAAGTCTCGGGCGTGACGTACACATCGGATTTAAGTGTCAGTGCGTCTGGAGAGGCTCAGGTTGTTAGATTTGTAGACGGGAGTGTAAATGGGGCGTTTAGGATAGAGGGAACTGGCAGGTACAACTTCGACAACACCAAACTTTACATCGGCGCAGGTGCGCCAGAAGGGGTGATCGTCGCACCCGTCGGATCATTATATTTACGTACTGATGGTGGTACCAGCACAACTCTGTACGTCAAGACAAGCGGCACCGGTAACACCGGATGGACAGCGAAATAGGAGGTATGAGCATGCTTAAGACGTGTGTGTTTGATGCAAACGGCAATCTGATCAACATCGGCGAGTGGGACTATATGCTAAAGCCCGTTGAGGTTGCGCCGGCTCAATATGACGAAGAAGGTAACCTGATAAGCGAGGCGGTATATGAGGTGCGAGCAACTAACCCGCTCCCGGAAGGTGCTTATACAGAGGAGCGAGAAGTTGTCTATGACGAGGTATATGGTTGGCGATTAGCTGACGATCCTGCGCCCGTGAGCGACAAAGAGCGTCTTGAAGCGCTTGAGGCGGCAATGCTGGAGGTGATCCTACGTGGCTAAGTTTTTGGCGTTACAGATCAGACTCGGGAAGATCACCATCGAGGATGTGCCGGAGCACTTGCGAGCAGCGGTGCAAGCCGAGCTTGATGCATCTTAAATAGTAGGACGATTATGCGCAACAGTGGAGAGCTCCAAATCGGGGGTCTCTTTTATTATGCTCAGGGAGAGTGATCGATGTGGAAACGATCATCAAGTCAATCGCCGCAGTCAGTGGGGCGGCAGTATCATTTTTATTCGGAGGGTGGACGCAGCTCATGACAGTGCTCATCGTCTTTATCTTGATCGACTTTATCAGCGGCGTCGCACTCGCCGCAAAAGAGGGCAGAGCAGCTAGCCGTGAGTTGTGGCTGGGCGTAACGCGCAAGATCGGCACGCTGGCCATCGTGGCCGTCGCACACCTGCTTGATACGGTGATCGGAGACGCGCATCTGATCCGGGATGCAGCGATCTTTTTTTATCTGGCAGGGGAGCTGCTTAGTCTGATCGAAAATGCCGGTCGACTTGGCGTGCCGATTCCTCCGATGATCAAGCAAGCTGTGGAAGTATTGCGCGGGAAGGGGGATGTCGGCGATGCGAATCGTCATTGACGCCGGCCACGGGCCGGAGACGCCGGGAAAGCGGTCGCCGGACGGCAGCCTGCGCGAGTACCAGTTCAATAGCGTGGTCGCCCGCTATGCGGCTGACGAGCTGAACGGCTATGAGGGTGTGGAAATCCTTATGACGCACGCAGATGATCGGGACGTGCCGCTCCGGGAACGCACCGACCGGGCGAACAAATGGGGCGCCGATCTGTTTGTTTCCATCCACGCAAACGCCGCAGGAGACGGTTGGAGCGCGGCACAGGGCATCGAAACATACGTCTACACCACTAGACCGCCGGCGGCTGTTGCGCTGGCAAACGCCGTTCAGCGGCAACTCATACGTGCGACTGGCCGCCCGGATCGGGGCGTGAAGTCGGCTGACTTCCATGTGCTTCGAGAAACTCGCATGACTGCGATCCTGGTCGAGTGCGGCTTTATGACGAACCGAGAGGAATGTGAGCTGCTAAAGTCGGACGCCTACCGCCGCAAATGTGCGGCGGCGATCGTTGCCGGCATCGTGGAGACGTATGGACTGCACAAAAAAGCGGAGTATGACTGGCGGTTAGAGTTCGCCAGGGCCCGCGAATGGGCCGTCGAAAAGGGCATCACCGACGGAACCCGCCCGAAAGATCCGGTGACGCGGGAAGAAGTATGGACGATGTTGTGGAGGATGAATGGCGGGAAAAATTAAAAATATTATTGAACAGAACACCCGTTTGGAAGGAATTTGCGAAAAAATGGAGAATAATCCCTCCGTACCACACGTACGGAGGGACTTTATGACTATTGCAATTTCTATAAAAGTTAACGATGGGCTTGTTTTAGCCGCTGATAGCGCTTCATCAATTATTGTTCGGGATGAACAAGGGAATTCAGGAGTCATCAATGTATACGAAAACGCAAATAAAGTATTTAACCTTCACAAAAAATTACCTGTAGGGGCTATTACATGGGGAGCAGGCAGTATTGGTCAAGCTTCCATATCTACTCTTGTTAAGGATTTTCGTAAAATAATTATGGAGGATGAAGCACATAAGATTGATGAAAAATCATATACTGTAAAATATATTGCGGAAAAATTCTTTGATTTTATTTATAACCAAAATTATTTGAAAGCATTTGAATCGTGGCCAGATATTCAAAAACCAGATATTGGGTTTATAATTGGAGGATACTCAAGTCAATCTGCACATGCTGAAACATGGTTAATTGACATAATAGGCGGAAAATGCAATGGTCCTATATTACGTCGAGCATCAGAAAATTGCGGAGCTGATTGGTTTGGGGAACCAGAAGCCATAACAAGATTGTACAAAGGTTTTTCTCCAAAAATTTTTTCCTTATTGAAATCAGTTGGATTTCCCGACCAACAAATTCAACAATTAGAACTCCTTTTTACGGAAAATTTGGAAATTCCTCTAATTATGCCTGCAATGCCAATTCAAGATGTAATTGACATAGCGCACTTTCTTGTAGATCTAACTTGCAAATATAGCAAATACTCTCCCGGGCCCCCAACCGTTGGTGGGCCGATTGAAATCGCTGCCATTACAAAACATGAAGGATTTAAATGGATAAAAAGAAAACATTACTTTAATCCAGAATTAAATCCAAAGGAGTGATACTTAATGAGTAGTTCTGTTAATCAAATTACAAACATCCAAAATTATAAAATCATAATTACTCATGAGCAAAATGGATCAGGAAGCGCAGATTACTCTCCTGAAAAAGCAATGAAATTTATGAAAAATTACGGAAAAAAATAGACTTTCCCTCATTCAACGAGGGATTTTTTCTTGTTTTATACCGAACATATATTCGCATACAATAAGAACAAACATTCGTATTTCGGGAGCGTTCAACTGGCATGAGACTTTTCGGGATCCAACCATGCACCTGCAAAGCCTTGATGCAACCGCGCTGGACCCGGGACCCGAGTTCGACAGTTGCTAGGTAAATGAAATGCCCGTCATCCCTTGAGTAGACTGGATTTTCGGGCATTCATACGCAAAATGGCGTGTATCTATGCTCCAGGGTGGATTTCGAGGAACCTTGGAG
>Ga0310828_1000550_pt1 | contig 35978 bp, 39 predicted proteins | sample WT_ome_3_FD_202242 | JGI IMG/M metagenome (GOLD analysis project Ga0310828, IMG submission 202242) | Sorghum-adapted microbial communities enriched on wild type (WT) sorghum from Joint BioEnergy Institute, Emeryville, California, United... ... | reverse complement strand
CTTCTTAGACTAAGGAATTCGCCCCTCGGGATTTGTTATCTGGATAATAACAATTTCCATTTCAAGGCTGCGAATTCCTTTTTGTTTTGCTCAGAAATCCTGACTTTTTCAGGGGAAACTAAGTAATGATCCAGGAAGTGAAGCGCAAAGCGGACCAAAATAAAGGCATTGCATAGGGCAAACTATTCGATCATTTCGTCAAGGCTAATCGATCAACACGGTCTATTCGCGTCAACGACAAACTGACTAAACATGAAGAAGAAGAAACAGAGAGGGAGACTTCATGATGACATCGTTATCATCCATCATTCAAACGCTGGAAGGCAGGGGACAGTATCATCCGCTTATGCCGACTTCGATCTGGAATCGGGAGCTCGACACTCAGATCGAAGCGTTGGATTTCGGCGCCCATAAGCGTGAAACGGCGGTCATCGCGCTGCTGGCCGGGCTTCATCTGCGAAACGACAACCTGGACCGCTCGCATCGTTATGCGCAGTCCATCGAGCATGACGCAACGGGAGCGTACTGGCACGGTGTGATGCACCGCATGGAGGGCGATTTCTCCAATTCAAAGTATTGGTTCCATACGGCAGGCAACCATCCGGCCATGGCGATTGCCGCCAGGCTGATCGCCGAAGCGCTTCAGACAAGGCTCGTGCCGGAAGAAGCTCCGGAGCAAATTCGCGGTATGCTGACAAGTTTCCGCGATCACGGGAACTGGACTCCTTCCGCGTTTACGGATATCGTCCGATGGCAGCAAAATATGAGCTTGCCTCAGGCGGTTCGTCAAATACTTGAGCACATGCAATATCTGGAGATGAAGGCACTGTTTCAATATACGCTGGACTTGTGTTCCCCTTATTTGAGCGAATAAGAAAAATTCACGTTGAAGATGATTCATGTTACTTTTGGCCGCACGCAATCTGTGCCTAATGTCCGGAAAATGCGCATGCGCGAATGTGTTGCGTGCATCGCCGAAAGGGGCAAGATGATGGATCGGCCCCGATATGGTGAATGTGGCACATACGTCCGGGCTGATGATCCCGACGTTTTCTGAGAATAAAGATCTGGCGATGGAATTGCTGCGGTATCTCGCAAGTGACGCCGATACCTATTACGAAGATATCCTTTTGTACACATTGCAGAGCCGATCTTCAACGGAAATTCGCGATCTCACACGGCTATCCATCCTGCTGCAAGAAACGAAGCGTTCGATCCCCACCTCCATGTATTTGAATGAACAGGGAGGGATGGGCGACAATGACTCGCAATATTATTGGGTACGCAGACGCATTCTGAACGGTCACTCCGCTGAATCGGAACTTAAGGCTCTGGCGCAAGAAATGGATACGTTGATCTATTCGTTTAAAGAAGATCTCGCGAATCTCGCGCAATGTATCAAAAACCATCATCGATTATGTATACACTAAAACACCAATCTATGAGATTTAATGCGCCAATCAACCGCGCAGATGATCGACGTGATATTGTCCGTTGCTTCCGAAGCAAATAATAGATCCGCCGGTGAAGCGGGGAAAAGGGGGGAGCAAATGATTCATCATGCGTAAGAGAAAAAGAATAAGAACCGAGTTGCTCATAGTGTTCATGATCATCCTATTGTCCGCTTGCCAGATGACATCACAGGATGAATACATGATCAATGTCAGACAAAAAAGGAAACTGACAATCGAGCTGATCACTTTTTTTGAAGAAACGGATCCTGTTCTGCATCAAAAGATTCGGGAATTCGCCAGGCAACGCCCGGACTTGGAGATCGAGATCCGAAACTCCTATCACCGGTGGTTAGAAAACTATCTTCCTCCCGAGTTTCTGGACAAGAAAGGGAGTGAAGATCCGCCTGATCTTGTCGAATTAACTCCATTACAGATGAAATTGGCTTACCATCACGGGAAGCTGGAATCGTTGAGTTTCAATCCGTCCCAGATGGGCAACCTGCTTATTATGTCGCATGACGGATCGGTCTTAGGTCTAAAAACGAAGATCATTCCGCTGATTGTGTATTACAATCAAAACACGTTCATGGAACTTGGGTTGGAAGAACCGTCGGCGGATTGGGATTGGGCGATGTTGGATAATACGATCCTGGCATTGAAGACGGCCCGTAAAAATGTCCATATCAAGCTCGCTCCGGCCATTCTGGAGTGGTTCACGATCAATCGTTACGGAGGCCGGATCGCAGATGAAAGCGGAACCGTGTTTACGAACTATCTGGACGACGATAAATCGATCCAAGCGGCGGAATGGTTGCATTGGATCGGAACGATCGAATCCAATTACGATCTCGGAAAAGATAACCCGTTCTATAATGCGATGCCTCGAGAATTGATCGCTGGAAATATCGCGCTTGCCATTGACTTCGCGCATTCGCTGACAGCATTGCAAAGCGGAATCAACGTGTATGAAGCATATATCGAGCAAAATGACCAGATCCGCATCGCACCGATGCCCGGCGGCCCCGATGTTGTGAATGTAGCCCATACATCGGGACTCATGATTCCGAAATTTTCACAGAATAAGGATCTGGCAATGGAATTGCTGCGATATTTGACGGAAGACGTTGAGGCCTATTACCATGACATCGCCTGGTACACGTTACAATCCAGATCAACCGCCGCATTTCGCGATCCGTTGCGTTTATCCATGTTGTTGCATGAAACGAAGCGATCCATCCCGACTTCCCTCTATTTTTACGACGGCGGATGGACCGGCAGTAATGAACGTCAATATTATTGGGTGCGCAGGAGAATATTCAACGGGTACTCCATCGAGACAGAGTTGAAAGAGCTGGCCTCGGAAATCGATTATTTCATGGATCTATTCAAGGAAGATCTTGCGAATTTCTCGAAATGTATGAGGGATCATCATCGAATATGTAACGGTTAACCGAATGAGGTCCGGCACAAGAATAACCTGACGATCCAGAACGTTCGAATGAACAGCATACACAGTTCGTTCGATAACAACGGAAAATAATCAGAAGCCCAAGAACGCTTGTTTCAGCATTCTTGGGCTTGGATTTTCATCTTGGGAAGATTGAATCATGAAAGGACAATTCGTCTCGGCACGGCCTCATTGCCTGATGACTCGAACCTGTAACGACTTAACCATGATAGAAACCTCTAACCCGGTACTCGGCCAATATTTAGCGATTTAGCGGAAAAGCCGTTGGGAGAACCAGTACAGATCATTTTTCCAGACGTTGAAATCGTGGCCGCCGGCTTCTTCGTAATATTCGTGAGGAACGTCATGCTGCGCCAGATACGCATGCAGCTTGTCCGAAATATGCTTCAGATGATCCTGAACTCCGCAGGAAATCCAGAGAAGTTTCAGCCGGCCCTTTACCGCTTCCGGGTCCGGAACGAGCACTTCGCCCGGCTTGGTGTTCGGCGCCGAGGAAAATCCGCCGACCCAAGCAAAACGGTCAAGATTCGTCAGTCCGAAATTCAGCGATTGCCCGCCGCCCATCGAAAGGCCCGCCAAAGCTCGGTGCTCGCGGTCGGTCAGCACAGGATAACGGCTCTCGATGAAGGGAATCAGATCATTCAGCAGATCGGATTCGAACGTCTCGAACGCCTTGACCTTGTCCGGCGCGAAAATATCCCCTTCAGCACGGTCGTTCACCATCGCGCGTCCGTTCGGCAGGACGACGATCATCGGCTCCAGTTTTCCCTCCGCATACAGGTTATCCAGGATCACGTGAGGTTGTCCGCCCCTGTACCATTCCGTTTCGTCACCCCCGATGCCGTGAAGAAGATACAGGACCGGATATTTCCCGGCAGAAGGATAGCCGGGCGGAGTGTACACCAAAGCTTTGCGGCGCGTGCCTACGGTGGAGGAATCGTATTCCACCGTTTCGATGTTGCCGTGCGGAATATCTTCACGATACTGATCGAATCCGGCGGGCGCTGCGCCGAGGAAAAGTTTTTGAGTCACGCCATTCACTCCTTTATGTATATGGAATTACTAAAAAGTATAACGCTTTCAAAGCGCCGTCACAACATGAAATGTTCGACATGAAGCGGCCCGATCTGCGCCGATTCTTCCCGTTTCGATCAAGAAGCCGCTCCCGATATCCCGAACAAAAGCGTTTACCGCCGATGATTGACGATTAATCTTATTGCCGGGGGAATGGGCGGAGGAACAAACCGTCTTGACGGACCGGAAACATCATCAGACGACACAGCCGACCTCGGTTAAGACAAAGCATACGGCGGCGCTGAACCGGCTGCGGGCAGGCTCATGGTCAACGTAACGTTGTCTTGTTCATGTATCGAATCGCTGACGTAACGGTAATAGCAGAGAAGAGCCGATGCTATCCACAAAACATGCGCGGTATGATACCATTGGAGTGGCGGCAGATTCAAAACAAGTTCTCCGTAACATTTCAGCACAGGAGGTACATACATAGATGGATAAACCATTCCAAAATAAAGTGGCGGTGATCACAGGGGGCGTTCGGGGCATCGGACGCGCTTTGACCCTGGCGTTTATAGAGGCAGGGGCGAAAGTCGCCGTGATCGATCTGAACGGAGAAGACGGGGAGCGGCTGGCCGACGAAATCGCGCGTTCCGGCGGGAAGCTGTTGTTCCGTCAGGGAGATGTCGGCAAGAAAGAAGATCTGGAATCGTTCGCCGCTCAAGTGGTCGAACGGTTCGGCGGGGTCGATTATTTGATCAACAACGCGATGACCGCTCACCGGGGCATTTTGTCCGGATGCTCATACGAAGATTTCACCAAAACCTTGCAGATCGGCGTAACCGCGCCGTATTATTTGACGAAGCTGCTGCTGCCGCATTTCCGCGAACATGCTTCGATCGTCAACCTGTCCTCAACCCGCGCTTTCCAGTCCCAATCCGACACCGAGAGCTACACGGCGGCCAAGGGAGGAATCGCCGCGTTGACGCACGCGCTGGCCGTCAGTCTGGCGGGGAAAGTGAGAGTCAATTCCATATCGCCGGGTTGGATCGATACAAGGGAAACCTACGATCCGAACTATGTGCCGCAATACACCGACGGCGACCGTTTGCAGCATCCGTCGGGAAGAGTCGGACATCCGCAGGATATCGTGCGGGCCGTCATGTTCCTGTGCGATGAGCGGAACAGCTTCATTAACGCCCATAATCTGTTTGTCGACGGGGGCATGAGCAAACGGATGATCTACACCGGCGACGAGGGATGGGTCTATCACGTCTGATCGAAGATCGGGAGGATGCCGTACAGATGTTCAAGAGATGGTTTAGGAAGAAAGAGCGCATTCCCGAAACCGCGCAACCGATGAACGATGATCCTCAACTGAACGATGAACATCGGCAGACCATTACGCTTAAAGGAAGGACGATCGAACGGTCGGTCTATCCGACGATCGGCGCCAGCATTTTGCAGCATGCGGACAAGCATAAGGTGGACTGGTCTTCCAATTGCCGGAGAGGCACATGCGCGAGATGCCGCTGCCGGGTGATCGAAGGGGCGGAATATTTGTCACAGCCGAACAAAGCGGAGCTTGCCAGACTCGAACCGGAGGAGATCGAAGCGGGTTTTCGTCTCGGCTGTCAGGCGATCGTGGAGAAAGAAGGGAAGATCGTCGTCCGCCACGCGCCTTATTTCTGAACGGACATAAAAAAGACGCCGCATTGTCTGTTGCCGTCATGTTTCCTGGCACCGCAACTTTCCAGGTGACCTTGTCATGAACCGGGAGGTGAAACCATTGTCGCTGGAAGTGGAGCGCAAGTTTCTTCTTCATCAATATCCCGACGATCTGATAGCCGACGGAACGTTGGAAGTCATCTCCTTGCAGCATATCGACCAAACTTACCTTGCTTTGGCCGAAGGAGAAGAGCTGAGGCTGCGGCGCGTGCGCAATTCGGATACGCTCGCTTCCGAATATATCCTTACCTATAAGAGCGGGTTCGGATTGGTGAGAAAAGAAATCGAACATCCGGTCACCAAACAGCTGTACGACGAGTTGCTCAGCATTACGCGGCTGAAGCCGTTGCACAAAGACCGGACGACCGCCCGCATCAAGGACACCGGCCTGATCATCGAAATCGATCGCTACCGGCATACCCCTTTGATCGTGGTGGAAGTCGAATTCCCGGATGAGCAGACGGCACACCAGTTTCAGCCTCCGTCCTGGTTCGGGAAAGACATCAGCACCAACAGAGCGTACAGCAATAAGGAATTGTGGAGACAGATTAACCACATCACGAAATAAGCAGCTTGGATATTCGGAAAAATGACAGGCTCCCCTCAATGCAGATCCATGCTTCTGCGAAGAGGGGAGCCTGACCGTTCTTCGAATGGACATTCGATCCGTATGTATGCTCAGATTTCGTCCGTTTCGCGTTTCTTCGTCATTTCGCCCAATTTGCCCGCCAGTTCATCCAACTGCAGGAAGCTCGCCTCGATATCCCGGATGCGGCTGTCCTGCGTGCTCATGCTGGCAACCATCTGCTCGATCGCCGCCATATTGTCCTGTGTGAGCCCCGTAATTTTCGTGATCTCGTCGGTAACCTTGGTGTATTCGGCGAACAGCCCGTCCACCGCCTGGTCGACGTCCGTGGATTGACGATCCACCTGCAGGGCGTTATCCGACAAATTGTGCAACGTCTCCGCCACCCTTTGGGCAGCCGCGCTGCTTTCCGTTACTGAAGACTGACCGATGACGATTTGCTTGAGCGCTTTGTCGGACTGACTGCGAATGCCGTTCAAAATCTTGCCGATCTCGTTGGTCGATTGCTTGGAGCTTTCCGCCAGCTTGCGGATCTCGTTTGCCACAACCGCGAATCCTTCTCCGTGTTCGCCCGCGCGGGCCGCTTCAATCGCGGCGTTCAGCGAAAGAAGCTGCGTTTGAGCGGAAATGTCGTTGATCGTCTGAACAATGTCGAGAATGCGGTTGTTTTGTTTGTCGAGTTCCCGCATCAGTTCAACCGACGCGTTGATCGTCTCGTGAACATGCCGCATGCTGTCGATCAGTTTGCTTGCCTCGCCGTTGCCGTGATTCGCGAGATTCAGAGAATGTTCGGCCAGCGATTTCAGATTGGCCGATCGTTCGCTGAGAGAACGTATGGCGGAATGGATAAGCTGCATCGATTCCCCGATATCGGAAATGCTTGACGTCTGTTTCTCCGTGCTGGCGGCGACATTGGTGAACGCCGTCGTCACCTCTCGGGAAATGACGCTTGTATCGGTCACGTTCTGCTTCAGATTCGAACTGAATTGCTGGAGTTGAGCAAGAGAAGAAGAGATCTGATCGATCATCTGTTGAGACAGCCGATGTTCGGCGAGAGCCTTTTCACTTTGCTTATACGCTTCCTTTTGCAGATGCTCGCTGAACTTGGCCGACACGAGCAGCGGAGCCGCAACCATGAACAGATACAGCACGATGGTGATCGGATGGTTGTTGCCGAAAACCTCATCCGAATAAGGACTCAAGAACAAATAGATCGTAGTCGCATAGCCCGTTATCGTCGAAAAGACGATCGCACGAAAACTCGTATAGAGCGTCATCAAGACAAGGTTGACGTAAACCAGCAAATACGTCGTGATGACAGGTCCGGTCATGATCAGCAAGATCGTCAATACGGTGATGATCATGGAAATGACATACATCACATAACGTTCAAGCCATCTTTTGAATGTCATGAAAGTCGCAGCGCCGCACGCGATGACGCCGACGACAAGCAGCACGATGTTCGAGCTTGTCTCAGCGCCGGTCAAAAAATTGACGCACATGCCGAGCGCCAGCATTCCCCAAATAATATACACGAGCAATTTGTTGCGTTTGTACAAAATGGCAGACTGTTGCATGATACCCCCAACTTTCATAACATTTCTCCTGTACCATAGCAATATAACACGTAAATCTTGTTATGAAAATAATGGTTTTGTCGAAAAAGGGCATTTTGCAAGAAAATTCGCTCATTAACAACTTAACGCCATCGCCCGGTTTTCCATCCGGACGCGCGTCGGGTATAATCGTACTAGACTCCAGCGTCGTGACGAAAATTTTGCTGCAGTTGCTGATGATCATCCCGTTTTTCGCATGGATCATCTTCTGACGGCAATGGACACTATTAACCCGGAGGGAGCGAAACGTTATGTCAGAACAGTATGCAAAAGAGATTGAAGCCGCGGAGGTCAGGCGGAAACTGGAAAGCGGAGAAAAACTGAATATTATCGACGTGAGGGAACCGGATGAATGGGCTTCCGGCCATATCCCGGGCGCCAAGCATATTCCGCTCGGCACGATCGTGCACCGATTGAACGAATTGGACCGAGATAAAGAATACATTGTCGTCTGCCGGGCCGGCGCGCGCAGCGCAATGGCGTGCGAGTACCTGGAAGCGATGGGCTACAAGGTGACAAATATGGCGGATGGCATGCTGCAATGGGATGGGGAACTGGAGTACGGTGACTGATTTCATCGTAAAGGCCGGAATGAACGACAGGGGAGGAAGAAACTCTTGAACCTGCATGCCATTCAATGGAAAGAGCGAAGCGATGAACTGAAGCGGCTGCTGGAACCCGATGCGCAGGTGAACATCGTGGCGTTGCCTTCCGGACTGGAGGCGGACATTTACAAGATGACGACAGACGGGGAATCGTATGTGCTGAAGGTGTGGAATCGGGAGTCCAGACCCAATATCGCCCTTCAATATGCGATTCTGAGCCGGTTGCACCGTCAGGGAATTTCCGTTTCGCGCCCGTACGGATGGGGCTACGATGAGCATCAACACCAGGTGCTGCTGACGAGTTACGACGGTCTGCCCATCCGGGAGGTCACAGAGGACAAGCTGACCGTCCTGGCCCGCATCTTAACCGACATCTATCAGGCGGGAGCGGCCATGATCGAAGAGCGTCTGATCCCGAAATATGATTTTACATCCTATTTTTTCGACTCCGTCGGGCAATATGAAGATCTGCAAAGTGTGCTTCAACAATTGTTGCCGTTGGCTCGCGTCAGCCATTCCCATCTGATTCACGGCGACTTTCATCTGTTGAATGTGTTGGAACAAAACGGGCAATATGCGGTCATCGATTGGACCAACGTGCAGGCGGGCGATGCGCGTTATGACATCGCCTGGTCGGTGACGCTGATCCGTATTCACTTGAGTGAGCAGTACGCCCGTCATTATCTTGCGGAAATACGCAAGCGGTTCCCGATACCGGAAGCGGAATACGAGATTTTCGAAGCGATCGCCTGCCTTCGTTTCCTGTTTCTCCAGCGCACGAATCATCAGAACCTGAACGATCACGCTCGGGACGCCTTGCTGAACCTGCTGAGAAGCAACCGATATCTCGGCGAGCATTTGCTGAAATAATCCGAGGAGATCGATGATCCGTCGATATTGGAACGAGTTAAGGGAAAACCGGATATCGATCAGGTCATTTACGTCCCGGGCGCCGTGATGTGGTCGGTCAACCGCAAGCATGTGACGCGTTGCGGCCTGAAACAGATTATCGAAATGAAAGAGATCTGCCAATATGTCACGATCGCAATGTGAATACGGTGCGGAAACTGTTCGGACTGATGACGGAAGCACGCATGCAGGAAACCGGCTGAAAAGATCGGGAAGTCCGTCGCGGCACGATTGCGAACGCTTCACCTGTGGGCTAGTATAATATCAACCGGATATATTGAAAACGCTTAATTCCGCTTTCGGCGTTCTACGAATTTCAAACGAACAGGAGATGAGTCTATGTTAAAAGTAGCGGTTATCGGAGCGGGCAATATCAGCCCCGCGCACATTGAAGGGTATTTGAAGTTCCCCGAGCGGTGCAGGATCGTCGCGGTCTGCGATATTTACGAAGAAAAAGCGATCAGGCGAATCGAACAATACAACCTGACCGATGCGGTCTCTTGCGCTGATTACAAGGTGATCGCGGATATGGACGTGGATCTGGTGTCGGTGTGCACGCCGCCTTACACGCACGCACAGATTGCCATCGATCTGCTCAGAAGCGGCAAGCACGTGTTGGTGGAGAAGCCGATGGCCTCATCACTGGAGGAGTGCGATGCGATGATCACCGCAGCGAAAGAAAGCGGCAAGGTGCTTTCCGTCGTCGCCCAAAACCGATTCCGCACGCCTCTTATGAATCTGAAAACGGTCATCGACTCTGGATTGGCCGGAAAAATCCTTCATGCGCAGATTGATTCCTTCTGGTGGAGAGGACATTGCTATTACGATCTTTGGTGGAGGGGAACCTGGGAGAAAGAAGGGGGCGGCTGCACGCTGAATCATGCCGTGCATCATATCGACGCCCTGCTTTGGATGATGGGGAACCCGTCGGAAGTGACGGCGGTCATGGCCAACACGGCCCACGATAACGCCGAGGTGGAAGATCTGTCGATCGCCATCCTGAAATTCCCGAGCGGCGCGCTCGGGCAAATCACCAGCTCCGTTGTGCATCACGGCGAAGAACAACAGCTCATTTTCCAAGGGACGGACGCGAGAATATCCGCTCCGTGGAAAGTGTACGCGTCCGTCTCGAAGCCCAACGGATTTCCCGAACGGAATACCGAGTTGGAGAAGAAAATTCACGCCTACTATGAATCGTTGCCCGAGGTCAAATACGAAGCGCATACCGGACAGATCGACAATGTGCTGACCGCCGTCGAACAGGGGGATCCGGTTCTGATCGACGGAGAAAGCGGGAAAGCGACGATCCAGCTCATCACCGCAATCTATAAAGCCGCGTCCATGGGAGAGACGGTCAAGCTGCCCATTGCGCCGGACGATCCGTTCTACACCAGAAACGGCATGCTCGAACATGCGATCCGGTTTTATGAGAAGAAAACGTCGGTCGAAAACTTCGCGGATATCGGCATTCAAACCGGAAGCGACTACCGGTCGTCTTGAACGCGCGGGCTAAGCGCGTTCCGCCTCGGCCAAGCGGGGAAGCCATTGTGAGCAAAAGCGGAGCGAGCATGCCGAGGAGCAAATGGACGGCCATATGCGAGGTGAAATCGGCATGTGCCCGATGCGCGAACGGACCGGCCGCCCCCACGGCGGCGGTGAAGATTCCGCACATCCAGAGAACCGTCTTGTACACGGGCCATTTCCGGCAACCTCGCCGGGTCGTTGCAACAGCCGCGCCGATATAGACGATCGCCGCGCATGCGCTCAGAAGCCAAATCGAGCACATGAAAAATGCGGAGATCATTCCGCCGTCTCCATGCGGCATGGCATGGATGCACATATCCGGATTCATCGTTGCCGACCGTCCCGAAGCGGTCTTCTTAACTTCGCGCGCGCAATCAGAACGATGCCCAGTATGAGCAGGAGGGACGCCGACGCATTCCACGCCACATCGTAGATGAACAGATCCGGCACATATCGGATCTGATGAATGCGCATCACTTTATGTTGGATGATCCCATCGTACACCTGAAACGCTCCGGCTCCCGACAAAATACCTCCGATCCAAACGGCGGGAATCAGCGTTCCGCGCCTGCGCAAGTCGGCAAACATGAACAAACCGCCGATGGTGGCAAACCAGCTGAGCGCATGGAACAATCCGTCCGAGACCAACCCGATCTCCGTCGTGTCCCGGTCGTAGAAATGATGCCAATGAAGCAATTGATGGAAAACCGCCTCATCGATAAACGCCACAATCCCAATGCCGAATAATATGCCCGACCACACGTTGCGGGCAAAAGAGGTGAGCCGATCGGCTCCGGCGTGGTTGGTACGTTGTTTCACCGTCAGTTCCTCCGCAGGTCAAATTCTTCTGAACGTCGAACAACATTTAACTTTGGGTTACTTCTGTGACGTCCGTCAGTCGTGATCAAGTTCAATCCAAGTATTGCCGTCCATGAAATGAGGTAAACGTGAGACGGAAAAACAGACCGCATAGACACGGGACATGAAACTCCTTTTCCGGAACAGCAAAAAAGCGGGCGAGACACCTGTGAATTGTCTCGCCCGCCCATGTTTTCGGATGTCGCTGACGGAAATCAATCGTTTTCCGATGCCGGCTTATTTCAAATCTTCATATTTTAAGGTTTGAATCGTGCCGTCATCGTTGTACTTAAGCTCCGTGAACTTCACGCAGCGCTTGTTGTCCGCACCGCCGGACAGCGAAGCGTCGTGATAGAACAAGTACCATTTGCCTTTGAATTCGACGATCGAATGATGCGTCGTCCAGCCGAGGACCGGCGTAAGAATGACGCCTCTGTAGGTGAACGGTCCTTTCGGACTCGTGCTTGTCGCATACACGAGCTTATGCGTGTCGCCGGTGGAGTACGAGAGGTAGTACAGACCGTTGTATTTGTGCATCCACGGCCCCTCGAAAAATCTCCGGTCCGTATCGCTCGCTTTAAGCGGTTCGCCGTTTTCGTCGAGAATGAGCGCCTCTTGCGGGGGCTCCTTGAACGTCAGCATGTCATCGCTCAACTCGGCGACGCGTACGCCGAGCGCAGGCTGATCGCCCGTCGGTCCCTGCGGATTCGGGTTGAATTCGCCCGTTTGCCATTTTTCGAGCTGGCCGCCCCACAGACCGCCGAAATACATGTACGCTCTGTTGTCGTCGTCTACAAACACCGCCGGGTCGATGCTGAAGCTGCCCGGGATCGGATTCGGCTCCGGCTTGAACGGTCCCGCCGGGCTCTTGCTCGTAGCGACGCCGATGCGGAAGATGCCGTCCTTGTCCTTGGCCGGGAAATAAAAATAGTACGTACCGTTTTTGTACGCGCAGTCCGGCGCCCACATCTGCTTATGCGCCCAAGGCACATCCTTGATATGGAGCACTTGCCCGTGATCGATGACGGGAGCATCCACGTCGTCCATGGACAAAACGTGGTAATCCTCCATGTCGTATTGGTCACCTTCATCGTTGGACACATTGTCGTGATCCAGGTCATGGGAAGGATAGATGTAAATTTTCCCCTCAAATACATGCGCGGAAGGGTCCGCCGTATAAATATGGGTGACCAAAGGCTGGTTCTGCTTGGCTGGTTTCGTCATATACTTCGACTCCTTCTTGACTGGTGATGAATTTGGTCATGTATGTATATTACCAAATATCGTTGCAGGTAGCCAGCAAAGAGGGAAACCTGCTTCAAAAAACTTGCTTCCGGGCATCCGGATGACATTTGACGGTATCTTGACAATATTAGGGTGCGCATCTATACTGTTCATATCTTTGGGGATCAGGGCAAACCGGTTGAGCATTAGAGCGGATTAGCGGGTTCGAGATGATGATACTTTGGTGAGGAAGATGCGCCATGGGGCGCATCGGCAAAAGCAATCTTGGATGAAAGTTGCCAAAGCGGAGGAAGGCTGTCCTTCATCCTGACTTTGGCACTTCCATTTCCGAAATCGGCGGGGGAGGAGAGAAGACGATGATCAAAGCGGTTATTTTTGATTTTGACGGACTGATCCTTGACACGGAAACTGCCTGGTACAAGGCTTATAAGGAAGTATTCGGCCAATACGGCGTCGATTTGACGCTCGATTTTTGGGGTGAGACGATCGGGACGGTGTTCAATATCGATGAAGTGATCCGCTATCTGCAGGATCGGTCGGGACGCACCGTCGACAAAGATCAGATCAATGCCGAGACGAAGAACATTTTCCTGAGCATCATGGAAAATTTGGAGCTAAGACCCGGCGTCTTGCGGTATTTGAACGAGGCGAAACGGCTCGGACTCTCGGTGGGTTTGGCGTCAAGTTCGCGTCTCGCGTCGGTTGAACCTTACCTGATCCGGTACGGGATTCGCCCGTATTTCGATGTTCTCGTCACCCGCGACCGCGTCACGAAAGTGAAGCCGGATCCCGAGCTGTTTGTAACGGCGCTGAAGGAACTCGGCGTCGCCGGGCGGGAGACGATCGCCTTCGAAGATTCGCTCAACGGTCTTCGGGCTGCCAAGTCCGCGGATGTTCACTGCGTCATCGTCCCGAATGAGGTGACCGCGCATATGAACTTCGAAGGATATGCGATGAGGTTGTCTTCCATGGAGGAGATGGATCTCGAAGCGTTGGCGCGGCAAATCCTTTCAACCGCCGCGTCGAATGGGGATAAAAATGATGGCTTAACATAACGTTTCGCCGACATGCGGAAAACCGCGCAGGAAAAACATAAAGCACCCCTCATCGGGGTGCATTGGGGTCGAAACGATAAGATCTTGACGATGCGTTTATTGCTGGCTCCAACCGCCGTCGACCAGAATGGCTTGTCCGGTCGTGAAGTTGGAAGCTTCGGAGCAGAGGAATGCGATCATGCTGGCGATTTCCTCCGGTTTGCCCAGCCGACCTGCAGGCGTAGCTGCGGTAAACGCCTTCGTCATTTCAGGCGAATTGTTTTCCAAAATCGGAGTGGCGATAATACCAGGGGATATGACGTTCACCTGGATGTTATGTTTCGCATAATCCATAGCTACCTGACGGCTCATCGAAACGACGGCGCCTTTGGAAGCGGAATAACTGGGGAGACCGGCCAGTCCGCAATGGGCAGCGAGCGAAGCGACATTGACGATCTTGCCCGCACCTTTCTTCAACATGCCCGGCAATACAGCCTTCATGCCGAAGAAGACGCCTTTCACGTTAACATCCATCATGCGATCGAATTGCTCTTCCGTAAGATCGATGATGTTGGTCGCTTCGGAGATGCCTGCGATTCCGCAGAGCGCGTCCACTGTGCCGAATTCGGCTTCGGTTTTTTCCATCAGCGCGGTCCATTGATCCCATTTCGAAACATCGAGATGGATTCCAATGGCTTTTCCGCCCGATTGCCGGATCTCCGCTGCCGTTTCCTCATAGCCTTTGATATCGGCGCATACAACGGATGCTCCCAGCTTGCCGAACATGACGGCCGTCGCCTTGCCGATACCGGATCCGGCTCCTGTAATAACAGCTACTTTTCCTGCCAAGTCAAACATAGATACTACCTCCCAGAAGTCAATTGTAACTGGCTTACATGCCCATTTTAATGCGAACGGGAATAACCGTCAATGAAAAATAAGGAAACTCAAAAAATTCAGAGAAATTGCTTGGGAAACTGCTTCACAATCCCATCCGTGAGAATATTCGCCAGATGAATCATGTGAATTTCGTTTTTGTCCGTCGCCGCGATATCCGCTTCCCAGTTTCCCTGGAGGCACGACACGACGATTTCCGTAATCAGCTGAAGATGCGTGTAAAGCATATCCTGCAATTGCTTGAATGGCCAATGCGGATTCGCATCACTCAAAAACTTCGCGATCACATCCGCGTTTCGGTGCCAATCCTTCTGAAACTTCTCCACATTCGCCTGATTTCCCGCCGCAGCAGCCTCGACGATCTTAACTGCGATCATAATATGTTCTTTCAGCAGATCAGCCAGTTGATTGCCTGCCGCTTCCCCATAGTACGGCTTGATCACGTCTCCTATTTCTTGCTGATTGCGCAACAAGCGTTCAAGTACGGCCTGCTGATCCGGCCGTTTCGATATTGCACTGACGATATAGCTTCTGGTCCATATCGTATGATCGATCCAGACTTTTTGCATATCTTCTCTAAGGCGCACCATGGCAGGGCTTATACAGTCCGGCTACTTATCGGCAACTTGCGCGGATACGGAAGGTGCGAAGCCAATCAAGAGCGTGAGTGCCAAAACAAATGCCCATTTCGTTTTGATTTTGTTCAATAGCAACATCCCCTTTCATATACTTGGAAGCCGGTTTTATTTTGGATAAGGCTTGTCGAAGTTATGCAAGACGGCAGTACATCCAAACTCCTGATGGGAAGCGGGTAATGAAATAAGAGGGATTGAATCGAATAAGGAAGTTGATTCCAATTAAGGAGCCATGGTACATTGATTCATATCGAAGGAGAGGAAGACCGCATGTCTCAGGACGAGCTGTTCGATATTTTTAACGAACATATGGTTAAAATCGGCGAAGACACGCGCGAAAATGTTCATCGGACAGGACGAAAATTGTGCATTCACGAGGTTATCAGGGGAATTTATGAATTCTAATAGCATGATGGACAAACACCGGTTCGCCGGATTGAAAAGGGGAGAAACGGACATGAATGAACAGAGCAGGATCAACAAAAAAGCATGGGAATATCGGGCGTATGAATTTTGGTGCAAACCGGACGGACCTCCATAAGCCAAAGCTGCTGAAATCATGAAAGACCCGCTGTCAAAACTCAAAAAGCACAAGCAATATTTCAGTCAAATATCCGGCAAGAAAATCGCGAATCTCTGCGGCTCCAACGGACGGAAAGCCGTTCCGCTGGCGCTTTTGGGCGCAGAGGTGACGGTGTTCGACATTTCCGAGGAGAACAAGCGGTACGCGCTTGAATTGGCTGCATGCGCGAATACCCGTATCGATTATGTCGTGACGGATATTTATGAGATCGATCTCGATCGATACGGAGATTATTTCGATACGCTGTACCTGGAAGGCGGCATTTTGCATTATTTCGGGGATCTGGATCGGTTGATGGCAATCCTGTACCGCATGTTGAAAGATGGAGGAAGCATGATCCTGAGCGATTTTCATCCGTTCCGAAGGTGTCTCGCCGGCGACGGTGAAATCCGGTATTTCGATACGGAACTTCGCAAAGGAGACGTCGCTTACAAACATTTCTTTCCTGAAGAAGAACAGTCTGATTTTCCGGATGTCATGGTGCGGCTGTACACCATGAGCGATATTATCAATGCCGTGCTTGACTCCGGTTTCCGGCTCAAACGATTCGACGAGCATCGAGGCTGGAATGGAGAAAATATACCGTGGGAATTTACGATTCTGGTCCATAAACAGCAAGAAGACGAATGAATCTTAAAGGATATCCGCATCAAAAAAGCGCAACCAGCGCTTTCGGCTGTATGAGTTGGGGCAGCATGCCTTCCTTCAATGCGGCTAACAACTTGTTCCGCATTTGCGGCAATAATACGAAACGGGACGCTGAGAATAACACTTTGCTCGGAAAAACATCTCGGCATATTCGGAAAATATCACAGCTTGTAAAGGAGAATGAGCAATGGGATATATCAAGGAGTTGCGGCAAGCGGTCGGTTCCAGACCGATCATTATGGTAGGAGTGTGCGTGGTCGTCCGGAACGACAATGGAGACATCTTGCTGCAAAAACGAACGGATACGCTGGACTGGGGAACGATCGGCGGAGCGTTGGAATTGGCAGAGTCGCTGGAGGAAGCGGCGGCGCGCGAATTGATGGAGGAAACCGGCTTAAAAGCAGGCGCGTTTCGTTTTGTCACGCTGTTGTCGGGCCGAGACATGTATTTCCGCTATCCGCATGGAGATGAAGTATACAACGTAACCGCGGTGTACGAAGCGTTGGACGTAAGCGGAACGCCGAAGGTGAACGATAACGAGGGATTGGATCTCAAATACTTCCCGGTGCACGGGGATTGGTCGGAAGTGAGCTCGTTTTCCAAACTCATTCTGCAGAAGGCGGGCTACTTGCCGGGTTAAGCAAAAGAGGCGCTGAGAAAGCGGGATCGACGGCCGCAACGTCTACTCTCAAGATCGCGAACCGGTATCCGCTTGCAGTCCGCGATCCGCTAGTAAATGAACCTTCATCTGATCTCTGTTGTGTTCAAATGGAGGCGTATGGTAAATTTATCGTAAGCTGCGGGAATCCGCGTGAGTTCCTTATACTCGAACACGAAACGGGAGGCGCCCATGGTTCCGCTCAAACTGCCGAAAGATCAAAAAGACGAAATCATCAAAAAAGTACAAGCATTTTTCGAAGAGGAAAGGTCGGAGACGATCGGCATCCTTGCTGCCGACCAGCTTGTGGACTTCATGCTCAAGGAACTCGGACCGTATGTCTACAACAAGGCGATCGCCGACGTTCGGGTGTTGACGGCGGAGAAGGCCGCACAGTTCGAAGAAGAGTTATATGCGATGGAGATGCCGGTGAACAGGAGAAGGTAGGCGTCCCATTGGGGTGACACGGGCGACCGGTTGACATGGTAAACGGAACGATGGGGCAGGATCACCCTTTTGGGATTCGCTGTTCTTAGATTTCCCTTTATATTGGAGTGCGCGAAGTGTTTGAATGAAGGAGGGTATTTGATGACGAAAAAAGCGTTGATCAACATCGACTATACGTATGATTTCGTGGCCGATAACGGCGCGTTGACCTGCGGCAAGCCTGGTCAAGCGATCGAGCAGGAGATCGTCCGATTGACCGAGGAATTCATCGAACGGGGAGACAACGTGATTTTCGCGATCGACATTCATCGGGAGCAAGATCCTTATCATCCCGAGACGAAGCTGTTTCCGCCCCACAATATAGCGGGAACGGACGGGCGGAAACTGTACGGCGCGCTGCAGGACGTGTACGAGCGATCCAAGAATCTGGAACACGTATATTGGATGGATAAGACGAGATACAGCGCTTTTGCTGGCACGGATCTGGAGATCAGACTTCGTTCGAGGGGAATAACGGAAGTTCATCTCGTCGGCGTTTGTACGGATATATGCGTGCTGCACACGGCAGTGGATGCCTACAATAAAGGGTTTCAAATCGTCATACACGAGAAAGCTGTGGCGAGTTTCGACCAGCAAGGACATGAATGGGCGCTCCGTCATTTCAAAGGCACACTCGGCGCTGCGGTTGTTTGAACAACCGCAGTTTTTTTATGTGCGCGGAAGATTCCGCAAGGTCCTTGTCTGTGGAAGTCTTGGATAGGAAAAAACGTTCAACACGCCAAATCCCTATATATTACAATAGAAGTGCATTATTCCTGTTCACTCTCAAACTCTCGTGTTATAATTCCATTATTTGATTAGAAATTTATGAACATTATCAGGAGGTGTATGAAAGCGGTGCGATCTTCCGCTCTGTTTGTATTTGCTCGGCAGGCACCTCGGAGCAAAGCATGCAGGGACGTGCCGCAATTGGACAAGTCAGCATCGTTTAGGTAGACCGTTCATCATGAGGGTTTGTTGCAGCAGGTTACATAATTAGGACGATTTATCAGACAGCAGGAGGGTTACACATGCGAAAATCACTAATCTTAACGGCTTTTATCCTTATCTTCTCCCTGATTTTTGCGGGCACCGCTTTTGCGGATCAAGCTCAGGCGGAATACAAGATTGTGGTGAACGGTCAAGAGATTCAATTCCCGGACGCCAAACCGTTTGCAGACAGTGCCGGACGCATTCAGGTTCCCGTCCGCTTCATCGCCGAAGCTCTCGGAATAGAAGTGGCATGGTATCAGGATACCCAAACCGTTGAATTTTACAGTTTTGAACCCGAATCCTATCGATACACGTTCTATATGACGATGACGTTGGGACAAGACTGGTATACGCTGTGGGGAATAAACTATGAGATGGATACGGTGGCGATCGCCAAGGACGGCCGCGTTTACGCACCGATCCGGTATGTCGCACAGGCTTTCGGCTTGGGCGTGCAATGGGACGGCGCGACGAAATCGGTCATTTTGGGCGGCGAGCCGGATCCGAACGATATGCCGAAGATTAAGTATTTCCCCGTAGAAGCTCCGGGAGGATATCGTTTCACCACGGGTACTCCCTTATGGTATGAGGAGCACTACGGCATTGAGGGCAAATCGGTTACCTTCGAAATCGACTATTGGTTTGATGATCCTGAGGAAACCGAACAACAGAAATCGGAATTCCTCTCGATCGTTGAGCATTCCGACATCAACAAAGCGGGTAACGGCGCACATCTGACAGCGGCAAAAGAACTGTTGATCTTGATGGAAAATGACAAAACCCCTGAAAAAGAATGGTATGTGAGCTGGAAGCTCGAGCCGACCGGAGAACCGCAAGTCATTCAAGGCGTCTGGGATGAATATGAGACGGCAATCATCACGCTCTATGTGCCTGGTTTTGATCCGCGGCTGGTGAAAGATGTCGGTTTGATAGACGGAGACGGCACGAACCCGCTGTCGATCAGCAAATATTATACGAAAGAACTTCTTGCGCAAGAGCTGAAACCTTATGCGATCGAAATCATAAACGCTTTCGGCGAACTTTTGCTGAATCCGGAAGGCGATAATGACCGCTTCGCGGCGTTCCTGGATAAAAACCTTTCTCTCATAGAAGATGAGGACGACAGAGACAACCGGGAATATTCCGAGTTTGTATTTTATGAAAATGGTTTGTATACTCTGCTTTACTATGTACCTGAAGAAAAATACGGAGACTTTGCGGAACTCATGCTGCGCGAAGATCTCGAGTTCGTACCAAATATCCACACCAACAGGCATACGACAGAGGTCATTCATCGTACGTGGTTCGCAGTCGATGATATCACTCTGCGAGTGAACTCCGTCATGAGCTTCTTTAACCCGGCGGAGGATCCTGACCGCATGGTTCTGACGAGCGTGGGTGTCATCGTAGGCTTGGAATCGGCTTATGATGATTATTATGATGATTATTATGATTACTATTACGACGATTATTATGACGACTATTATGACGATTATTATGATTATGAATATTAATCCGTAGATAGCAGGCCGGGCGTAGCCCGGCCGGTTTTTTTCATCTATGGCAAGCAGCGGGATTCTTGCTCCATTTGGAAGACTATGCTATGATCTGACATTATATCGTAACCGGATTATACAATCGAACACCTTCGGGAATTCGTCCGTCTTCTCTAAGGATGATGATCAACACGCCCCCCAAAGGACATCCGACAATCCCTGAAAAAATAACTGTCATCCGGATATTGACATCCGCATAATCCTATAATATATTATTCACATAGAATTACTTGATATTTATGGTGCCGACTAGACGGCTAGAGGCTCTCAATTGCATGACCATGCGATTGGGAGCCTTTTTGATTTCATGGCGGACAGGAGGGAGGATAAACCTGTGACTGAAAAAATTCGCATCGAACGATTGACGAAGCAATATGAAGTGCGCGACAAGAAGCAGAAGCAAACCGTCACCATATTTACGGCGCTGGAAGGCATCGATCTTTCCATCCGGGAAGGGGAATTCATCACGATCGTGGGTCCGAGCGGCTGCGGGAAATCGACGTTGCTGGATCTGTTGGCGGGGCTGACGGCGCCGACCAAAGGACGCATCCTGATCGATGGGCGAGAAGTGAACGGGCCGGGACTGAACCGCGGCATCGTGTTCCAGCAATATGCCCTGTTGCCGTGGAAAACGTCGCGCGGAAATATCGAATTCGGCCTGGAGGCCAAAGGCATTCCGAGATCACAATGGAAAGACCTGACGGATCACTACTTGGAACTCGTGGGATTGCAGCAATTCGGCGACCGGTATCCGCATGAATTGTCCGGCGGAATGAAACAGCGGGTGGCTATCGCGAGAAGTTTGGCCTATAACCCCGATGTGCTCCTGATGGATGAACCGTTTGCCGCGCTTGATGCCCAAACGAGAGAATCGCTGCAAACGGAGCTGTTGCGCATTTGGAAAAAAACTAAAAAGACGATTATCTTCATCACACATGGCATCGATGAGGCGGTGTATTTGGGTGAGCGCATCGTCGTGCTGACGCCCAGTCCGGGACGCGTCAAAAAAGTGATTCCCGTTTCTCTTAACAATAAGTTGGAGAACGGTGACGTGAAATCCAGTCCCGAATTTGCGCGCATTCGGCACGAAGTATGGAGTTTGCTTCACGAGCACGAATTTCAAGGTGCCTATATCTAAGAAGCTGTATATGAAGGAGGAATCGGATTGACTGTCGTTCAGGAATTGGAGGGAAAGTTCAAACAGGCGTCATTGCCTTCGTCGAGAAAAAAGTTCTATTCCCTCGGCGGATGGGTGAAGAAATCGATCATCATCGTCATCTTCATTCTCATCTGGGAGGCGTTGCCCAATTTGAAGTTGGTGGACCGTGCATTTTTCCCGCCGTTCACCGAAGTGGCCGATTCATGGTGGAGAATGCTCGTCAGCGGCGAACTATGGATTCATTTCCGGGCAAGCATCGTCCGATCCATCGCCGGATTCGGATTGGCCGTCATCACGGCGATCCCGCTCGGGCTTCTGATCGGCTGGTACCCGCTGGCGAGAGATTTGATCACGCCGATTCTGGAACTGTTCCGCAATACGGCTGCGCTTGCGCTGTTGCCAGTGTTCATCCTGTTTCTCGGAATCGGGGAATTGTCAAAGATCGCCATCATCTTTTTCGCTTGTACGTGGCCGATCTTGCTGAACACGATCACGGCGGTCAAAAATGTTGACCCCTTGCTGATCAAATGCGCGCGCTCGATGAACATCTCATCGTTCAAATTGTTTTATAAAATCATCATTCCCGCCTCGGTGCCGACGATGTTTACCGGCATCCGCATGGCGGGGACGGGAGCGATTCTGGTGCTCATCGCGGCGGAAATGGTAGGAGCAAAGGAGGGATTGGGGTACTTCATTACGTACACGCAGTATAACTTTCTGATACCGGAAATGTACGCGGGCATCTTGACGATTTCGGTATTGGGGCTGTTGATCAATCAATTGCTCGTCAGTCTGGAACATCGATTTTCCAGATGGAAGCAGTAGGAGCAGCGGGAGTGGAGGAAAAGACATGAAAAAATCAAAACTGTTTGTGCTTTCCCTGTGCATGTCGCTGATGCTGGCAGGCTGCGGAAGCGGCAAAGCAGCGACATCGGATGATGCAAATGGGGAAGAAGGCGTCATCAGGTACCAGGTGTATCGATCTCATGTGAATCCGATCGATCTGGCGATCGACCTCGGATATCTGGACGGGATCAGGATGGAAGGCGTCAGCGATTACAAGGGCGGAACGGAGAGCATTCAGCTTGTAGGCACCGGCGTCGTGGACCTCGGCTGGTCGTTCAACGGCGCTCTGGTAAAAGCTCACGCCAAACATGTCGAGCTCGTTTCCGTTGTGAGCAACTACGGCAGCGATGATGTAACCAACATCTCGGCATTCGTCCTGGAAGACAGCGATATCCGCGAAGCCCGTGATCTGATCGGCAAAAAAGTCGGCGTCAATATCCTGGGAGCCCATATGGAATTCGTCATCCGGGAATATATGATGCAGGCGGGTTTGACGAAGAAGGAGACCGACGCCGTTCAGCTCGTCACCGTCCCTGCCACAAGCGCCGAACAAGCGCTGCGCGCCGGCCAGCTGGACGTCGTGCTTCTGATGGGCGCCGCGAAAGACCTGGCGCTCGACCGGGGCGGATTGCGGGAATTGTTCACGGATGTGGATGTGATCGGCCGCCATTTTACAGCAGGGAACTATTTCTTCTCAAAAAAATTCGTGGAATCCAAACCGGATACGGTACGAAAGTTCGTCGAAGCCATCGCGAAAACGATCGAGTGGTCAAAAACGACTCCCCGCGAAGACGTGATCGCACGCATGGAACGAATCATCCAGGAACGCAATCCTTTTGAAACGACGGAAAATCTGAGATACTGGAAAAGTTTCGGCATCGCGGGCGAAGGCGGCGTGATCAGCGACGAGGAGATGCAGATCTGGATTGATTGGCTGGTCGCAAACGGGGAACTGAAGGAAGGAGAAGTGAATCCCCGGGATCTGTATACGAATGAATTTAATCCGTATGCCAAGTAACCAACATATAAAAAAACAAAAACGAAGATAGGGGAAGGAGAATCAAAATGAAGAAAAGACAGATGAAGTTGGGAGCATTCTTTATGTTGCCGGGGCAGCATGTCGCCAGCTGGCGGGCGCCGCAAACGGAAACGCATCGCGCCTGGACGATGGAATACTTGACGGAATTGGCGCAATTGGCGGAGCGCGGAAAGTTCGACATGATCTTTTTCGCGGATGTGTTCGGAGAAGATGTGGAGCCGTATTCCCCTTCGGGGCTGAAACTTGATCCGGTGATCGTCATCTCGGCACTGGCTGCCGTGACGAAGCGGATCGGGCTGACGGCGACGCTGACGACAACATATAACGAGCCGTTCCATGTTGCGCGCAAGTTCGCGGCGATCGACCATTTGTCCGGCGGACGCGCGGCCTGGAACGTGGTCACTTCACAAAACGCGCGGGAAGCGTTCCTGTTTGGGAAAGAATCGCATTTGCAGCATGCGAAACGATACGAGCGGGCGGAAGAGTTCGTCGAAGTCGTGAAAAAACTGTGGCATTCGCGCGAGGCCGAAGCACTTGTGGCCGACAAAGAATCCGGAAAATTCTATGATATGCAGCATATTTATCCAGTCAACCATGAGGGCAAGCATTTCAAAGTGAACGGCGTCCTGGACACCATTTCAACCCCGCAAGGGCATCCGGTCATCGTGCAGGCCGGTTCCTCCGAGGCGGGCAAAGAACTGGCGGCGAAAACTGCGGAAGTCATCTTCACGGCATGGCAGACGCTTGAAGAAGCGCAGAAGTTTTACCGCGATCTGAAAGGCCGTCTCGCCAAGTACGGCCGCCGCAAAGACGAACTGCTGATCATGCCCGGCGTATCGGTCACGGTCGCGCGAACGGAAGAAGAGGCGCTGGCCAAAAAGAAACAACTGAACAGCTACATTCTGCCTGAGGTCGGGCTGAGCTATTTATCCAACTTCATCGGAGTGGACTTGTCGGGACTGGACCCGGAAGGACCGATACCGGAGTTCGGAACAAACGAACGAGACAAGACCGATCCGAGCACTCGAGCCAATATTATTAAGGAAATCGCGAAGAGACACGGGTACACGAAGGTGCGTGAACTGTATGAACATATTGCAGGTGCGCGCGGACATCGTGAAATCGTGGGCACGCCGGAGCAGATTGCGGACTATTTGCAGGAGTGGTTCGAAAATGAAGCGGCCGACGGCTTCAACATCATGCCGCCGACGTTCCCGGAAGGGTTCAAGGACATCGTGGAACTGGTTATTCCGGAATTGCAGCGCCGAGGACTTTTCCGCACGGAATATGAAGGGAAGACGCTGCGCGAGAATCTCGGTTTGCCGAAAGGAACGTATCATCGTCCGGCTGAAACCATCGTGTACAAGGAGGCGCAATAACGGATGAGCAGAACGGTCATCATTAACGGGACCAACCATGAAGCGTCGCGCATCAACGCCGTAGAACGGTATATCGAGCAAAAACTGTCCGGCGTTTCGGTCATCGATGTTTATAAATTGCCCGCGCAAGCTCTCCTGACGGCGGATTTCACGAATCATGAGGTCAACGCCGCCAATGTCAAAGTGGCGGAAGCGGATAACGTCGTCGTCCTGACGCCGGTCTATAAAGCGGCATACACAGGCATCCTGAAAACTTACCTTGACCTGATTCCGCAAAAAGGGCTGCAGGGGAAGACGGTGCTTCCGATTGCTGTGGGCGGATCGCCGAACCATCTGCTGATGATCGATTATGCTTTGAAGCCTGTGCTCGCCGCGCTCGGAGCCACGAATATCCTGCAAGGCGTCTATATCGTCGATCAGGCGATCGAACGGACGGATGAGGGATTCATCATCCGTGACGATGTGCGCGCCCGGCTGGATGAGCAATTGAAGGCATTGCCGGTTCATGTATAATCCCGTTCCCTTGATCCGGATGAAAGTCAGAACTGGCGAGGTACCAGCCTTGAAATGAAACACCACCGTTCAACCGGACGATGTGACATTTGAATATTTGAAATTGAAAGAGAGACTTCCGTTCCGCAATGCGCTGACGGGAGTCTCTTGTCGTTTCTGACGTTTGTGTAATGATAGGGCGAATATTCATTTACTTTCAATCAACATTTATTTGTCCGATAATATATATTATGTAAACTAAAATCGGATTAAAGAAACAGGAAGCCGGAAGCCTCCGCATGTCTGCCATTATACTGCTATAATGCTCTATAAACTGCCTATATTCTTCGTATCTGCTGATAATTCTCACATATTAATTATAAACTCAATAAATCATCAGGCTCTGATTCTGTATAATCTGTATAAGTTTCTAAAATACATCAATAATAATTGGTCTCCATGAACTATTCAAATCAATTCAAAAATAATCTGGTTAAATATGAATCACACGGATCGTCTGATCGCAACACCCGACAGCCGGTCTTATACATAGCCGGGTTTGTGAATGAACATTACTTTAATTTTAATATTACGTGGAATCTATCCTTCCATACACTATACGTTCTATACGCCTTCAGCCGGTTTCGGATGACTCTTGATTCATCACGCAGTTGAGCTTTAGCATCTTATGCACAAAATACGGATTTTGTTCAATAGTCTGGAATTTTTCAATGACAAACATATTTACAGGAACATATGTTCTCGTGTATACTTAAATTAGTTAATGATGTTAATCATATGTTGTCTTGAAGGTGAACATTGATGAACGTCCTAAAGGCACAAGATCTGAAATTGCTGGAACAACGAATCCCCATGTTTCCATGGTTCGTCGAGGAGTATATCCAGCATAAGCTCGCGGATCTCTCCCCTTCTACTCTGCTCGAGTATACACGGGATTTCGAGATGTTCTTCGGATGGATGATTCACGAAGGACTAACCTCCGCTTCGTCGATAAATCAGATCACCTTGCAAGATCTTGAGCAGCTGCAGATCTCGAATATCGATTCCTACAAGCTGCATTTGCAGCTTCGGCATGCTAACAGTGTCATTACACGCGAACGGAAACTCGCTTCACTCAAATCGTTGTTTCACTATCTCAGCCAAATCGCGGAAGATGAAAACCACTATCCCCTCTTGAAACGCAACGTGATGGCCAAGCTTCGATCCCAGAGGCTTACGAATCCTAAGCTAATGGCGAACCGGTTACAAGGCAAGATCCTTGAAGATGACGATGAGATTCAGCGATTTATCGATTTCGTTGAACGAGGGTATCTGCAAGTGATCAGTGATAATCCGCAAGCGGTCCATTACTACGAACTGAATCGTATCCGCGATACGGCGATTGTCTCTCTGATCCTGGCTTCCGGATTGCGGGTGTCGGAAGTGGTTAATCTGGATGTGGATGACATCGATCTGACGAAGAAAATTGCTCATGTGTACAGGAAAGGAACCCGGGACCCCGGAATAAAGCAGAGTGTGTTCTTTGCGGAGCATGGCCGGGATGCCTTGCAGCAGTATCTGCAGATTCGCTCTGCCCGCTATCCGCATGACAGAACGGAAAAAGCGCTGTTCCTGGCTATCCCTCGCGGAGAGACCCAGGCGAAGCGGATGTCGAAGCGCTCGATCCAACAGATGGTTACGAAGTATGCCAAAGCCTTCGGCAAACCGATGCTCTCCGTTCATAAACTTCGCCATTCTTTCGCCACAAGCTACTATCTGAAAAATGATATCTACAAAACACAACGTCAGCTTGGCCATGCAAGTACGGATACGACGGAGCTATATGCGCAATTGACGGACAAGACCATGGAAACCGCCATTAATCGTTTGAACGTCAAATAGATCGCCCCCTGCTTTTCCAGGGGGGTTTTTTATCACACGAAGTTTACATAACTTTAATTATGTAAAACCGCGAATGCTCTTTTTACACATGAATCTTTTTCTTTTTTTGCTTCTTTCTATATCTGAAAGCTCCGCCTCATCCGATCGACTGCTGTAAATGCTCGCTTCGACTCGATGAAGTCCAGAATCTCATTCGCCGCTTCAACCGGACTGAGCCGTTCGGTATCAAGCTCAAGATCATAATGATCATACGCATATACCTTCTCATATTGTGTCAAGGCAAGTCCAGGCTTTCTGTCTCCTCGCTCTTGCTCTCTTCTCTTTAATTCTTCACGAGAACATTTCACGGCAACAAACATGATCGGCATGCCGGACAACAGATCCAGAAGTTCCTTCATCTCTTCCTTGCTTTCGATTACCGTATCGACCACCACATTTCTCCCGGTCGCGGCGAACAACTTAATGGTGGTATAATACATCTTCATAATCGGGCCGAAGATGATCGGTACGACGATGTCTTCACGATCTTGATCCGATTCCTCTAAATCCGGAAACATCTGATTGATAAAATCCGCGTAGTTCTGAGCAAATTTTTGGCTAAATTCATCTATAGATAGATGATAGATCTTGAACGTCTCACGTTTGACTAACGCTCGGGATATACTTGTTTTGCCGGCGCTTGAGACTCCATTAAGTAATATGACTGTACCTAGCTTCGATTGCAATGTTCACACCCCCGGAAACGTACCAGCGCCATCGTATTCATACAACTTGTCTGACTTTTCGACCCCAATCTTCGGGGCATGCTCGACAGCGCTCGGCGCCGCGATCCCCCGTCTGTCATGAAGAACGAGCCGCGTGTCCATTCAGCAATTCACGCACAGTCGAATCACAGGTCCAGGCGGTAAAGATATATGGTTCGACCGTATTGTTCGGACACTTCCTGAATGATCTTCTCAATCGTATTCCAATCCCCTTTTGCAAGACCTGCGCCGATTCTGTACGGCAATCCGATCTTAACCGTCGTCAATTCGCCGCTTTTCTCCATTTCGGCTATCGTGAGCATCATTTGGTTCAGAGCCGACCGCAGCGCATCGTAATTCGTGTAAACCCTTGCCGGTTGCCGACCGTAGTCGTATTGGCCATATAAATTGAAAATCACCACTGTTTCTCCATCAGGACGGGAACAGACGGCATACGAACATTTCCCGAGCCGATTCTTGGGCTGTTCCGGATACTGCTTATCGGCCCGCGCGGCTTCCGGATACATCGCGGCGATCTGTTTCGCAATCCCCGATCCCATCGTCGACAAACAATTGGTCTGATGACCGATTACCGTACAATCACTTTGCAGCAAATCCCCATGAATGATTTCGATCATATTCGAATCCTCCTATTGCTTCATTCGTTTCGTATGTCAACTCTTCGCATGTAAATGCTGCATTCCTGGAAACCGAGTGAACGCCAAAACCGATAGCCGCGTTCGTTCCACCACATTACTTCCACGTCTATGACATCCGTATCCAGATGCTGAAGCAAAAGATGAAAGGCTGCCGTTCCCAACCCCAGTCTTCTCGAATCACGGCATATGAAAAAATGTCTCAAATACAACGGATTCCTTGCATGATCCACCAGCGCATATCCTTTTACTTCGTCCCCGGCTTTGAACAAATAGGCCTTGTAATGCGTGTTCAGAAATCGCCGCATCCGCTCTTTCAGTTCCGGGACGTTCATCGGATTGTCGTGCCGCTCATCTTCAATCAGTTGTTTATTCAGACGGGCAAGCAGATCAAGATCGGATTCGGAAGCGTATGTGATTTGCAATTGAGTCATGCGCTGCCACCTCCTGGTCGGCCTCGCGAAACTTTAACCGCGACCTGATATTTACATAAGAAAAATTATGTTAACAAGTCAACTGCCTTCTTCGCTTTATTTCTTTCGTTTTATTAAAAAAGCCTTGTCCGTCCTCTCAAATCCGATTTTCGGATAGTAATCCGCCGCGTTCGGCGCCGCGATCAAGATCAGCGAGCATTCATCCCCGATTTTTTCTCTCACGATCTCCACCATCTTTCTGTCGATTCCGCTCCTTTGGAAGTCCGCATCCACCGCCAGATCGGATAAGTAACAGCAATAGGAATAATCCGTCAGCGCTCTAGCGACGCCGACCATCCGCTCATCCACCCAAGCCGTGATGATAATATCGGAGTTGTCGATCATCCGGCGAATTCGTTCCAGATCTTCATGAGGACGATTGATCCCTGATTTGAAGAATAACCTGGCCACCTCTTCCGCGCTGACGTCTTTTGTATCTTTGTAAATGACAGGCATATCCTCACATCCCATCACAAATTAATTCTCGGAAAAGCATGGCCCTAATTGTAACGCGAAGGTCCATTTCTATCTCTGCCGAATATCTTCTTACTTACTTTCTTCCCATGCCTTCATCTATCCTATTCAATCTTATCTCTACTCTTTCCCCTCAATTACGCAACGTTTGCAGGGAACAAATCGTATATTCGTCGAATGATTGCTCGGGAACCAATGTCAATCCCAATGCCTTCAGGTTGTTATTCAGTTCGTGCAGGCTGGACCATGGCCAGCCGTCCATCCGGTGAACGACCGACACATAATCCGTGATGATCACCAGCACACGTTTCGAGATGCGATGCAATTCCCGCATCATCTCAAGTTGAATCTGCGGTCCCAGCAGCCGAATCATATCCGTAACGATGGTGAGATCGAATGTACCGTCCGCATACGGCGTGTCGCAGCCGAGCAAATATTCCGTCTTGCGTTCGGGAAACCGTTTCAGGAATTTCTCATAGGTACTTTTGTTGTGCGCGAACAGATGCGTGCAGCTCAGCAGCGCCACGAAAGACGGATGATCCATCCCGATCAACAGTGAAGCACCTGTGCCTTGCACATATTCCCGATCCAGTCTGCTGAGAAACTCACAGGAATAATACGGCAGAACATTATACAATACCATCTGATTAAATCGGGCGATCACCTGGTTGTAATATGGTCCGGGATAATACGGATACAGTTCCGTCTCCAATCGGAACTTTTTTCGATGAAGCTTCTTGCGATTTTCAAAGTTTGTTGATTTCTTCTGATCCCAACTTGCGGAGACGTATGGAATATGAAAAGCAAACGCCCGCCTTTCGGCTGCGAACGATGCACCCTCCAAATACAACCTGTAGGCAAAATCGGTATCTTCCGAACCCCAGCCCATGAACGTTTCGTCGAAACCTCCCACTTTCTTCGCCAGTTCGGCCGGCACGGTGAAAGCGCCGCTGTACCCCATCGTCCAGGGGGCGGCCAGCAGATCGACATTGTCCTGCACCAGATCAAACAGCCCGATCCGCCAATCGTCCCAGTCCGAATCGGCAAGCAGCCGCTCGCACACTTCGCGCAACCGATCCGGCGTCAATCCCTCAATCGCGGACAGGTCCTTTTTCTTGGGATCGATCCCCATACCATACATGACGTGACAGATGATCAAGTTCCGCGATGGCTCGGATCTATACCTGTCCGCCACAATCCGTATGAAATCCGGCGGAATCAACATCCCGCTGTCCAGGAAGACGAGAATATCGCCGGTGCTGTGACGGATTCCGAGATTTCTTGCCCTCGACCGGTTGGAATATTCATCTCGAGGACGAAAAACGCTGCGCAGATTATCCATCTCGCGTTGGAATTGCTCGATAACCGTTTCCGTGCCGTCGTTGGAACCGTCGTTAACGACAACAACCTCAAGCCGGATATCGGGCGGCAACGCCTGGTGACGAATGAAAGTCAGCGATCGAATCAATTGATCTCTCGCGTTATAGGACGGAATGATGATGGAAATATGCATGTTCAGCCCCCTCCTTATCAATCTATCGTTCGTCGATGAAGTTCAAAATCTTTTCCGCCGCTTCAACAGGACTTAACGTTTCCGTATCCACCCCAAAGTCATAGTGACCGAAGGCATACACCATATCGAACTGCTCCAATGCCAATCCAATCCGTCTGTCTCCACGTTGTTTTTCTCTTCTCATCAATTCATCTTTCGAACACTTTACCTTCACAAACACACCCGGAATGCCGGACAGCGTCTCGATGAACTTCTCCATCATCTCTTGCCGGTCGATCATGGTGTCCGCCACGACATGATGTCCGGTTAAAGCCAACAGTTTGTTGGTCGAAAAGTACAACATGAACATCGGTTCCATTAAGACTGGTAGTGCATCTACATCTCGCTCCTGATCAGACGGCTCTAAATCCGGAAACAACCCGTTGATGAACTTCACGCAGCCGTGAACAAATTCATCTAATGAAAGATGGACGAACTTTAACCTCTGACTTCGAATCAGTTCCTTTGATATCGTTGTTTTGCCCGAGCTTGAGACGCCCTGAAGCAAAATTGCCGTACCATATTTGGAATCCATTCCATGTTCTCCTTCATCTCTGAACAAGTGATATCTTACCAAAAACCACATGTTTCCTGAATGTATGAATTAACATAAACATATAACACAACGCAATCAAAATACAATAGCCATAACAAAGAAAAACGAGCTTCCGAAAGCGGCCGGAGGCTCGATTTTGTTACACTGCAACGGTTAGTCATTAGGAGCAGTCGATAAATGACATTCCCCTCCGCATCAAGAATTGCACGCGCGGAACATCATGCTGATCGCTGACCATCCTGATGCGGTCTCGACCTTGGCTATCGCTAAGCTTTATCGTCACGTCGCCTTTTCTTTCCCATAAAAATCGCGTAATCTCTTATTAAGTCACGCTAAGCTCTGTTTCTCCGGGCGGACATCCCGTTCATGCAGGAAAAGGCTCAGATATATGAAAAAGCGAATCGTGAATGTCTAGTTTACATATTTTTTATGTGAACAAAATAATTGACGCATGATAAAATGAATGAAGTCATGTTTACCTTCAAACGACGAATGCCGCTCATCGGTCAAAAAGCGGCATGTGTTCGTCACTTATTTTCAGATAAAGCCCGTATCCGACCAAGTACCCCTCTTCATCTCTGATCTCAAACCGCATGCGCATGCCGCCGGATAACCGGAACACAAGATAATGAATCTGCTCTCCGTTTTTTTCTGCTGTTTTTGCGGCAAGAAACTCGTCCTTGGCGTTTGCTCCCCGCGCGATGAAATCAAGCAAAGAATCGATATCCTCCCGCCCTGCGAACTTCTTCACTTCTTTCAGACCGGGCCCGGCATAGATGCCCGCGCTCTCCACTTGGCCTCCGTCATCAATGCCGAACACATCCAGCAGATCGCGCCCCGATTTGTCCTGTTCGAAGAAATTCGCAAACACATAAGGCTCATATTCCCGATCGCAATTCACGATGAGCAAGGCGGTCGATCGCATAGGTTTGTATCGGTAGACGGGACAACCGGAGTAAGGATGTCCGCCTGGTGCCGTCTGATCGTCAAGCGTGAACAGGTACTCCAGATCATCCCCGCGAATGTTTTCCGGATTGAGATGATCAAGCGAAGGATCATCGAAACTAACTCTCCCGTAGAGCGCTCCCTCATACGCAATGGTGTGCTCCTGAGGTATGCTGCTTGCGCCGTGATGGTTCCATCTAGCAACGATGAGAACGATCAGCACCATCAGTCCGGCCAGCATGATCGCGTACAAGGCTTTAATCGTATATGCTTTCATAATACACACCTCTATCCGCAAAAATAATGAATTAGCCGGATCGTATGCTTATCAAATGATAGATGAAACATACGCCTTTCTTCAATCCGAAAAAAACAAAGGGCGGGCGTGTCGCACCGCCCCGGATGAACTGCAAACTTCATACAGCGATCAATTCAGCTTCACGCGGTATTCCTCCGCTGACCTTACACCGTCGAGCTTCTCGTATTCCAACGTGTAATCCAATACGTAAAACAACTCGCCTGTTGCTTCATCGTATTCGTAACGTTCTTTGGCATTGACGATGTTGACCGAATCCCCTTGGTTCCGGGCGGCGATCTCGGATAAGATCCTGTTCGTGTTCAGTGAAGCTTTAAACTTCTCCACTTTCTCCAGGATCGCTTTTTCGGAAAGTCCCTTCTTCTTAGTTGCCGCATCCGTTCGGTCCGAAATCGTATCGATGATTCCGTTGTTCACGAACGCCAAATAAACGGAAGATGTGCGAACTTCTCCGATATAGCGCCATAACTTGATGACGCCGACCCCTTCATTTTCAACGTACTCCTGCGCGGTCACCACATAATGTTCAGGCTCGAAGGCTGGATTGATCTCTTGCAGTTTCAGGATCAGTCCGTCGAGAAGCTTGTTGACCTTGTTTAACCTTTCCCCATTATATTCCATCAGCGTCCTTAATTGAACCGGAATATTTGCGCTGTATTGCGTGCCGTAATCGGCAAGAGACAACGTTTTCGTCCTGCTGGATGAGATTCTGGTTGATTGTGAACCTTGGATGACCGCATAATCGCCGAGATCGCTGTTGGGATGGGAGTTCGTCGCATAATTGACCGCCTCGGAAACCGTGTGCCCGTTGGCCAGAGCGTCATGATATTTTTTCAGCCAATCCGGCCCGGAATTAAACCGCGAGTGAATGTCGGCGCTGAATCCGACAGCCGTTTTGGCTCCCTGCGCCACGGCTCTCGTCGTCAAATTCGTCGGTCCGGCCGCGGTGGAACAGCCCACAAACGAAACCAACTCCACCGTGCTCATATCATAACTCAGAAGACCGGCGTACTTATATCCCGATGTCGGGGAATCGTAGTCATATCCGTAATACACCCCGGTCGCGTAGTCCCCGTAGCTGTTGTTGTGGTTGAACGCGATGTGATCGTAATTCGCATGACCGTTGAAAAACAGGATTGCGCTGGACATCCGAGGTGTTCCGGTGTTCGGGTTGTTGCCCCTCATATACTGATAAGTAGGTTCATAGTTCTTGTATGACGTGACCCCGCTGATCATCCCGTACGCGATGCTGGCGTAATCCACATTTTTCGTAAAATCACCTTCCAGTTCGTTGCTCCACGGCCAAACGAAGCCGTGATCCACCCCTACCGAATAGGCGTACCTCGTCGAAGAAGATGCCGAAACAGACGTCAACGTAAGACTGAATGCCAAGACGGCGCTCAAGAGGATGGCCAAATATTTTGACCAACGCTTCATCAACTTATCCCTCCACTCCGATTCTCCCTGGTGCAACCATTATTGTGAATGATCTTTCAATTAACGCATCATCCGAACACTCAGACGACGGTTCTCTTCATTTTTTTCACAACCCCCTCCCTCTTTGACGTGATGATCCGACTCAATACTAAGACGCGCAATCGGCGGGAATTTGTTGGCATGAAAAAGAAAATCCCGTTCCCTTCGCGCGGGAACAGGATCAATCACGATCGGAACGTTTGTTTTTTCGAACTTCGGTCAAGAACAACACAAACGATAAAACCGCCAAGAACGCGGATAAATACAAGATGAGCGGATGCCCGAGCACGAAGGCCGGCAACTTTTCCTCCGACAGCGTATCGTTCGACGATTGATCCAGCGAGAAGTAGCTGCCGGCACAGACGGCGGTAGAGAAAACAAACACCAGCAAAGAAGCGAGCGCCGGCATGCGACGTCTTCGCGGTCTCAGGGACGAATGAGCTTCCGTCTCGATTCCGAGTTTCCGATACAACGCTTGATAATCATCCTGTTTGCCCGTCAGCAACTTTCCTCTAAATTCTGCGGATAACCGCCTGTCTCTTCTCGTCACTGCATACGTCCCCCCTGCCGTTCATCCAGTTTCCGCAGCAATTTATCTCGCGCTTCCTTGTATTTCCATCTGACCGTGCCCGCCGGGAGTTGCAACGTCTCGGCGATGAGATGATGCGGCCATAAATAGACGGCTTTCAAATATATGATTTTCCGAGAGATTTCATCCAATTCAGACAAAAGCGAGTCGATGAACAGATCGCCGACAACCAAATCCTCAAGCGAAAAATCGCTTTCCTCCAGCCTGGCGTCGAAATCATGCGACCGTTCTTCATAGGCGCAATGTTGATTGGCCGATTTTCGAATCTCGGATATGGCCGCGTTTTTCGTGATCCTGATCAGCCATGCCATCGGATTTTTGTTAGGAAATTTCGACGGATCGAGCATATAGATTTTGGACAACACGTCTTGCACGATGTCGTTGGCCATCGCCGGGTTGCGCGTAACTTTATACGCTTCGATGTAGAGATCATCTGAATAGTGTTCAACCAGGGTGACGAACGCCGATTGATCGCCCTGGGTGAATCTCTTGAACAATGTAAACAAATGATCGTTTTTCTGCAAATAGTTTTTGCGATTTTCTTTTTTTCTTCCGATCACGTCCGGTCTCCTGCTCCTATCTTTGCCTAATTGCTCGCTTTGAATGAAACGCAGACGCGGCGTCAATCCGCTCATACGCGCATGTTGCCGTAACGGTTGGAATCCTTTTCCGCAACGTGGTCATTATAGGAGATCATGATTGGAAATGCAATACCATTTCTGCAGATTTCACAGAATTTCTCTATAACCCGATCGAAGCTGTCAACGCCGGAATTCATTTGACCCACCAGCGCCGGAATAAAATTGACCCACCTGTGTGCCTGGTGTCGAATAGATTCCGGTTTTTACTTTGTCCTTGAGGCGGTAGCTGTTCCCGCGAATGTT
>Ga0310828_1000545_pt1 | contig 36231 bp, 30 predicted proteins | sample WT_ome_3_FD_202242 | JGI IMG/M metagenome (GOLD analysis project Ga0310828, IMG submission 202242) | Sorghum-adapted microbial communities enriched on wild type (WT) sorghum from Joint BioEnergy Institute, Emeryville, California, United... ... | reverse complement strand
GATCCCAGTTACGGGTGTGCAGATTATACAGCGAAGTCCGGCTCGCATTGGTATGATCCGTCGCATGCACCTTGCCATCCGTCAGCTTCCAGATGAGCCAGGAGTCGATCGTTCCGGCCATATATCGGCCCGAGGTCAGACCGGTGTGGTCGATGATCCACTTGAACTTCCCCGCTGAGAAATACGGATCGAGCAAGAGGCCCGTCTTCTCCATGACGATCGGTTCCGCCCCGATCCGCTTCAGAATGGCACATAACTCCGCCGTCCGTTGACATTGCCAGACGATAGCCGGATAGACGGGCTGCCCTGTCTCCGAATCCCAGACTACCGCCGTCTCACGCTGGTTCGTGATGGTGAGGACAGCAATGTCCTGGGCGGTGATTCCGGCAGTCCGAAGCAGCTCTCCTACCGTCTCGCATACGTTGTTGAACAGTTCTACCGGATCATGCTCCACCCAGCCCAGCTGCGGATAGTACTGGGGATGGGCCTTGCTCTGCCTGTGCAGCACCATCCCTTGCCGGTCTATCAAGAGGGCCTTGGTACCCGATGTGCTCTGATCAACAGCTATGATATACGCTTTCGAAGAGAACTCCATCTGCGGCTCACCTCTTCTGTTCCAGCATCTGAACGGCGATCTTGCTGATATTGTCCGCACTGATGCCGTAATGGGCGAATACCTCCGCTGTCTTGCCGGCGATCGCCGGTTCATCCGGAATACCGATGATGCGCATCGGTACCGGTCGATACTGAACGACCGTCTCTGCCACTGCTGCGCCGAGACCTCCGTAGATGCTGTGTTCCTCCAGGGTGATGATCGCTCCCGTCTCGTCCGCTGCTTGCCGTATCGCATCCTCGTCAAGCGGCTTGATCGTATGCATATTGAGCACCCGGCAGCTGATGCCCGAGGCTTCGAGCAGCTCCGCCGTATCCAGCGCGACGCGCACCGTCTCTCCTGCCGCGATCAGCGTGATGTCCTTGCCATCCCGCATGCGTACCGCCTTGCCAAGCTGGAAGTCCACCTCATCGGCGGAGCCGTAACAATCCTCAACAGGATTGCGACCGATGCGGATATATACCCCTCCATCGTAGTTCACGAGCGCTTCCGTCATCTTCTTCGTCTCATGCCGGTCCGCCGGCAACACCACCGCCAGTCCGGGGATGGCGCGCGCGATCGCGATATCCTGGACGGAGTGATGGGACATGCCCAGCGCGCCATAGCTGATGCCTCCGCTGATGCCGACCAGCTTCACATTCGTGTTGGAATAGGCCACGTCCACCTTGATCTGCTCGATCGACCGCATGCTGAGGAAGCAGGCCGGCGAGGCGACGAACGGCTTCTTGCCGCCCGCTGCCAGCCCGGCCGCGATGCCGACGATATTCTGCTCGGCGATGCCCGTCTCCACGAACTGTTCGGGGAGCCGCCGGGCGAATTCCGTCATCGCCGCCGAGCCGCGGGAGTCGCTGGTCAGCACCATGATATCCTTGTCATGACGCGCGATGTCCAGCAGCGTCTCACACAATACTTGCCGATTAGGGATCGTATTCTTGCTCATAAGCTCAACTCCCGTAAGCGTTCATTCAGCTCCGCCACAGCCTGCTCCAACTCCGCATCGCTCGGCACATGGTGGTGCCAGTGCGGCACATTCTCGGCGAACGATACGCCCTTGCCCTTCACCGTGTTGGCGATGACCAGCGTCGGCTTGCCCGCCGTCCGCGGAGCCGAGCTGAACGCTTCGATCAGCGCAGCCATGTCATGCCCGTCGACCACCACGACCTCCCAGCCGAAGGCGCGCCACTTGTCGGCGAGCGGCTCCAGCGTCATCACGTCCTCCGTGCTGCCGCTGATCTGCAGGCGGTTGCGGTCGATGATGCCGATGATGTTGTCCAGCCGGTAGTGCGAAGCGGCCATCGCCGCCTCCCATACCGAGCCCTCCGCCTGCTCCCCGTCGCCCATCAGCGTAAACACGCGGTTCGGCCGGCCGTCCTTGCGCGCAGCCAGCGCCAGTCCGACGGAGATGCTCAGCCCATGCCCGAGGGCGCCCGTATTCATCTCGATGCCGGGCACCTTGTTGTTCGGGTGGCCGATCAGCCGGGTTCCGAACGCGCAGAAGGTATCCAGCTCCTCCTTCGGGAAGAAGCCCTTGTCCGCCAGGATGCAGTACAGCGACTCCACGGCATGGCCCTTGCTGGCGATAAAATAGTCCCGCTCTTCCCACTTCGGCCGCTTCGGATCGATCCTCATCACCGCATAATAGAGCGCCGTGAGAATATCCGCATTGCTCAGGGACGAGCCGGTATGGCCCATCTTCGCACGGTGAATCATGTTCAGCAGGTCGATGCGGATCTGCGCAGCCTTGATCTCCAATTCCCGAATGTCCACCATACTCCCCTCCATCCGGCGGTCCATCATGACCCTCGCAGCCAGCGGCGGATCTCTTCTTCCGTCGGATCAACAGGGTCAGCGGTCAGACCCGGTATATAGTTGCATGCCTCGTAGAGCGCCGGGATCACATCGGCATGAATGCCCACCGTATGGTGAATATAAGGTCCCTGCACCAGCTTCTCCTCCCACAGGGGCCAGTCGTTGACCTCCACCCACACATAGGAGCCGCGTGTATATGGCCCCTGGATGCCGCGCGCGCGTCCGAGGAACAGCGAGTACTCGCCGTGGTCGCCGTCGAATCGCGCCAGCGTCATCAGGCCGCCCTTGATCTCGCCCTCGTGCGTGCCCGGCGAATGGTCGTCGAACAGGAAGTGGCGATCCAGCTTCGGCTTCTCTTCCACCGACAGCGATACCGGAAAGTTGCCGCAGTGGAACAGCAGCTCGCCGTTCGGGTTGTCCGGATGACGGATCGTCAGATCGGCGAAGAAGGTCGGATGTTGGTTCATCGCCGCCGACTGGACGAGCACCGATGTGATCGCGCCGTGAATATCCGTCTCGCAGGTCACCGGGATCTGTTCATCGGTCAGCAGCGCATTGGCCAGACATGGCATGATGCCGAGCGCTTCCTGCAGCGCCGACCAGCATTGGATGGCGATCGCGGTGCTGCCCGTATCCGCCGCCAGCTTCTGCATCGCGGTCTTCAGTCCGGCGATGCGCAGCACGGCCTCCTCCTCCAGCCCGCTCGTATCCATCCGCTCGCGGATGAAGTCGTAAGCCGCCATCAGCCCGGAAGGCTTCTTGCGCAGCACCGACTCCGTCTCCCGGCGAATGTCGATCAGGGTGATCGGATGCGTCTCGATGCCGAAGGTCTCCAGCAGCTCTCCTTCATTGCAGATGACCGACCAGAACGAGGACGGGCGCGGTCCGATCTGCAGGATGCGAAGCTCGCGGAACGCCTTCACCGCATTGGCCGCGCTGATGAAGTTGCGGAAGCCCCGCTCGAACACGGGATCATCGACCCGGCAGTTCGTCACATAGGTGAACGGCACGTTGAACCGACGCAGCACCTTGCCGGTCGCGAACAGGCCGCACTGCGTGTCGCGCAGACGCATGCCGTTCTCCAGCGGCGCCTCGTCCCGCGGTCCCCAGAGCAGCACCGGCTTGCCGAGCGCCTTGCCGACGCGGGCAACCGTATCCTCCGTGCCGAAGTTGCAGTGGGGGAAGAACACCGCATCCACCCCGGCGTCGCGGAATCGGCGGATGATCACCTCGGCGCTGATATTGTCGTTGTACAGCAGCCCTTCCTCATTGATGCCCTCCAGATCGACGATGTCGATATCCAGGCCGAAGCTCTCGATCTTCTCGCGGATCAATACCTTGTATCGAAAGGCGTCCTCCGCGCTGAACACGAAGCGACGAGTCGGCGCATACCCCAACACAAGCTTCTTCATGCGTATCCTCTCCTTCTCAGATTCATTGATCCTCTATCCTCGTGATGCGCACGGCGATATTCGTCGTGCCGGGGAGCCGGATGCGGATGGTTCCTTCATGCACCCCGGCCATTTCTTCAATCGTCATGTTCCACGTATCGATGATCTCCACCCTGAACCTGCCTTCGGGCAGCTCGATATCCCGATAGGCCGGACGAAGCAGGCCGAAGTACATCAGATAATAGACGCCGCGCACCCCGATCGTCGGAACGTCATAGATCTCGGGCATGAGATCATAATCGGCCGGCGCGGCTTCCAGGATCGATCGCAGGAATGCGATGCGCTCCGGGCTTTGTCCATAGAGCCTGCCGCCCTTCGCCCACCAGATCTCATCGTTCGGATGGGTGTAGGTCTCGCCGTGCGTGCAGTAGCCTCCGCGCGTGACCGTATCCCAGAAGCGGCGTGTCATCTCCTCCGCCGTAATATTGCCCCAGCGCTGCGGCAGGTTGCCCTCGTAGCAGCACTCGTCGACGATGACCGGCTTGCCGTACTCCTCCAGCCAGATTGAGGTCAGCGTCACGTCCCAGTGCTGCACGCTGACATGCGTCACCCAGGGCTTGCCGTAATCATACAGGAAGACCCTTCGATGATCGTACATGCGCGTGCCGTTGTGGATCGAACGCAGATGGCCGTATGGGTCTTCCTCCTGCACGACGCGGAACACCCGATCCCAGTCGTCCATCGTCTTGGCCTTCATGAAATCATACTCGTTCGCCATCGACCACCAGACGTTGCGGTAAGACGCCAGGCGCGCGATGATGTAACGAAGATAGTAGTCGTCAGTCGCCGCATCCATCTCGTCGAAGCCCCATTTGCCCTTGTCATAGGGATGGAACAGGATGAGATCGGCCTCGATGCCGAGGCGCTGCAGATCCAGGATCCGCTGCTCCAGCTTCGCGAAGAAATGCGGGTCGAACACCTCCAGATCGAAGGTGCCGTCCGCCTTGCGCACGAACGGGAACAGATCCGGCTCTTCCTTGTTGAACGAATAGTTCTTCGGAAACACGCACATGCGCAGCTTGTTGAACGGAGCTTGCGCCAGGGTGTTCAGCGTCTGTTCCTGCAGATCGCGGTTCATATGAATCCACGCATAGCAGGTTGTGCCGAACGGCAGGTAAGGCGTGCCGTCCTCATAGGCGAAATGCCTGCTGCCCCGAACCCGCACCGGCCCATGGTTGCCAGGCCGCGGCGGCGTGCATGTGAAGTTCCCGCTCACTCCGTTCAGCTCCGCCGCGTTGCTGAACGTCTCGTATCGCCATTCCCCTTCCTCGTCGGGCATGAAGCGCACCCGATAGGTGCCATTCCCGTCATAGAAACCTCTTACTCTCAGGCTGCGGTCTCCCTTGCTGAATGTGGCACTTATCTCATAATCCTTGTATGGGTTGCCGTCAGCAGGGCCTTGCAGCACCAGCTCGAACAGGCCCCAGCGTTCGGTTGATTCCGTCAATGAGCCGACAACCTCCTTTCCTGTAGGTATCACTCAACATTCAGCTAAATTTAACTAAACTATGATGATACCTGTTTAGTTGTGATTTTATGTGACCTAATGTATAATAACGCTTACAATTTCATATTATCCTTATAAAATGTGTATTGTCAACGACAATCCATATAAACTTTATATAAAAAACTAAACTATTTTAGTTCAATCTTTGCTTCAATCTTGATCAAAATGTCAGGATATAGTAGACTGAATCTGTCTGATTTTTAATGAATCTTCCTATTTGGTATGTGGCCTAACGCAGGGAGTGGACATCTGAATGAAAATCGAGGATATCGCGAGGCTGGCGAACGTATCCAAGTCCGCCGTGTCCCTGGCGCTTAACGGCAAACCGGGGATCAGCGAGGAGACGCGCAACAGGATCCTGAGGATAGCCAGAGAGCAAGGATATATCCCGCGCACGCTGAAGCATGGGCAACAGGGAGCGACTAACCATCATACGCTCCGCTTCGTCGCCTGCACCAACTCCGGCATCGTGCACGAGCAATTCAACAAGCTGCCTTTCTTCAAGGAATTGATACATTATATAGAGAAGCACACCCGAACCAACGGTTACTCGCTCCTCTACTCCACCGTGCCGATCGATCAGCTCGAATCCGGTCTGGCGCAGCTCGAGTCGGACCACGAGACGGATGGCATCATCCTGCTCGGCACCAATCTTCCCGAGGACCTCATCCGCCTGATCTCGGCCAGACAGCAGAAGCTGGTGGTGATCGATACCTGCTATGAAACGCTCGACGCGAATTTCATCCTGATGAACAATTTCATGGGCGCTTATCAGGCGGCACGTCACCTGATCGAGCTGGGGCACAGGCGCATCGGCTACGTGCAATCGATCAGCCGCATCTACAACTTCAACGAGCGGAGGAGAGGTTTCCTGCGGGCGCTTGAGGAGGAGAATCTGACGCTGAGCGAGGACGACGTCTTCACCGTGGCGCCTACCGAGATCACTGTGCAGGAATCGTTCATCGAGGCTGTGCGCGAGCGGCGCGATCTGCCCACGGCCCTGTTCTGCGAATGCGATTACATCGCGATCAGCGTGATCAAGTCGCTTCATGAGCTGGGCATTCGCGTTCCGGATGACGTGTCGATCATCGGCTTCGACAACATCCAGGAGGCGATGGTGATCACGCCAGAGCTGACGACCATCCACGTCGAGAAGGAGAGGATCGCCGAGGTGGCGGTGAAGACCCTGATCGACATCATCGAGAACGATGACCCGATCAGCATGAAAACATGGATCGATACACGCCTGATCAGCCGCAATTCGTGCAGGCCTGTCGGAGAGTCGGCCGATCTGGTGCGAAGCGGAGCGGGATCCTGATCCCGCTCCGCTTTCGTCTGTCAGGCTGCACGAATGTTCATGTTCATCTCCATGCCACCAGGAGATCCGACTCCCACGCAAGATAGAAAGCGGCACAGGACATGCGTCCCATGCCGCCTCGGCGAACCGAATCAATTGACATACAGGAAATAGATGAGGAAGACGAGCACGATGCGATAGATGGCAAAGGGAATGAGCTTGATGCGGTTGATCAGCTTCAGGAAGAAACGGATCGACAGCAACGCGAAGACAAATGCGCTGATGAACCCGACGATGAAGAAAGGCAGAGCGTCCATCGTGAAGTATTCCCAGTTCTTCACCAGCGACAGCAGGCTGGCCCCCGCCATGATCGGCACCGCCATGATGAACGTGAAGTCCGACGCCGTTCGGTGATTCATGCCAAGCAGCACGCCGCCTGAGATCGTCGAGCCGGAACGGGAGAACCCCGGCCACAGCGACAGGCACTGGATGAAGCCAACGGCTAGCGCTTGCCTGTAGGTGATCTGGTCAACCGTCACCACCTTCGGCTCCTTCGGCCGGAACAGGTCGGCGGCGATCATCAGCACCGCGCCTGCCAGCAGCCCGACGAGCACAGTTTCGGTCGTAAACAGATGCTCGTCGATATAATCCTCGAACAGCACGCCCAGCACGCCTGCAGGCAAGAGCCCGACGATGACATGCGTCAGCTTCAGATGCCCTTGCGAACGGTCGACCCCCGATCCGCCCTTCAGCAGATGCCCCATCCCGAGCAGATCGAAGAATCGTCGCCAGAACACCACCACCACGGCGAGGATCGAGCCTAACTGAATGCAGATCTTGAACGTGTTGGCCGGGTACTGCCCCAGGAACTCCACCGACCTCAGCCACATATCATCCACCAGGATCATATGCCCGGTCGACGAGACTGGCGCAAATTCCGTCAAGCCTTCCACCAAACCCAGTATGACTGCCTTGAGCAACTCGATAAATTCCATTCCGGTATCCATGACTCCTTCATTAACGGTAGAATAACCCTGGTACAGGCTTATTCATTTTATCATGATTCTAGCTCACAAACCCACAGCAATTCCAATTAATTTTTCCTGAAATCTTCATTTCTGTGGTTGATTGCCTCGTCATGGATGAGGGAGAAATCCTCCGGCGTCACCGCCTTGGCGAATAACGCCTGGATCTGATTCAGATGCACCTCTGCCACACCGGCTTCCATCTGCACGTCTGCGAACAGGGTGAAGCTCCTCGCCCGATTCACCTCGTCGATCAGCTCCAGATAGAGCTGCGGCAAGTCGATCGACGACGTATCCACCTTGGTCGCCGGGATCACGCCCGCTTCCGTGACGGACAGCTCGCCCCAGCGTTCGACGAAGTATTGGACGAAACGCTTCGCCTCCTCCTTCACGGGCGAATTCTCGGCGACGAACAGCCCGACGCCGGGGCCGCCGATCCAGTCGTCGATATGTCCCCGGCCGTCAGAGGAGGTAGGGAATTTGAAGAAGCCCACATTGCTTCTGAATTCCAGCGGAATATCCGCATTCGTCGTGAAGTCGGGCACCACCCAGGAGCCTATGAGATACATGGCGGCCCGGCCGCTCAGAAATTCCGCTCTGGCCTCTTCATTGGACAGGCCGTTGAAGCCCCGGACGAAGGCATGGCTGTCGACCAGCGCCTGGACTTCCTCCGCCGCCTTCAGCAGCTCTTTCGAGAGAAAGGAAGTCCGGCCCTCCAGGGCATCGGCCAGGGCCTGCTGTCCGGCATACCGATCCGCCAGATACATGTACCAGAGGGAGCCGGTCCAGCGATCCTTGTTGCCCAGGGCGATCGGCGTGAAGTTCTGTTCGGCCAGCACGGCTATGACGTGCTTCAGCTCGTCCAGGGTCTGCGGGATCTCCAGCCTGAACTGGCGGAAGATCTCCTTGTTGTAGAAGATCGGGGCGACATTGAACTCGAGCGGCAACGCATACGTATGGCCATCGATGGCGAAGGCCTCCGTCGTCCCCGGGATGAAGGCGTCGGCGAACCCGCTGTCCAGCAGATCGTCCAGCGGCGTGAACAGCTTCCCTTCCACATAGGGGGACAGAAAGCCTGCGGCCCATGTCAGACCCACATCCGGCAGCTCATTGGTGGCAGACAGGATCCTCAGCTTGTTCTTGTATTGCTCGTTCTCCAGGTCCTCCGTCAGGATCGACACATGTGGATACAACTCCTCATATTCCCGGGCGATCTGCCCGACGACGCGGTATTGCCCGGCGGAGATCGCTTCCGGCCACAAATGCAGGAAACGGATCGTCACCTGATCGGCTGCGCTGTCCTCACCGTTCGTCCCGCCGCTGTCCGTGCAACCGGCCAGCAGCATCATGCCGAGCAGGAACAGAACCCTGAGCTTCCGGTACATGACATTACATCTCCTCTGCAAGTGGGATTCGCTGCGATCAATCGGGCTTCACGGGTCTGACTCTTCCTCCGGATCCCTCGGTATCAGAGGGTCCGGGTCCACCATGGACTTGCGGTAATGGCCCGGGCTCATGCCCTCCACCGAGCGGAAGACCTTCACGAAGTATTTGTCCGTCTGGTAGCCTGACGCCTGGGCGATCTCCGAGATGGTCATGCGCGTGCCCGTCAGCAGCTCCTTGGCGCGCTGGATCCGCCTTCTCGTCAGGTATTCGGTGAAGGTCATCCCCATCTGCTCCTTGAACAGCACGCTCAGGTAGCTGGCATTGACATGCAGATGGTCCGCGATGTCCCTCAGCTGCAACGGCTCCTTCAGATGGAGGTCGACGTACCGGATCGTATCCTGCACGACCGGACTGTACGATCCCTCATGCTCGACGGTCTCGATCAGCTTGTTGTCGACGAGCTTGCTCATCAGATGGACGCGGGACCTCTCCGCTTCCTTCTCGAGCGCCAGCTCCACCGCCTGGATCAGCTTGTTCTTCTCGAGCGGCTTCAGCAGGTACTCAATCGCGCCGTGCTTGATCGCCTTCTGGGCATATTCGAATTCGGCATAGCCGGAGATGAGGATGATGACGGGAGCATGCGGATCGCTGGCCACCCTCTCGATCAGCTCGAGACCGCTGATCTGCGGCATGCGGATGTCGGTGATCATCACATGCACCTCATGCTCCTTCATCACGGAGAGCGCTTCAACCCCGCTTGTGGCTGTCATGATCTGATGTTGCCCCGCCGACCAGGCCTCAAGCACCCTGCGCACGCCTTCCCTCGTTCTCGGCTCGTCATCCACGATCAATATCGTCTTCACATTCACCCACTCCCCTGGTTCGGTATGATAAATGAGACACAGGTGCCTTGCCCGGGCCGACTGCTGATCTTCAGACCATCCGTCTGCGATTTGTAATACATCCTCAGCCGCTGCTCCACGTTGGCCATGCCGAGCCCCGTACCCTTGCCGGAAGAAGTCGAGCCAGCGTCCTTCAGGTCTCTCAGGCGGCTCAGCGTCTCCTCGTCCATGCCCGGACCATCATCGATCACTTCGATCCTCGTATATTCCCCGCTCTCATCCAGCGTCGCCCGGACCACCACCGTACCCGGCTCGAGGCGTTGCTCGACGCCATGCATGACGGCATTCTCCACGAGCGGCTGGATGAGCAGCTTGGGAATGCGAACCGAACGGGTATACTCCGCGGCTTCGATGCGCCACTTCAACCGTTCCATGAGGCGCATGCTCATGATCGTCAGGTACCGCTCCGCATGATCGAGCTCATCGCCGACCGTGACCCAGATGTCTTCGTCCTCGCGGCTGATCACATAGCGGAACAGGCCGGACATCGCCACGACGATGCGGGCCAGCTCCTCCTCCCCCTTCTCCTCCAGCGCCCAATAGAACGCCTCCAACGTGTTGAAGAGGAAATGCGGATTGATCTGCGCCTGCAACGCCTTCAGTTCGGTGCGGCTGCGAATGAGCTCCTTCTGATAGACCATCTCGTTCAGCTCGTTAAGAGAACGCACCATCGTATTGTAGGTATAGTTAAGCTCGTTAATCTCCATCATGCGCGATTGAACCGCGATCGGTTTGAGCGAGCCGAACCGCGCGTTGCGCATCGCCTTGATCAGATCGAGGATCGGACGGCTCAGCATGCCGGACAGGATATACGTCACGATCAGGAAGATCGCGCCGCCCACGACGACGGACACCACAACCACCGTGCGCAGTACGGACAGGCCTTCCGTTGTGTAGGACACCGGCGTCAGGATGACGACGCTCCAGGCGATCTCCGGCGAATGCTGGCGGACAGCCAGATATCGTTCACCGTCGATCACCAGCTCGTCCTGGCTCATCAGCTGATCGCTGCCTATCTCCATTCTGCCCGCGAAATCCGCCGTGATGACCTGCCCCTGCTCATCCAGCAGCGCCATGTATTCTCGCGACTGACCGGCGGTACGATCTTCCCCGTTGCCGTCCGACAGGTCGAAGTACCTCCGTTCGATCTGCGCCAGGAGATACCCGCCCTGGACATAGGATCGGTCCATCAGCCGAACCTGCCGCATCGCGATCAGCGTGTCCGGATTGCGAGGGTCAGTGCCCAGCCAGACAAGGCCGCCCCTCGCCGCATCCGCCTGTCCCAGCCATCCCGTCGGCACCCGCTCATCCAGCGGATCGTCGGTTAACGGCGTTAACCTTCGGTAGTCGCTGGTATACAGCTCGATGGATCGAATCCCCTTCGAGTAGGCTTCGATCGTGCGCACCTCCTGCTGCAGCGTCTGCCGTTCGTCGAAGGTAAGCGGCATGCCATCCAGCTCCCGCTCGAACAATTGCTGGACGACCGCGTTGGTTACCGTCTGCGTCGTGATCATCCGCACCTGGTCGAGCAGCACCTCCAGCTTGCCCATGGCCTGCGCCGCGGTCTGCTGGATGTGCCGTTCGGCGTTGCTTTTCAACATGGATGAAACCTGATTGTACACAAATGCGCCGACCGCGGACAGGACGATCACCATCGCGAACATGAATCCGATGAAGATCTGCTTGCGCAGTGTCAGGCGACCTCCCAGCTTCAACAATCCTTTTCCCCCTTCGGGTTACTCGTCCAGTATCTCCCTCTCTCACCGTCCTGATCTGCCTGTCAGTCGCCTGGAGGGGACTGATCAGGGGCGATCGGGCGCGGCGATCCCCTGCGGGTCACACGCGATCCGGCGACGAGATCTTCGCCTGCTCGTTTACCATCCGCCAGTCTGCCTGATCACGCGCTTTCGGCCTTGAACTGCTCGACCGCGCTTCCGGACTTCCTCCGTCAGCTGCGATCCAGCGCCGAGATCCTCGCCATCTCTTCGTCCGTCAGCTGGAAGTCGAAGATGTCGGCGTTCTCCCGCATTCTCGCCTCCCGGCTGGACTTGGGTATCGCCACAACGCCATGCTGGAGATGCCAGCGGAGGATGATCTGCGCCGGGGTCTTGCCATACTTCCGCCCCAACTCCGTGAAGATCGGCTCCGACAGCAATCTCCCCTTGCCAAGCGGCCCCCAGGCCTCGAGCTGGATACCGTTCTCTCGGCAATACTGGTGCAGCGCCATACGGGTGCGGCTCGGGTTGAACTCCACCTGGTCGACGACCGGCTTATGCCCGGTCTGCTCGATGATGTAGGCGAGCTGCTCCGGCTCGAAGTTGCTGACGCCGATCGACCGGACCTTGCCTTGCTTCTGCAGCTCGATCAGCGCTCGCCAGGAGCCCAGGTTGTCCGCGTCCGAGCCGGGCCAATGGATGAGGTACAGATCCACCGTCTCCAGCCCCAGCGCCTGGTAGCTGCGTTCAAATGCCGCCAGTGTCCTTTCATACCCAAGCTCGGTCTTCCAGACCTTGGTCGTGACGAACAGTTCCTCCCGCGAGGCGATTCCTTGCTCCACTGCCGTGCGCACAGCGGCCCCCACCTCGGCTTCATTGGCATACATCGCCGCGGTGTCGATCAGGCGATAGCCGAGACGGATCGCTGTCAGGACGGCCTCCGTCACGTCGCCCTCGATCTGGTAAGCGCCCAGCCCCAGCACGGGCATCTTCACTCCATCATGCAGGGTGACCTTCATATCCGCGATATGCGTCATACGATCATGCTCCTTTTATCATCATTGACGTTCTGGACCACATGGTGTCCGGTGATCCGATCCGACGTTGCCAGGCGTCGCGGTCGCAGGCTCACATCGTCCTGGCTACGATACGGATATGGACGCAACGAAATATTCGGACCTTGGTGACAGCGGTTTTCCCCATCATACAACCTGATGTTTGTTAGCGCAATTAATGGAATTCTTTCATTCTCATTCTAATATGCACCCATGCAAAAAACCAGCCGCCTGTCTGAAGGAATCGGGAGATTCCTGTCTGGGCTGAGCATCACCAGAATGCCATCCCGCTCATATCCTGTAGGCATGAGAGGAGTTGGGAACAGTGCCAGCATACCGCATCATCGTAGACCTGTCCGATCGCCGGTTGTACGTGTTGGATGGCGATGTGGTCGTTCGCTCTTACCCCGTCGGGATCGGCAGGAGGGTCACGCAGACGCCGGTTGGCGAATATACGATCATCAACAAGCAGGAGAATCCCGGCGGGCCGTTTGGCGTGCTGTGGATGGGATTGTCGAAGCCGCACTACGGCATTCACGGCACCAACGATCCTTCGTCCATCGGACACGAAGTCTCGCAAGGGTGCATCCGGATGCACAACAAGGACGTACTGGAGCTGTCCGCGATGGCGCCAGTCGGCACCCGTGTCACGATTCGGCCGTAAGGTCCCCTTGTGCCATCGCCACATCCCGGCACGGTCCGGACGCGGTTTCGCCTGCTCTCGCGATCATGCTGCCACTTCGACCGCGTTGCGGAGATGCCACTAACAACGTGCCAACGAACAAAGGCGTGTTCATAGCCACGAACGCTATGACACGCCTTATCTGTCTATATCCGATATACACGAGCTTCATGCGGACGAAGGATGCACGACTTGATCGATGCCGCGGGATCAACGTCCGGATAATTGGCCAGCAGCAGCTCCCTGTGTTCATCAGCCAGACCCGCCGGAAGCTCGAGGCGGGATTCATGATCCGCATGATTCAGCATGACGAGCAGACGGTTGCCTTCATAGCTGCGCGTAAACACATACAGATGTTCATCATCAGGCAGCAGGTCCTCGTAATCGCCATATACAGCGGCAGGGTTGGCCCGGCGCAACGCGATCAGCTGCTGATAATAGCGGTAGATCGAGCCTGGTCTGGCCAGATCCTTGCGGACATTAATCTCCGTGTAGTTCGGATTCACACCGATCCACGGCTCCCCGGTGGTGAAGCCGGCATTTGCGCTGTCGTCCCACTGCATCGGCGTGCGGGAGTTGTCCCGGCTGAGCCGTTGCAGCTCCTGAAGCACCTCCTGCGGATCTCTGCCCTTCCCGGTTTCCTCCTCGTAACGGTTCCGCATCATGATATCCCGATAATCGTGGATGGAGGGGAACCGCACCGCGGTCATGCCGATCTCCTCTCCCTGATAGATATAGGGGTTGCCGGGAAGCAGATGGTTCATCGTGGCCAGCAGCTTCGCCGACTCGACCCGATACTTCCCGTCATTCCCATATCGTGACACCTGGCGGACATGGTCATGATTGTTCAGGAACTGGGCGATCCATCCCTTGCCGTACATCGCCCGGTGCCAGTCCCGCTGAATTCGCTTGAATCGCAGCATATCCCAGCCCGGCATCTCATCGGCCACCTGGAAGTGGAACAGCGTATGCAGCTCACCGCGATCCTCGCCGACGAACTTCAATCCTTCCTCCGGAGTCACGAAAGCCACTTCTCCAACCGTCATGATATCGTAGTGTCGCAGCACCCGCTCATTCATCTCTCGCAGATAGTCATGCAATCCCGGGTTATTGGTCAAGTAACGAATATCCTGCGGATGGGCCGCATCCTCGAACCGATCCGGCTTCGCCAGGAGCGCGATCGCATCGAGACGGAAACCGTCGATGCCCTTGTCCAACCAGAAGCGCATCATCTTATAGATCTCCTCGCGCACCTCCGGATTGGCCCAGTTCAGATCAGGCTGACTGGTGGCAAAGGAATGGAAATAATACTGCCCCGTCCGCTCATCCCATTCCCACACGGACGGTGTGAAGTAGGAGCGCCAGTTGTTAGGCGGCCCGCCATCTTCACGCGCATCGCGCCAGATATACCAATCCCGCTTCGGATTGTCCCGGCTGGAACGTGACTCGATGAACCATGGATGACGATCCGACGTATGGTTGACGACCAGATCCATGATCAGCTTCATGCCGCGGCGATGCGTCTCCTCCAGCAGCTTCTCCCAGGTTCGCATCGTTCCGGCTTTCTCCATGACGGTATAATAGTCCGATATATCGTAGCCATTGTCTTCATCCGGGGAGCTGTAAATGGGATTCAGCCAGATCACATCCACGCCGATCTCACGTATATAATCCAGCTTCTCGATCACACCCTGCAGGTCGCCGTATCCGTCCCCGTCTGTGTCGTAGAAGCTTCGCCAGTATACTTGATAGACGACCGATTCTTTCCACCATGTTTGTCTCAAAGGTATGATTCCTCCCACACATATTCCGAAAACATAAAGAATGAAGAAATACTTGGCTGGCGTGATGTCCTGAAGGACACCGGAGACAGCTTCGTATTTCTCCCAGCATGCACTCTCTTTGAACTGAAGCTGGAGCATCGGTCACATGAACGTCGGCCCCAGCCTCAGCTTCATTCACTTGACAGCACCAGCTGCAATACCCTTGATGATATTCTTCTGTGCGAACAGATAGAAGATGACGACCGGGATGATCGCCAGCGTCAGTCCGGCCATCGCCAGGTTCCAGGCAATCGTAAACTCGCCGAAGAAATAGAACGTCGACAGCGGGATCGTACGCAGCCCTTTGTCCGACAGGACCAGCGACGGCAACAGGTAGTCGTTCCACATCGAGATGATGTCGAGGATGGCGACCGTTACGGTGATCGTCCTCAGCATCGGAAACACGATGCGCCAGAAGACGCCGAACTTGCTGCAACCGTCAAGCGTGGCCGCCTCCTCGAGCGCGATTGGCACCGACTTGATGAAGCCATGGTACAGGAACACCGCCATCCCCGCATGGAACCCGACATTCATGTAGATCAGGCCTTCATGCGTATTCAACATCGGAATCTGCAGCGTGCTGCGTATCCAGTCCATCACCTGCATGAGCGGCATCATGATCGTCTGGAACGGGATCAGCATCGTCGAGACGAACGTCAGGAAGATGTCCCTGCTCACCCAATTGTCCGTGCGCACGAGCATCCAGGCGGTCATCGAGGCGAGGATCACGACGATCACAACGGAGGCGAGCGTGACGTACAGTGAGTTGCCAAACGCCGTCAGGAACGACATCTTCTTCATCGCTTCCGCGTAGAACTCGAAGGTGAGTCTGGATGGCAGCGCCAACGCATTCTCGTACATCTCGAGGCGCGTCTTGAAGGAGTTGACGAGCATCACATAGATCGGAGACAGATAGGCCGCAGCGAAAACGACCAACAGCACTTCCAGGATCCGTCTGGACCAAACTTTGCTCATCACATCTGCACCTCTCTTCGCTTGGTGAGGATCACCTGAGTGAGTGTGATCAGCGCCACGATCAGGAAGAAGACGATCGCTTTCGCCTGCCCCAAGCCGTAATGGCCGTATCCGAATATTTCATTGAAGATATTCATCGCGAACATCTCCGTCTTGTTAACCGGTCCGCCATTGGTCAACGACAGATTGACGTCGTAGATCTTGAATGCCCCGGACAGCGACAGGAACAGACAGATCGTGAACGATGGCATGAGCAGCGGAAATTTGATGCGGGTCAAGCGTTGCCAGGCATTGGCCCCGTCTACCCAGGCCGCCTCCAGCACATCATCCGGGATGCCCTGAATGCCGGCGATATAGATGACCATGGTATAGCCAGCCATCTGCCAGGTGAATACTACGACCAGAGCGATCAGCGCGTACTGGGGATCGAGCAGCCAGTTGAAGAAGAACCCGCTCCAGCCCGTCGTTTCACCGATCATTTTAAATGCGTCTGTGAAGATAAACTGCCAGATATAACCGAGTATCAGTCCGCCGATCAGGTTCGGCATGAACAGCATCGTGCGCGCCGCATTGCTTGTCTTCAGGCCGGATGTCACCATGAGCGAGAAGAGGAGCCCAAGCACATTGACCGCGATGAGCGACAACAGGGTGAACAGCACGGTGATCCCTGCCGAAGCCAGGAAACGCTGGTCAGAGAAAAGCGCGACATAGTTTTCGAAACCGACAAACACCTTCGGATTGGCCGGGATGCCGTCCCATTCGATGAACGAGTATGCGATCCCGATCACGAACGGAATGATCACGACCGTCGTGAAGATAAAGAGCAGCGGAAACGTGAACAGCGCATACCATGCGATATTTTTCATGCGCACAACGGCATCCCCCCAATGTTCAGAATTATTTCACCGCATTCGCCCAAACTTCATCCAACTTCTTGAGGAACTGTTCGCCTGTCATGCCCGGATTCAGGAAGAACTCCTGTGCGGCAGGCGCCAGGTCATTGACGATGATGCCTTGCGGGAAGAAGTTCATCGCCCAAGGGATCGTGTCGCCGCTTTGCGTCGCATCATATACCGCCTGAGACAGCGGATCGAGATTTTCTGCCTTGATCGTCGTCACCGCAGGAACGAATTTGAATTCGTTGACGATCGCGTTCTTGCCAGTTTCACTGGTGAAGAGCCAGTTCAGGAAAGCGCGGGCCGCTTCGATCTCTTCCGGCTTGGCTTTGCCATTGATCACCCAGTTGCTCGCCTGACCGACCGCGATCTTGTCATTGCCCATCAGCGGGAACGGCATCATGCCGTACTCGAAGTCGAGTTCTCCGAAGTCCGCCAGCATCCCGTAGCTCCAGTTGCCTTGATGGACGATGGCTGTTTTGCCGGTTGCGAAGTCACCCATTTGCTTGTCATAGGTGATCTCCATCGGGTTGACCGCGTATTCCCGGATCGCCTCGAGGAAGCGAGCGAACTCCTGGAATTCCTTCGTCTCTGCCATCTTCACCTTGCCGCTGTTCAGCTGTTCGATGAAGTCTTGAGGATCAGGCTGCAGCGCAAACGGCGTATTCAGGATATGTCCGATCAGGAAGTAAGCCTCCTGCGACAGGCTGAAGCCGTTCTTGCCTTGATCCTTGAACGACTTGAGCAACGCAGTGAAAGAATCGAGATCCCTGACATCGGCCGGATTCACCAGATTCTTGTTGTAAACCAATCCGAAGCCTTCCACACCATACGGCACCCCGACGACCTTGCCGTCGATCTCGAGCGCCATATTCGGAGCGATATCTTTCACATAAGGTTCGTTGCTCAGATCATAGTAGTAAGACTTGAAGGTTTCAGCTTCCGAACCATAACCGATACTGAAGATCGAAGGTCCCTGGTTCGCCGTCAGTTTCGCTTGCAGTTGGGTGATGTATGCGTCACCAACCGACCCCCACACTTCCACTTCGTTGCCCGTTTCCTTCGTATACTGCTGAGCAAGCGCTTCCAATTGTTCCGCAATCTCTACCTTCGATTGGAAAATGGAGATTTTGGCCAGCTTGCCTTCATTAGCGGTTCCTTTGTTGCCGCCCGAGCAGGCTGCAACCAATGCAATGATTGCGACAACGGCCAGTAAAACGAGCAACTTTTTACCTTTAACCATTCACTTTGCCTCCCCTTCATATCTCTTTGGTTTGATGATTCACAGATATTATAGGTAGGCAACAGCAACGAAGTCAATATTGTTTACGTTTATTTTACTTATTTTTTTCGTAAAACAAAGTGCTATTTTACTTTAATGCGTTGCATCTTTACTTCACTGTATACCTCCACGCGATCGATGCGCCAAGTTTGAAAGGTTCACTGCTCCACATCCCTTTGATCATCGACAGCAGTTCCTTCGCTGCGATATATCCGCTCTCATAGCGTGGGATGGAGATGGTGGTCAGCCCCTTGAGCAAGGCCGTCTCCGAATCATCGAAGCCTGTGATGGAGATATCCTCGGGCACGCGGATGCCGTTTTCCTCGAACGCCTTCATCGCGCCGAGCGCCATATTGTCGTTCGCACAGACCAGCACCTCAGGCAGATCGTTGCTCAGAATCATGATCTTCGCAGCCTGATAGCCGCTGTTCTCCCGATAGTTGCCATGGAAATAGTATCTTCGGTCGAAGGAGATCCCATTCTTGTCCAGTGTGTCTACAAATGCCGCGAACCGTTCCTTGTTGTCCAGGGTATGAGACAAGCCGCCCAGGAAGCCGAAGCGTCGGAAGCCCCGGTCGACCAGCTTCTGCACAAGCATGCTCATCACCGGGTAGTTGTCGACGATGACACTCTTGATATATGGGTTGTTATCATCGATGATGCGATCCATCAGAACGATCGGAAGCTTGGCCCTGGCGACGGTGAGCAATGTATCATCATCCATCCTGCCATCGAGGCTGATGATGCCGCATGCCATGTTCTTGCGCATGAATTTGGCGCTCGAGCGATTCGTGCAGATCATCAGATCGTAGTCGTTCTCATTCAGGCAGTCGCTGATTCCCTCGATGATCTTCAGATAGAAATCTCTGTCGAAGTCGCTGAAGATAAACATCACGGTTCGATTCATCGGCCTCTGATTGTCGGCATCTCTGTTTGCCGGTTGGTAGCCATATTCCTCGCATATCTGCAAGATACGCTCACGTGTCGCCTTGCCGACATTCTTGCGTCCGTTGAGCGCATTCGACACCGTCGATACGGACACGCCGGCAATTTTCGCTATCTCCTTGATTCCGACCATGCCGCTAAACCTCCACTGCCTAGTCTTTTAATCATAACTATAGCAGGGTTTACTTCTTTAGTAAAATGGTTTTACTAAAATGATACAGCAAGATTCTCGTCAGGAAATCCTTCATCAAGCGAAACTGAACCTCGTGCTGTATAAGGAAAAAACTGGTACGGCGTTCTCTATGAAACGAGGGCGCTATTATTATGTGCCTCGGATGAGACTTCCGGGGTGATATCTATTATCCGCGTTCAGGGGATCACGACTGGACACCAGCAGCGGATCGAATCGCTATGCAATTCGGAGCCATGGAAGGGTTGAACGAACCTGCGGAAAAAAGGAGGAATCTAGAAATTGCGAGTCGCCCTGCATATACAGGGAGCACCGACTGGCATTCGGGTGCATAAGCCAGCGAAAGGGATCACCCCCGCATGCGCGGGGAGCACCGTTTGCCGACTCAAACGCAGCAGCGCGCCCGGGGATCACCCCCGCATGCGCGGGGAGCACTGCCCAGGTACAATACCTGGGCATGATCGTTTAGGATCACCCCCGCATGCGCGGGGAGCACTACACCCGCTTTGTTTCTTAAGATTCCCTTGTAGGATCACCCCCGCATGCGCGGGGAGCACCCAGAAGAACGGAGAAAACCATTCACAATAGTAGGATCACCCCCGCATGCGCGGGGAGCACTTCGGTGCGGCTTTGGTCTGGCTTCTGGACTTGGGATCACCCCCGCATGCGCGGGGAGCACTCGGGGCAAACGGACTGGCTGCCGCTTGGCGTCGGATCACCCCCGCATGCGCGGGGAGCACGAGCTGTGGCAGGCTTCGATGAGGTCAATCTGGGGATCACCCCCGCATGCGCGGGGAGCACACATTGAATCACCCTCTCAGATATTGCAATATAGGATCACCCCCGCATGCGCGGGGAGCACTCGGTTGTATCCGGCACGAACAGCGATATTTTAGGATCACCCCCGCATGCGCGGGGAGCACCGCCCAAGGAACGCCTTTCATCCGAATGATCAGGGATCACCCCCGCATGCGCGGGGAGCACCGTCTTCCCTGCTTTAAAAAGCTTCTCCGGCCAGGATCACCCCCGCATGCGCGGGGAGCACATCGGTCTTCGTGAAGAAGTTCGCGCGCCTGTAGGATCACCCCCGCATGCGCGGGGAGCACGCGAAGATAACCGACCCGATCTATGCCAAGATGGGATCACCCCCGCATGCGCGGGGAGCACTTGATCGACGATTTTCGGACGCGAAAAGAAAAGGGATCACCCCCGCATGCGCGGGGAGCACAAAATTTGAAAGTGCCGCCTAATAGCGATACTGGGATCACCCCCGCATGCGCGGGGAGCACCAGTCGATCGCTTGGACGTAATGGATGCGGGTGGGATCACCCCCGCATGCGCGGGGAGCACTCCACCTGACACCAAGCTGCTAGACGTGCGCTAGGATCACCCCCGCATGCGCGGGGAGCACCGAGATACGAGACGCCTGCCTGCTCTTTACCTGGGATCACCCCCGCATGCGCGGGGAGCACTGCAACCTGGCACCGAACGGAACGAACAAGAAGGGATCACCCCCGCATGCGCGGGGAGCACCCAAGCTGATGATGGTCACAGTCGATGTCATAGGGATCACCCCCGCATGCGCGGGGAGCACTGCGCCCCTATCATCGTATCACCCCTCGTTCAAGGATCACCCCCGCATGCGCGGGGAGCACCGCTTGATTGAGTTTGGCCCTCTCCTTCTCACGGGATCACCCCCGCATGCGCGGGGAGCACGTCGATCCGTTGTATGTAATCGGTGTTAGCGCGGGATCACCCCCGCATGCGCGGGGAGCACCTGAACATCCTCCCGCGCTGGGGGAACTACCGGGGATCACCCCCGCATGCGCGGGGAGCACAAGTCCACCATGTCGCTGTTTGCATGTTCGCTGGGATCACCCCCGCATGCGCGGGGAGCACTCCGTCCTCATTGACAACAGGCGTAAAGGCACGGGATCACCCCCGCATGCGCGGGGAGCACAGTCTCAGGCCGAGGCTGGAACAGCCAGCAATGGGATCACCCCCGCATGCGCGGGGAGCACGATACATGGGCGCAGTTGCAACACTGAGGAACAGGATCACCCCCGCATGCGCGGGGAGCACCTCTTCGGCGTATTCGCGTTCAAGGCGATCCAGGGATCACCCCCGCATGCGCGGGGAGCACCAAAACGGAGAAGGCACGCGCGGAGACTATGAAGGATCACCCCCGCATGCGCGGGGAGCACCCTATAAGGATGACGCAACGAGAACGGGACGTGGGATCACCCCCGCATGCGCGGGGAGCACGAACATTTTTTCCTGCCTTGCCTGCGCACCATGGGATCACCCCCGCATGCGCGGGGAGCACTTTCCATTTTCGCATTTTTGCCGTTTTGAGCTGGGATCACCCCCGCATGCGCGGGGAGCACACGCTCCTCGGCTGATCTTGATTGTGGTTGTTGGGATCACCCCCGCATGCGCGGGGAGCACCTGGAGCAAGCGGCTACCAAGTACGGCACAGAGGGATCACCCCCGCATGCGCGGGGAGCACCCTATCCAACCTACAAAACCGGAGGTTCAGGAGGGATCACCCCCGCATGCGCGGGGAGCACTCTTAGAAAAGCCTGAATTTAAGCGGTTTTTTACAAACCGTTCTCCTGGATTTTATTTAGTTGCTGATAAAGTTGCATCGTGGCAAAACAATCGTTCAGACTCCTGTGGAGTCCAGTAACCGGTATATTGAGGTATTCTACAAGCGTCTCCAACTTATAGTTGGGCACCTCAACCAGATATCGCCTGGCCAGTGACATTGTATCGATACGCTTATTGTTAATCGGAGGAAAACCCAATTTGATGCATGCTGCTCGTATAAACGAATAATCAAAATCTCCATTATGTGCGACAATCGGCCAATCGTCGATATACACAAGAAATTCCTGCAGAGCTTCGTGAATGGGCCTTCCTTCCGATTGCAGCAAGTCGTCCGATATTCCGGTTAATTGCACAACTTGCTGCGGAATCTTCCCTTCGATCTTCACCAGAGCTTGAAAAGTAGATTCCACTTGTTGATTGCTTACCTTCACTGCGCCGATCTCGATGATGTCATGCTGATCCGGAGACAGTCCCGTAGTCTCTACATCGAGGATGATGTAACGATCCAACGCGTGGTGAATCCGACCCTTCCTCGACATCCGTTTGGCAGCCCTTATCTTGGCTGCCTTGCTGAACCCCTCTTTCAACGCCATATCGTGAGGTGAATTCCGCCTGGAGAGCCATGACGATGAAGGCCGAAGCATCAGCTTGAGCCCGTCAAAATCTATGGGTTCCCAATCAGAATGATGGGTGCGAAAATCCAGACGTTGTTCACCCTCACCTGAACTGAATACCATGATCGCCCTGCCCTTGGATGATTCATTCACAACCCTCTGCCAGATCTGATCTCGTACCCGTGCACTGACACGCCCCACATAGACGCCGGTATCGATCTCCAGAAGCCATCGAGTGATCTCACCTCTCAAAGAAGGCGGGCAATCTGTCAACGTCAGGACAATCACGGTCATCCCTCCAGAAGAGTGCCATATCCGTGTTCCAGTTCATCGTCTTCAAGCTCATCGAAACGTTTGCCGTACGACACCGCATTGGCTACCGTCCCCAAGCGATCATCCCACAAACGCACGACATTCATCTCCAGAGGCTCTTCCTCATTCGCCTCCTGTCCAAGAAGCAACAAGCGGATATCTCTTACCGCTGTCTCCAGGATACGTCCGTCCGCTATGGCATCACGAACTCTCCGCCGAGTCACACCGCCTATATCCTCAGGTTGTTCTGCCGCTACCCGAAAAGCGATCGGAATCGTCAAGTCAGCTTTATACAAATCGGCTATATCATAGACGAAGGATCGCTCATGCCCCGTGTGGATAAATCCCAAACCTGGTGAACAACCCAAAGCGACGATGACACTGTGAACCACACCATACAAGTAAGCGTGGGCAGCCGACAGGGCCATGTTCACAAGATCGCTTCCCTCGAAATCATCAGGGTCATAAACTCTCCCGTTCCAAGGCACCCCGGTTTCCTGGGAAGCACGCCGATAAACTGCGCGTATCCTGGCTCCCTCACGCCCACGCAATTGTTGCATGGTCAATCTCGACACATCTTCATCCGGAAACCTCATCTGATACATCTGCCTGGCAACTTCAAGCCTCGCCTTGGTATTCGTCACCAATTCAGCCTGACGCATCAATAAACGGGAAGAGTGAGTGAGAGGACGGCCGTGCGCATAGTAGCGCACTCCTCTCTCACCCACCCATACCACGCTGCCGCCCATATCCCCGATCAACTCCATCGCCCGATGGGTGATCTTGGTGCCTGGTCCAAGCATCAACACACTGATCGCTGCTCCGGGGACATGCACCGTACCTCTTGCATCCGTGACCGTGATGGCTCCGTCCTGACGATTGATCACACACCTCTCGAGGTACAGGAAAGACAAGCGATCACGGATGGTCGGCAACTCTTGCAGACCAGATCGAGCCTTATAGGATTTTCCTGAAACCAAGACTCTCACCCTCTATACGGGATAATCGTCATCAAACCGCATCCATAAGCTTTGGCCCTGCCGATCCCGCTCGTCAATGTTTGACGAAATCGTTCTGCGTCCGTAACAGTAAGTACCCCTTCATAAGTTGCCGTTCTTAACGTAACCTGTTGATCATCATGCGACGATTTATGGAACCTCTTCCACTCCGTATGGGTGACAGTAAACTCTTGCGGTTCCAGCGCAAAGCCCAGCTTCTCCGCGCGATTCAGCAACCATAACAACTGTTGCTCCCTGGTGACATGAGCGTATACTTTCCCGCGACCTGTACGCTCGTGGGTCTCACGGGGACTGCTGTGGACAGGATTGGCACGCAGGCGAAATTGCCAACGCTGACCGTTTTGCAACCGTTCCAGTAGTGGAGCATATGGTTTCGTCTCTCCCTGGGGATGCAAGTCCGGATATCCGAATTGCTCCGCCAGATGAGCCAGATTCGGCTGTTCTTCACTTAATAACAGCAGATAGCATCTGTCTCCCACATAATCTGTCCGCCACAGAACACGTTTGCGAGCTTCCCCCGACGTTACATCCCATGGAAAGCAAGACTCCACTGCGCCATGCATCACCTGCGGAGAAGCCAGTGCCCGGATCGTCTCTCTCCTTCGCACATCAAGCATCACGCGCGACAAATACATCGGCTATTCCTCCATTTCCGCGAATGGATCATGTTCCGTTGGTGGCTCGGCATGATGGCCCATTGCCCTGCCTTCGATACTCATGGACAGTTCGGACACGCGCCGGAAACCATGCTTACGATGTTCAGACGCATATGAGATCGGTCGATCCCGCAGCATATAGGCATAAGGATCATCTGGCGAAGCATCGTAGACGATCCGGATCGGCGAAGTCGCCTTGTCTGTCATCAGCGGTTCTTCCTGCAAGGCTTCCAGCAATGACTTGCCGTGGCGTATACCGAGCGACACTCTGCCTTCTGGCGGACATGATCGACGTCCGAGAAAGAGCGGATAGGCGGGATGGCGAACCGCGTCGTCGATCATGGCCAGCTGCTCGTCTTCCCCCTCCAGACCGACCAGAAATATCGCATCAGCCAGATAATACCGATTCGTTACATAGGCCAGCTTGTCCCGACGCGCGGTATGAAAGTCCCTTAGCAGCTTGCCTTCCTTGTCCACCCTCACTCCAAACCTAAGCGAGATCAGGTCTTCTACGCTTTCATGACGCCTGTGCCCCAGCGCAGCAGCTATCATGCCGATTACGCCGCTCTTTGTGGGTACCCGTTCCGTACCTCTTCGTTCAAACTTGGCATCGCTTCCCCAGGACTGCAGGGGAGCAGCCAGACGCAGCAACAGCGTACTCATGGTTCATTCCTGCCCGTTTGAAGGTACTCCGGCAATATCTTCGACAAGGTATCGAGCAGCTCTGGGAACGGCACTGTCCTGCCCAGCTCAGACAGCAAATCACCGGTCACCAGCGCAACGATCGGCTCGCCGGCGAAGTTCTGGTAGACGCTGCGCGCATGTTGGACCAGTCGTTGGGCAGACGGAATCACATAACCTTCATCACTTGCGCGAACGGGGCGCTCAAACGCACCAACCAGGTTGATCGGTTGATCCTTGCGCAATGTGACCAGCACTGCATCAGGAACGGTTCGGTTAGCGAAACTGTTCTGCTTGCCTGTCGGCATGGAGCAGACGAACGCACGGACAAATTGTACAGCCGCTTGAACGGTATCTTCAGCCAATTGCTCCGCCAATTGATGCAAGGCCACCGTCGCGTAACGGTACATCGTGGAAGAATTGAATTCCATCGTGCCGATATGACCCGCACCTGCATCGTCCTCTGCCGCGAGATCATCAACGGCAGTGAAATAATCATACTCGTTGCTGACCTTGTGCGTCGACAGAGCATGCGCGACTTGCGCAGAGGCGTCGGTGTTAAGAGAAGGATCATCCGCCACCATGCGACCGAATAGAGCGATATCGATAGCAGGAGATTCGGTCAGGGCGCGCGCAACCTTCGCCTTGTCCTCTCTGGATGCACCGCCTTTGATGATGTCAGGATGATCGACGACCAATTGCGCCAAAGCTCTTGCTTGCGTCCGTCCCAGGAAGAACAGCGCATCGGTTCCCTTTTCAGGCGACTTGATCTTAAGCCCGGCTGCTTCAAGAATCTTCACGGCAGCGGTTTGCGGATCTTTCACTACCTGATGACGCGCGATTTCCTCTGCCACCATTTCCACGATTTTCTTGGTGCGAACCCCAAGCTTCTCCTCCGGGAACAGTTCCTTGAACAAGAGGCGCATGGCTCTTTTCCAGCTTTGTGAAGAGACCCGCGCGCGTGTCACCCCTCCGTATATGGCGGTTTTGGGACTGCCCGTATCGTCCCGGTTTATGCAGCTGGATGGTACGGTTTGCAAGACATGGATATCAAGATAAAGGCGATTCTTGACAGACATGGATCATTCCTCCTCATGATTGGACCTGTTCTGGTCACGAGTTTCCGATGGACGATAGTAAAAGTGCCTTCCCCAATTCAGGCGAATGCGATCCCGCAACTCCGGAAATTGAAAATGATAGAGATCCTTCGCCAGCAGAGGATAGTCCAGCCTGATGTCCTCTGCACGCAAGAGTTGAACCAGGCCGCGCAGATGCCAGACGAGCTCATCATAGCTGTCCGCCGTCACGGCTGCCGTGAAGCGCCTCTTGATCGCCGCTTCCCTGTCCGGGTTGCGCTGGACCATCTGACGCATGGCCGTCCCCAGCGAGATCCCTGACTCGCTCATGCAGTTCGTCTTGATGTCCTTGCTTTGTTGATGCAGGGCAAAGCATGTCAATGCCGTATGTACAGCACGCTCTCCATAGCTTGGTTCGTCGCCGGTTCCCTGCAAGTCCGCCGGCAGCTCATCAAGGATGAGTTCCCAGGTATCCGGCTGGCCTCCCGCTTCCTTGCCGATTCCGCGGCGCAATCTGGCCAGATCGGCAGCGATCATCGAATCATTGGTGGTGTGCATCAGGCGTTTGATTCGGCTGTAAACGAATTGACTGACCTGTGCTCCTTTGGCTTGCGTCATTGTTCACCCTCCTTTCAAGTTGCTGATAGTTTTGGTTTTATAGAGAAATTGATTGTACGCTTGTGGCACCGAATAACTAAGTTCATGTTTATTGTCGATGACGACTCTTTCGATATAGGCCTGTGGCCCGCAGTTTTCCACCAATTCTCTCCCGACTTCACGGACGATACGTTGGGCTTGCTCCCACCATCTGGCGGATACCTCCTCGGGTTTATCTCTTGTCGGATCTATGGCCTCCAACCAGCGCCTGAATGGTCTATCCAACCGGAAGTAAGCCTGTTCACGCGCCTCTCCGGCAATGTCACGCAGACGAGACCCATCGCTTTCCCCTTCTGCTCTGGCGATGTGCTGTGCGAGAAGACCCACCTGACGGACCAGAAGGTCGGTCGTCTCAATCTCATCGAGGATGCGCCCGATCCATGCTTCTCCCAGCTTGTCCTCATTCATGAGATCCGCGTGAAAAGCAATTCCGTCACTGAACACATCATCAATGAAGAAATCCTTGTCGCCATACTTGACCGCGGCGATCTGGAAGCGAAATAATGGACGGTCAACAAGCTTGCGATACTTCAGCTGCTTCATCCAGCTCACGACCCCTGGCAGACGCCATTCGCGGCTCACGAACAGCGCTGCAAAATCCCTCCATATCTGACGGGACGGATCATGTCTGCGAGGCTTGAATTCTTCGGGGCCTGTTTTCCTATCTGTGCTTCTGCGCCAGACCGTCATCTGCTCCACAAAGGCATTATCCGGAGGGAAGAAGTCTCCTCCCAACAATGAATAGCCAACTACCCTGTCTCCTTCTCTGTGCAGAAGCAAGCGGCGTGACTGCAGGGTGAGCAGCTCAGCAGGGTTGCGTGGCAACGGAATCTCGCAACGTTCCATATCCCTCACATGGTCCAATTCCCAGATTGCTTCCCCCGGTTCCCACAGTTTGGCGCCATCTTGCAAAAGGGTCAGGTTCAGCATCAGTGTCTCGAACAGGTTCTGACCCACTGCGACGACCAGCCCGAGCTTGCCCAGCCACCCGGCGCCTGGGCTTGGAAGGTTCTTCCCTTTAGGCTTCGCTGATGTGTCATCATAACCATTGACATACAGCAGCCATCTGGCCGCTTCGGCATAGGTCAATGAACTTTTGGCGATTCCGCTGCGCGAGGAGAAAAGCCTGAGCTTGTTGTTACTTTCAGCGAGCTCTCCATTGAGCTTGGCCGCCGTATAGTCCGTTGCCTTGTCCAAACCTGGCACCTGATAGAACGGGCGCTCCGGGTGGAAGAGCCAGAATCGATCCTCATACCGTTCCAGGTACTGTCGAAGGATCGGTTGAGAGAATCTGCCCTCATCCCAGATGGCTTTCCAACGGTCGAAGGCATCGTCTGGAATAACCTGTGCATCGCCGTCATCGTAAAGTGGACGAAAATTCCCTTGCGGATCAAATCTTCCATAAACCGAGTGCAATATGGCCAGCAGCAACCGCATCATGGCGATATCCTGTGTCGGCAACTCGCCTGCAAGAGCACGGAACTCGTGGGCGCGCTCAAACACCTCGATCAGCCCCACTTCTTCAAGCGTCCCATCGTCTTTCATCACGACGATCCACGGTTCCCTGAGCAGGTTGAACTCCTTTCCGTCATTGATCATTCTCTTTGCTCTACCTCCTTTGCCGAATACTCCAATCCATAATCCTTGTGATAGCTGATCCGATAATTTCCGATCTCAGCCGTCAACTGTTCATCGAGGATCAGGCACAGTTGCCCCTTCAGCCACGGTGATTGCTGCCAGGCGGCCAGATGCTCCATATTCAGCAGTTCCAATTGCCTGATGGTCTCGTCCAGTCGCCTGTGACTTCCGGTTACTGCAACAGGTAACCTGACCGTGCATCGTGCCAGCTTGCGAGCCGTATCTTCTGGCGGCTCACGATAACGGTCGATCGCCATACCGTCATGGATCCAGGGCAAGAATGCAATCTGACCAGAGGCAGTCCGGCGTACCAACACCACCTCGATCGAATCTTCTGTATCACGCACGGATGCTTCCCCGTGCTGGTCTGAAACATCGGTATCCAGCCAACCGATCATATCCTTCATCAATCCGGGAGCCTGCATCCGGAAAGCTTCTGCCCTGTTCCTCTTGTGCTCCAGCAATTGATGGTGCTTGTTCCGCGCCTGCCTGTATGCTTCAGTCTCCGGCATCAGCGGTCTGTTATCGTCGTACACGTCTTGCACCAGTTCCGGAATATCTTCCGGCAAGCGAATCTGTGCAGGCAGACGAGTCAGCGTTCTCATCAGCAGATATTCGCCGTAGATGGCTGCGCTGGCATCCTCGAACTTCCCATCCCGGACACCTGTGACCCAACACATCGCAGTAAGCAATCGAAGAGGACGGGGGCGTTCATGTCGATGCAAACGTCCGATTCGCTGCAGCAGCAGATCCATCGGGCATAGATCTGTGATCAGCACGTCAAAGTCAATGTCCAGCGATTGTTCAAGCACCTGTGTTCCAACGACGATACGACAATCGGGGCGCATTCGCCCGGCTTGGGGCTTGCCCAACTCTTTCAGCAGTTTTTGTTCATACGCGATACGGTCAGGTGTCAAAAATCTGGAGTGGATTAATTGGACGGTCTCTTCCCCGAACGCCTGCCTTAACAGTCGAGCTATCGCTTGAGACCGTTTCACAGAGTTGACGATGATGCCGGCGCACCCACCGTCATCCAGCAGTTCGGTCAATTTCTCCATGATCGCTTCATCCTCCAGGTAACCGATCTGCACCAGTTTACTCGATCCGGTTGATGGGACTGCTGCTTGCTTAACCTCTCCGCGATCCGTATAGGTGATCAGAGGGTACGAACGATTCACCACCCACTTCGGCTTATGATCGGCGTCTCTCACGGAGTTTGCATCGCCGTTCGAGGCAGGCTCGAATGGATTTTTCACTTTTCTGGAGTTGACGGGCCTGAATGATCTGCCGCAATAGGCATCCACGATCATCTGTCTCTTCTCGCCGGGCAACGTCGCTGACATCACGATTACCGGAACCTCATACATGCCGAGCCAATTCAGGGTTCGCTCCAGATAACAGTTCATGTACGCGTCGTAGGCATGGCATTCGTCAATGATGACCACCTTGTTCGCCAATCCCAGATGACGCAGCATGACATGCTTCTGCTTCAAAGCGGCCATCAGCAGCTGGTCGATCGTCCCTGCCACGAAATCATCGAGAATGGCGCGCTTTCGTCCTGTGAACCATTCATGTACGTACGCACCGATCTCCCCATCCACATCGATGTTGGAAGCGTACGCCAGATTGCGAAATGTCTCGTTGTGGTGAGCCTTGCCGTGCACTAATCGCACAGACTGAGGATCTTCAGAGTCCAGATGCGATATCCAATCCAGCATTCTTGGGAAGATGCCATCTGAAGTCGCCTGTGTGGGCAGAGCGAAAAACACCCCCCTCCGCTTCGTCATGTCAGCCAGGATCTCCGCCGCTGCCAACGCCGCCTCCGTCTTGCCTTCTCCCATAGGCGCCTCGATCACGACTATTCCTGGCGTTTGAACCTGATTCAACAGTTGCTTGATCGCCAACTGAATCGGACGAGGCGACTCGAGTTTGAACCTTTCCTTGTAAAGATCGCCAGACATCCAATGGTTGCCCGCTTCCCATGGAAGATTGAACTCCAGTTTGGCCCATGCAGCATCCGCACGTTTCTTGGAGTCAGGAAGCACCGGATCGGCGAGCCTCATATATGGGAACAGATTCGAATCACTGGATATCCAGTCCGCCATCACGAGCAATCCGCTTAATAACACCTGAGCCGCAACGTCCAGTTCAGGCAGCTCTGACAGTGATGCATATCCTGATCGATAAAGCGCGTAGTCCACGAACTCTTGTTGAACCGTTTGCCAGACAGGCTTGCTTGTTGTGTCTCCATGATAGTTTTGAGGGTATCTGTCCGCATCGTACTCCAGCATCCTGATATCGGGAGGTTTGCCATGATGTGCTCCCAGTATGACAGCGACACTTGCAGGACAACCGGCGGATTGAAGAAGGATCTGAGAGGCTAGTGCATGAGGTGTTCTGCTGCGGTCCATGTTTCCGCGCAGAGTTTCCAGTGGCAACCCGGACAGGATGATCCGCTCGAGAATCTGTTCGTCCAGTTCCCGATATCCGCATTCCTTGGTGGCGAATGCAGGCGTGGCCTTCCCCAGATCATGGACAGTTGCAAGGAAGATAAAGATGCGCTCCGCATCTTCCTCCGTCCCATATCGGACACCGGAGATGATCCTGCGCTTCACTCCATCTGGCACCCAACGACGCCACAACTTGATCGCCACTTCCGCTGTGTCCGATAGATGCACTGGCAGAGGCAGCCACAGAAGATCGCCGTTGCGTGATTTCTTGGCCCACAGGCTTCTCGCTTGTGGAGAAAATAATGATGAGTTAATCCGTATCATCCTCCTTGCACAAGTTCTGATGCATGATGTAGTCAACCATGTAAAGTGTTTATTTATATTATCTCAGCCTTGTATGACAAGGGATTGTCAGCGAATGCATGTTCTGTTTGCGAGTTTATGGAAGAATGGTCAATATCCTGCGGTCGTGTGAGTAGAGGTTGTGGTGAGAATACACTTGAAAATTGTTTGGTATTGGAAAAATCGACATTACCTATTATTGTATTTACTATATATTGTTCGGGAAATCAATATTTAAATATTTAAAAATAATCCAGAGTTTCTATTTAATAGACCCTGCGAACGCAGGGAGCATCTTGATTCATAAATCTTTAACTATAATCCAGACGGATCACCCCTGCTGCTGCAGGGAACACTTACATACTATCACAAGAGAAGAGCGAGTACAGCCCCGCATATGCGGGGAGCACGTATTCGACGTATATGACGCATTTCCTTCTTTAGGATCACCCCGCATGTGCGGGGAGCACTTTTTATTTTTTTGTGTCTAATATCGATATATAGGATCACCCCCGCATACGCGGGGAGCACGATCGGGAAGGTAACGCCTACGTTTATCGGGAGGGATCACCCCCGCATACGCGGGGAGCACTTTGCGTCGTATATCTTACGCCAGCCAACGCCAGGATCACCCCCGCATGCGCGGGGAGCACAATGTTTTTCAAGGAAGAGAGAGAAAGGGTCGGGGATCACCCCCGCATGCGCGGGGAGCACAAAACGCTCTTGGCTCGGGCTACGCGCCTTACGGGATCACCCCCGCATGCGCGGGGAGCACGTTAGTAGAACGAGAATTGCCGTCGTTATACGAGGATCACCCCCGCATGCGCGGGGAGCACTGACAGGATTGGCAGCACTTGAAGTAGTTGCTGGGATCACCCCCGCATGCGCGGGGAGCACTTCAATGCTCAAGTCATTGGCGAGTATAACGTGGGATCACCCCCGCATGCGCGGGGAGCACAATTTTGCAAAGAAGGATACGTGATTTTGAGCAGGATCACCCCCGCATGCGCGGGGAGCACCCTGATGCTGGAAGCACCGCCGGGGGACATTTAGGATCACCCCCGCATGCGCGGGGAGCACCGACTTGGCTGAGCATCGGTCCGTCCTGTACAGGGATCACCCCCGCATGCGCGGGGAGCACCAACTCCGTCACATGCGCGTTATGCGCGGCGCGGGATCACCCCCGCATGCGCGGGGAGCACGCCCCGACCCCCGAGGGTAGGGGGGATGCCCTGGGATCACCCCCGCATGCGCGGGGAGCACTCATTGTCGGCATCCACTTGTTGTACTTCTCAGGGGATCACCCCCGCATGCGCGGGGAGCACTAGACCGTTGCGACAAGAGGGTGATTCGCTCCGGGATCACCCCCGCATGCGCGGGGAGCACAGGAGCGGCACTTAATGCAACTCCATTAAGGGAGGATCACCCCCGCATGCGCGGGGAGCACATTACCCGTGCGGATCTGCATGATCTCGGCGAGGGATCACCCCCGCATGCGCGGGGAGCACCCAATCTACGACTGGCCTGATTGCCTCGACCAGGGATCACCCCCGCATGCGCGGGGAGCACAAGGATTGTATAACCTCGAGAGGAGCGCCGTTGGGATCACCCCCGCATGCGCGGGGAGCACAAGCAGCATGATATGACCAACCTCCTGAATTGGGGATCACCCCCGCATGCGCGGGGAGCACCATCAACTATAAGGGCTTTTCTCAAGTGTAGCGGGATCACCCCCGCATGCGCGGGGAGCACCTTCCTTTATTAACCCTACTCGTTTAAGTCTTGGGATCACCCCCGCATGCGCGGGGAGCACGGTTAGAAGATCATCCAGAACATGACCCAGACAGGATCACCCCCGCATGCGCGGGGAGCACGGAGCGTGACCGGGTAATTTCAGGGGTGACGAAGGATCACCCCCGCATGCGCGGGGAGCACCCGGTTTTCAATGGCGAAGGGTAAGAACACGAAGGATCACCCCCGCATGCGCGGGGAGCACAGTGTCGATTAGCCAAACGGCTGGCCACTTGGAGGATCACCCCCGCATGCGCGGGGAGCACTTGTTGATGCGAAGCATTCCTGTATGCCAGATGGGATCACCCCCGCATGCGCGGGGAGCACGAAACAATAGAAGCGTATATTGAATCTGGCGCGGGATCACCCCCGCATGCGCGGGGAGCACTGTAAAAAGCCCCGAAGGGCTCAGGATGTTGAAGGATCACCCCCGCATGCGCGGGGAGCACAATCATCGACTTCTCAACATTAAAAACCGCATAGGATCACCCCCGCATGCGCGGGGAGCACAGGTGTTTAGTCGTTTATTCGTCGCAAGACGCGGGATCACCCCCGCATGCGCGGGGAGCACGATCTCCTTAATCGTGTCCTGGTAGGCGTAGAGGGATCACCCCCGCATGCGCGGGGAGCACTTCAATGCTCAAGTCATTGGCGAGTATAACGTGGGATCACCCCCGCATGCGCGGGGAGCACAATTTTGCAAAGAAGGATACGTGATTTTGAGCAGGATCACCCCCGCATGCGCGGGGAGCACCCTGATGCTGGAAGCACCGCCGGGGGACATTTAGGATCACCCCCGCATGCGCGGGGAGCACCGACTTGGCTGAGCATCGGTCCGTCCTGTACAGGGATCACCCCCGCATGCGCGGGGAGCACCAACTCCGTCACATGCGCGTTATGCGCGGCGCGGGATCACCCCCGCATGCGCGGGGAGCACGCCCCGACCCCCGAGGGTAGGGGGGATGCCCTGGGATCACCCCCGCATGCGCGGGGAGCACAGAGTTGAACGACGTGACAAAAATTGTGGTTGAGGATCACCCCCGCATGCGCGGGGAGCACCGAACCGCTTTTCGCACTTCCCGATCCGCTGCGGGATCACCCCCGCATGCGCGGGGAGCACGGGATCCTCTACCCGAATTCTTTGGACAAAGCGGGATCACCCCCGCATGCGCGGGGAGCACAACTGAATGTTGCTGACCTTATATCCAGTACGGGGATCACCCCCGCATGCGCGGGGAGCACGTTTTTTATAGCTTCCCACGTCTTTTTAATAACGGATCACCCCCGCATGCGCGGGGAGCACATATAGTATAAAAGACGCCGTTATTTATGAACGGGATCACCCCCGCATGCGCGGGGAGCACATACTAGCACACTGTCCTTTGTTTTGCAATATGGGATCACCCCCGCATGCGCGGGGAGCACGAAAAACAAAGCTTGCTGGAAGCTACAAGGATAGGATCACCCCCGCATGCGCGGGGAGCACCAGTTTCCACGGTAGCGGACAAACGCGCTGTTAGGATCACCCCCGCATGCGCGGGGAGCACTTGTTCAAGCAGTTTGTTAACGCCGTCTTGAAGGGATCACCCCCGCATGCGCGGGGAGCACACTAAAATTTTCGCATAATTACAAGATTCCGTAAATACGAAATCTGTGTTTTCATTCAGTTTCACCAAAAGTTGCCCTTGTGCAAAATATTCATATGCCACAAACTCCACAAAAAATCCGCCCCCGGCAACCGAGAGACGAGTCATGTCATCTATTCGTCTCTCTTTCGGACGGAGGTGACCAGCCCCCTCCCGCATTTACAAATTATACAGGATCTGCACCATCTGCGCTCTGGTGACCATGCTGGCAAGATTCAGACGATGCCAACCCTTGACTGGGCCGTTGATCATGCCGGAGATAGAGTATTGATTAAGCAGTAGATAGACGATGATCATGGGAATGACGGAGAGCATGGTTCCTGCCAACATCAGTTCCCTGTCTAATCACATCACATCAGCGATAGATGAATCGCTACCTCCTTGAGCAGAGCGGCGTGCTCTTAACCGTCAAATTATGGGGGTAATTTGCTTTTCATCAACACTCAATCTGTCAGGTGTCAACGCCGGAATTCATTTGACCCACCAGCGGCGGAATAAAATTGACCCACCTGTGTGCCTGGTGTCGAATAGATTCCGGTTTTTGCTTTGTCCTTGAGACGGTAGCTGTTGCCGCGAATGTTGACGACATGGCAGTGATGCAGCAGCCGATCCAGCACCGCTGTCGCCAGAACAGGATCGCCCATCAGTTCGCCCCATTCGCCAATGCTCTTATTGCTCGTCAGGATCATGCTTCCCTTCTCATAGCGGGCCGACACCAACTGGAAAAACAGATTCGCCGCCAGCGGATCCAGGGGCAAGTAGCCTACTTCATCCACAATGAGCAGACGCGGCCTCAGATACACGCGCATCCGCTTGTCTAAACGATTCTCCTCATAGGCCTTCCGCAAGTCGCCCACGAGCTGGGCAAGCGAAACGAAATACACCGGCAATCCTTGTCCAATCGCCTCCATGGCGAGAGCAATCGCCAAGTGGGTCTTGCCTACGCCGGGTGGCCCCAAAAACAACACGTTTTCCTGCCTTCCGATGAACGTCAGTCCTGCAAGCTCCCGGATGAGCCGCTCGTCCATGTACATCATCCGAGAATACCCCAGCACCATTGCAAACATCGGAATCTTGCGCACTAGCCTTGCATCAAATGTGACATAGCTTTTAATGTTTGCTAGTTATGGTTGTAAAGACTTCTTGGATTAAATTTTTCCATCTCGACTTTTCCGCCAATGGGCTA
>Ga0310828_1000541_pt1 | contig 36348 bp, 38 predicted proteins | sample WT_ome_3_FD_202242 | JGI IMG/M metagenome (GOLD analysis project Ga0310828, IMG submission 202242) | Sorghum-adapted microbial communities enriched on wild type (WT) sorghum from Joint BioEnergy Institute, Emeryville, California, United... ... | reverse complement strand
ACAAGGAATATATTCCGCATATCGATGCCGATGTATTCAGCGGATGGGGAAAGCTCCGGACCGGCGAAGCGCTGTCGGAGGGAGAGAAGGCGAAGGTGGAACGGCTGAAGGAGCTGACTGACCAGTTTGTGGCGGCCGATAAATACGTTTTCGTCACGCCGATGTGGAATTTCTCTTTTCCGCCGCTCATGAAGGCCTATATCGATTCCATTTGTACTGCGGGGAAAACCTTCAAGTACACCGAAAACGGATCGGTAGGCTTGCTTACCAACAAGAAGGCCATCCATATTCAGGCTCGCGGAGGCATTTACTCCGAAGGTCCGGCCGCGGAAATGGAAATGGGACACCGTTATTTGGGCATCATTATGAATTTTTTCGGTGTTCCTTCCTTTGAAGGCTTGTTTGTGGAGGGGCATAATCAGTTTCCGGACCGGGCGGAAAGCATTAAAGAGGAGGCCATCGCCCGCGCGAAGGAAAAAGCAAAACAGTTTTAGCCATTGTCCGGGAGCCTGTCATGGGGGTTCCCGGCTTTCTTATTGACCGGAAATTACAGATTGACGACCCGGCGGCTTTCTTGTTATTTTGAATGATATCGATAACATCCTTTCGAGAAAGGGAGGCTGGAGAAAACAGATGATTTCAAATCCGAACAACCATCGCATATGGTTTGCGGGACCTGCGGAAACCTGGAACGAAGCGCTTCCTGTCGGCAACGGCAGACTGGGAGCGATGATTTTCGGGCACCCGCTGAAGGAACGCATACAGCTCAACGAAGATTCGGTATGGTACGGAGGGCCGAGGGACCGCAACAATCCCGACGCCTTGACCCATCTTCCGGAAATCCGCAGGCTGATCCTGAGCGGGAAATTGCAGGAAGCCCACCGCCTGGCCGCCATGGCATTGGCCGGAACTCCGGAAAGCCAGCGCCACTATATGCCCCTTGGCGATCTGGATATCCGTACGGGGCATGGTCAGCCGGGCCATTACCGGCGCGAGCTGGATCTGACCGCCGGGATAGCCCGCGTTCGATATGAAGCGGACGGCGTGGCTTACGGTCGGGAGCACTTTGCCAGTTATCCCGACCAGGTTCTCGTATTTCGGTATACGGCGGATCATCCGGGAAGCCTCTCCTTGACAGTCCGGATGACAAGGGGCGGTCATCGATACCTGGATGAGATAAGGGGAGAAGGCCGATCCATCGTGATGAAAGGGAACTGCGGAGGGAGCGGCGGCTCCGATTTTTGCGCGATAATCTCAGCATTTCCAGAGGGGGGAACGGTTCGTACCATAGGGGAGTATCTGCTCGTTGAAAACGCCGACGCGGTTACCCTGCTCCTGGCCGCGGAAACGACGTTCCGCCATGCCGACCCCGAAGCCGAATGCCGGAGAACGATCCAAACAGCCGGGGCCAAAGCTTACGACCAGCTGCTGCAGAAGCATTTGGAGGACTTCGGCGCCCTGTACAACCGGGTGGAACTGAACCTTCAGGGAGAAACCGGGGAGGACTATTCCTATCTGCCCGCAGGCGAACGGCTTGCCAGATTGAAGGACGAACAGAAAGAGGATCCGGGACTGATCGCCTTATATTTTCATTTCGGGAGATACCTGCTGATTTCCAGCAGCCGGCCGGGCTCGCTGCCGGCAAATCTGCAGGGAATCTGGAACGAGCAGATGCGTCCGCCCTGGGACAGCAAATACACGATCAATATTAACACGGAGATGAATTATTGGCCGGCGGAAACGTGCAACCTGGCGGAGTGCCATCTGCCGCTCTTCGAGCTGATTGAGCGAATGCGCCCGAACGGCCGGGTGACGGCGGAGAGAATGTATGGATGCCGCGGATTTGTGGCCCATCACAACACGGATATTTGGGCCGATACCGCACCGCAGGATTGCTACCTGCCGGCATCATTTTGGCCGCTCGGCGCCGCCTGGCTCTGCCTTCATCTCTGGGAGCATTACGCGTTCGGCGGCGATCCGGATCATCTGCGGCGCAGCTACGGAACGATGAAGGAAGCGGCCGAATTTTTCCTCGATTATCTGATTGAAGACGTTAGCGGCCGGCTGGTCACCTGTCCTTCCGTTTCGCCGGAAAATACATACATCCTTCCGGGCGGGGAGAATGGCCAGCTGTGCGCCGGGCCTTCGATGGACAACCAGATTTTGCACGCGCTGTTCGGATGTGTGATCGAGGCGTCGGAGATTTTGGACGTGGACCGCGGTTTCCGGGAAAGGCTGAAGGAGGTCCGAAGCCGCCTGCCGGAGCCCCGGATCGGCTGTTACGGACAGCTGCAGGAATGGATGGAGGACTATGAGGAGAAAGAGCCCGGGCATCGGCATATTTCCCATCTGTTTGCGCTTCATCCGGGGAACCGGATCACCCCGCGGAGCACGCCGGAGCTGGCGGCGGCGGCGCGCGTCACCCTCGAACGGAGGCTGGCTTCCGGAGGCGGCCATACGGGGTGGAGCCGCGCCTGGATCATCAATATGTGGGCCCGGCTGGAGGACGGAGAGAAGGCCGGCGAGAACGTCGGGGCGCTTTTGCGTTCCTCGACTTTGCCGAATTTGTTCGACAATCATCCGCCCTTCCAGATCGACGGCAACTTCGGGGGAACGGCCGGCATTGCCGAAATGCTGCTGCAAAGCCACGACGGGGAGCTACATCTTCTTCCGGCCCTGCCAAAGGCCTGGCGCTCCGGAAGCATTCGCGGGCTGCGCGCCCGCGGAGGGTTTGAAGCGGATCTGGAGTGGAAGGAAGGCCGGCTGCAGACCGCGACGATCCGTTCGCTGCGCGGAGGGATTTGCCGGGTTCGCACCCGGTGCCCTGCCGCGCTGGAGGCGGCTAAGGGGCATCCGTCTTCTCCGGCTCCGGCGGCAAACGACGATGGATGCCTTGTTTTTGAAACGGTGCCGGGGGGCGTTTACCGCATCGCGTCCCGTTAACTTCAGTCATCAGCAAGCACAAGGCGCGGGCACGACGGAAGCCTGCGCTTTTCCGCTTCCGATGCGGCCAAATTCCTGCTTCTTCCTTTCGCGATCTGTTGCCCTTGGGCGGGAACCGGGGGTATAATTTTGGGATGTCGTTGCCTTGGCAAACAAGGGGAGGGAAATGGCCGGATGAATCATCGATCGGAAAACCGCGCGGCGGAAAACCGGATCAGGGAAGCGCCCGGGCAGCGGGGAAACTTCGCGCAGGGCGTCAGGGACTGCGTCCCCACTCTGCTGGGGTACCTCGGCATTGGCTTTGCGGCGGGGGTTGTCGAGAAGACGGCCGGGTTGAGTCTGGCCGAGATCGGCCTCTTGTGCCTGCTTCTTTATGCCGGATCGGCCCAGTTCATTTTCGCCGGCATGCTGTCCGGCGACCATCCGGAAGCGGCGGTCATTCTGACCGTCTTTTTGGTCAATCTCCGCCATATTCTGCTGAGCGCCGCCCTGTCCCCCTATTTCCGCCAGCTTTCCTGGCTGAAAAATATAATGATCGGCACGCTGTTGACCGATGAAACTTTCGGAGTCGCGATGAACCGCGCAGCCCGCGGAAACGGGCTGCCGCCGGGCTGGATGCACGGGGTTAACGTGACAGCCTATCTGAACTGGTTTGCCGGCAACATGGCCGGCGCCGTGCTGGGCAGCCGAATCGCCGATCCCCGGGCGCTGGGGCTGGATTTCGCCCTGACCGCCATGTTTATCGGTCTGCTTGTCCAGAGCATCGCGAGCCGGAAGAAGGTGCTTCTCGACCTGTTGGTCGCGGGGATCGCCGTACTGGCTGTCATCGGCGCCGGTTTCCTGGTTTCCGCCAACGCCGGTGTCATCCTCGCCATACTCACTGCGGCGACAATCGGGACGGTGATGGAAAAATGGAAGTAAGATGGCAGATTCTGCTGATGATTATCGGGGCAGCGGCGGTCACCTGGTTACCCCGGGTGCTTCCTTTGGCCGTGCTCAGCCGGATGCCGCTCCCGGATTGGGCCATGCGCTGGCTAAGGCATGTCCCGGTCGCCGTCATGGCGGCGCTGATCGGCCGGGAGCTTTTTCCGGCCGGCGGAAAACCGGGCGCGTTCGGGGATCTGGCCGCCGCTTTGCTTGCCTTCGCCGCGGCGGTGCTTACGCGTAGCCTGCTGGCCACGGTCCTTGCCGGGATTGCCGCTGCCATGGTATTGCGGAATTTTCCCGGCTAGACGGCTGGGGCTTGGGCACGGCCTTGACATCACGGAGCCGTCATCAGCCGGCCCGTTCAATGGAAAGGAGGGGCAATGGCCATGAATAGCGGCAAACTGCCCGAATCATTCCGGATTGTCGACCGGACGGGAGAATGCGATACCGGGCCGGTCTCCTACGCTTTTGCGGTGGACGAATTGCTGTGCCGCCGGGTGGGGGAGGGGGCCGTCCCGCTGGTTCATCTGTGGAGGCACGAACGCGCTTTCGTAACCGGCCTGCGCGACCGCAGGCTTCCCTCCGCCCTCAGGGCAATGGAATGGCTTGAACACCAGGGGTATGCGGTAACGGTTCGAAGCTCGGGAGGTGCCGCCGTTCCCCTGGATGCGGGAGTGGTCAACATCTCCCTGATTCTGCCAAAGGATCCCGGCGATATGGATTTCCAGCGGCAGTTTGAATTGATGTACCGCCTGATCCGGGAGACGCTGGAGCCCTTTGGTGTGAAGACGGACAAAGGCGAAGTGGCGGGTTCCTATTGCCCCGGAGATTACGATTTGAGCGCGGAAGGCAGAAAATTTTGCGGACTGGCCCAGCGCAGGCAGACCCGCGCTTTCGTGGTGCAGGCCTTCGTCGTCGTGGAAGGCAGCGGCGGCAATCGGGCCGCGCTGGTCCGCGATTTTTACCGTCAGGCGGCCCCTGCGGCCGGAGAAGGTGCCTGCAGCGGGGAGGTTTCTTATCCAAGGGTGCGGCCGGAGACGATGGTGAGCCTGCAGGAATATGCCGGGATCACGGTTTCGGATTTTACCGGCGCCTTCCAACAAATGCTGGCGGGCCGGGGCGGAATCCCGGCTTCGCCGGAAGAGATTTTTCCTTCGCGGGACGAAATATTGCGGACGATGGACGATCTGCGCAAGGGGTATGAAAAGCGGAATTAGCGTTTCCCGGGTTTTCCTGAAACTTTTGCGGAATTCCGCTCGTTAGTGGAGTTGCATCAAATCAATAGAGACATGGGAAAGATCGGGAGGAGAAATTCGGAGATGTTCAAGAAAATCAGCGCTGCGGCGCTGGCTTTCCTGGTGCTGGCCCCGTCCGGCGTTTTCGCGGACGCAAGGATGAGCCTGTACAAGGACCTGCAGCCGCAGGCCTGGTCGGCCGAAGCCGTCTATTCACTGTCGGCGGTCCACGCGATTGACGGATATGAAGACGGGACGTTCCGGCCGCTGCAAAATGTTACGCGCGAAGCCTTCGTCAAATTGATGGTTTCCGCCGTTCGGGGAAAATCGGACGGAGCTGCGGTTCCGCTGTCCGATGTACAAGCGGACCGCTGGTCCTATCCTGTGATTCAAACCGCTCTTCAGCTGCACTGGTGCGATTTTTTGCTGAAAAACGGAAAATTTCAACCGGAAATGCCGATCTTGCGGGAAGAGGTTGGAGCCATGGCGGGGATTTACCTGCTGGAGCGGCTTCCCGGTAGCGAGCGGAAGTCGTGGCTGGACGGGGAATGGCGCAAGGAACAGGCGGCAAGCCCGCTAGCTGACGCCGGTTGGGTGCGCGCAGATTTGGCCCCTTACTTCTTTTATGCGGTCAAGCAAGGGATTCTGGAAGGCGACCAGACAGGATTTCAGCCGCAGTCCCCGCTGTCCCGCCAGGAAGCGGCGGCCATCATTTCCCGGTTGATCAATCTGGAGACAGCCAAGGCGGAGCTTCAGGCGACCGGGTTCTACGCCATTTCATCCTATGGAAATCTCGACAAGACGCGTTATTTGAACCAAATGATACTCGGGTGGTCCCATCTTGATTATTCGCAGCCCGGGGCCGCCCGCCTGGATACGTCCACGACGGAATTCAAGATTCCGCCCGGCTGGAACGAGGTGACGGAGGAGGCCGAGCGGGACAAGGTCGGCACCGGGCTGATGGTATTTGCCGACGATACCCGTCAGCACGTCGCCGATTTTCTCCGCGATCCGGCGGCGCAGACGGCGTTTATGAATTCCCTGCTGTCGGTCGTGAAGGATCCGCAATACGGATTTTCCGGTGTCTGCCTCGATTTCGAAGAACTCAAAGATGAATCGCTCCGCCCCTTATACGCGGAGTTTTTGCGGCAATTGAAAGCCAGGCTGGGGGATTTGCGCCTTACCGTCGCGGTTCCTCCGTCGCGTTACTATGCGGGCTATGATATGCAAGAAATCGGAAAGACCGCCGATGAAGTGATTTTGATGGCCTACGATTTCACCGATCAGGCAAGCCGGGTTCCATCGGCTCCGCTGCCGCTTGTCGCGGAAGCGGTGGAGGAAGCTTTGCAGTCGGTCCCGCGGGAAAAGCTGGTTCTCGGCCTATCCAAGCAGGCCAACCAATGGGTTCAGGGAGTCGGCGGCACCGAATATTACGAACCTTCCCATGACAAGGTGGAGGACCGCTTGAAACAGCCCGGAACCTCGAGCGTGCTCGATTTCCCCTATTTCCTTGACCGCATCACGTTTACGGACAGCCGGGGAAACCACGTGATCTGGTATGAAGATACGCGGAGCCTGGGCCGCAAGCTGTGGCTGGCCAAATATTACGGGCTCAAGGGCGTATCGCTGTGGCATATGGGCAATTTTACCGGAAGCGATTGGGAGCGGATCGAAAGCCGGTAGAGGTCCGGCTTTGTCCCGCCCACCTTCCGTCCGTTTCTTGAAGCGCTTGTCCGTCCGACTATCTGAAATTTGTCCGCAGTCGGTACGGGGCGCTTTTTTTGTTTTTGGCGGCAGTCCCGCAGCTGCATAATCGGCTTAATACATATCCGGCTTCGGAAACTCTTCCGCACCCGGGTGCAAATAGAGCCTGCCTTCGGTATCAAGCTCGACCAGCATCAGCTCTTCCGGCCCGTCGGCGCCCGCGCGGCGGATTTCCTCCTTCAGCCAGGCGACGGACAGGTGCGCATATTTCAGGTTGTTATACTGGATCTCCCCGTCGATCACCAAGGGAAGAGCCAGTCCTTCATAGGGAGTGGGAATCCCGAGGTCCCTGGGCTTAACGGCCCGTTCCTGGGCAACGGGAATCACGGACAGCTCCCCGTTCGGTTCAATAATGGCGAATTCAACGTCGGATAACCGGGCATATCCCTTGATCCGCAGCAAGGACAGCAGAAACGGCAGGTTCATCATGTTTTTGCGGAGCTCCGTCCGGTCGATTTTACCGTTCGCCACCACAATGCTTGGTTTGTTGTCCACACGGTAAAAGCGTTTGCGCAGTGATACGGTGCCGATCAGAATCGTGCCGAGAGCGAGCGCCAGCACCCCGATGGCCGCTTTGGAAGGAACCTTGAACACCAGCGGCTCGGCGGCGGTCGTCGTAATCAGCATGAGCCCCGACAGTTCGTAGGCGGTCATCTGGGCAATCGATTTTTTGCCCAGGATGCGGATGCCGACCCAGGTCACCAGCAGCATGACCAGACAGCGGAGCAGGTAAGCGGCTAATTCGGCCATCACGCAGTCCTCCTTACGGTCCGGGTACGATATTCAGGAAATTATTCCACATGTCCAGATCAGCCATGGCCTCGCTGGCGGCAACCCCCTTGTCTTTAACGCGAACCGCCCCTTGAAGCCGGTACAGACCGCTTTCGAACGTCTGGTAATCCTGCTCCGCATAATTGAACTGTACCCAAAATTTTCCCCGTTCCCAAATGTCAAAGATCTGCTTCACTTCCCGGTCCGCCTGTTCCCAGTTTCCGCTGTCGGCTTGCTCAACGACGGACTGCAGCAGCCAGGCAATCCGGTTGCCCGAATCGAGCATCCGATGCTGGAGGGCGAAATAAACCGCGAACAGGAGAAGGACGGAGGCCGCAAGAACGGCAGTTATTCCCTTGCTCGTCACAGGAACTCACCTACTTTGCATATCTTACAATATTATGAAAAGAGGCCGAATAAAATATACCGTTGGTACCATGCTCAGCCAGCTACCGAGCGAGAGGCGGTGAAGTCCGGATGAAAGATTCGAAGGAACTCTGGAAGGCGATCCGGAATCAGGCCGGCAAAACCCTGGGAGAAGATTTCTGGCACGACATCGCGGGACTTCTGCCGAATCCCGGGCCTCACATAGATGTTTACGAAACGACGGAAGAAGTGTTCGTCGTGGTGGAATTACCGGGGTTATCCGGATTGGAGGGAATCAGGCTGCAGTTAACGGGCCGGCGATTGCAGCTCAAAGGGGAGATGATCCGGGATTATCCGGTGGAGGAAGAGGAGCTGTTTATCTCGGAGCGGTTCAGCGGCAAATTTATGCGGAGCCTGGAGCTTCCGCACGAGGTATCGGCCGGGGGAGTAAAAACCTCATTCCGCGACGGCCTTCTAACCCTTTGTTTCCGCAAAAAACCGACGGAACCGGTGCAGATGATTCCGCTTGTACCGGAGCCGGGTTCCGGCCCGGAGATATAACTTGGCGATTCCTGCAATATGATGAAAGTAAGGGATTTCAGGAGAAAGGAGGGAGCCCTATGGCGAAGATTATCTTCCAGGATTTGCAAATTGGTTCCGTCAGCCGATCGTCCGGCATTTTTACCGGAAACAACTCCCCTGCGGGATGGAGGCATATGGCCAAAATCAACGAGGGCTTCGGGAAAATGTCGGGGGAGACGAACCGGAGTGAAAACGGCATACAAATTGTGATGGATAACGATTTGGTGGAAAATTATCCGAAGCCGAAACGCGGAAGGCCATGATGCGCTGGTTCAAACCGGAAAAATCTCCCCCGAAAGACCCGGAGGACCTGGGCCGCAGGCTGGCCGGCCTGGAAGCCGCACTGCGCCAATTGGCGCAGCGGCCGGTAGAGTACAACGTCACCATAGAGCATGTGCATATCCATCAGCCGGTGCTGGAAAAGCTGGCCTTCCGGCTGGACCGGCTGGAGATTGACGAGCTGAGCGGGGCATTGAACCTGGGAAACAATTTCGGCACCAAAGTAGACCGCAAGGAACCGGAAGAAGGCGCTGCCCGCGGCCCGAAGGACGCTCCCGACCGGAACAAGCAGGCCCGGGCCGCCTCTTTCCCCGAAGGTTCCATGACACGTACAGCGGACGGCTATTCGTTTTCTTTCGGAAAAACCGTGCCCCGGCGGAATAACCCGAAGGAATGAAAGGGGGGAAAGAATTGGGCAGTTCGTTTCTGTCTCCGACGTTTGTGATCGGCTATATCCGGATCGGAAGCGTGGAAGGAGCTTCCTGTGTCAATCTGGGCAACAATTCCCCCAGCGGCTTTCAAAGCCATAAGAAACATAACCAGGGGTTCGGCAATGTCGGCGGGGATCATAACCAGATCCGCGGGCTCCGGTCGACGTTGGAAGACAATGATATGCTGGATATGCAGAACGGTTTGGAAGAAGAAATTCCCGCCTGGGTCCGCCAGTCGATCCGCGATGCGGCAGCAGAATGAAGGTCCCGGGCAAACCGGAACGGGCATGGCCGTTAGTCTCGGGTCACACTCCAGCGTGCACCGTCTTCCAGGACGGGAGCGTCGATCCAATCGTCGTCGACGACCGAATTCACATTATGGTGCAGCACATTGATTCCTTTGTGCCGCCCGTCCCCGTAGTTGTTCTTGCCAATGGCGTTCCAGCCGGGCTGGCTGTTTTCGCCGACAGCAACGGCGGAGTTGGTGGTGACGGCATTGACGTCGATGGATTCAAAATGAATTTTCTGGTGGACCGGCGATGCCTGCCTGTGGATGAAGATGCCCGTATCGTTGTTGGGAAAATCAACGGCATCGTTGTCGATAACGAGGTTGATGTTATGATGAATCGTCCCCCCGTGTACGCTGCCAAAGCCGCTGTTATCCTTGCGGGTGCTTCGCCAGCCGTAAGCGGGGTTATTGCCGACCAGAACGGCGGAGCTGGTCTCCACCGAGTTGATCATGATCTTGTTGAACAGCACGTTCATGGAAGGAACAGCAGTCATGGAACGAAACCCTCCTTGGTCTGAAAAAATCGGGGTTACAGCCCCTGGGCTTGAGCGGAAGGATAATTGTCGCTGTCGTTGATCGGGGTATCGATAAAATCGTTGTCGAGAGTGTTGTTCATGATATTGGCGTTGAAATTGATGCCGAATACCTGGCAGTTGCCAAACAGCGTCTTGCCGTGGGTCGTCCAGCCCGGCTGATTGTTTTCGCCTACGGCCACCAGGCCGTCCCGGTTAATCGCGTTGACATTGATGGTGACGAAATTAATCGCGATCGCCATATGTACCACACCCCCAACCCCTCATGGACTCATGACTATTGTATTCCCGCCCCGTGTTGTCCTGTGCCCTCTTTTTTGCAAAAACGCACGAAGCGGCGGCAAACCGCCGGAAAGGAGAACGGTTGTGGCCAATGAAGAAGAAAAGCGCACCTGTGTAAGATGCGCCCATGTTCACGGAAAGGAAGCCCAATTCTGTATCAAGTGCGGAGCCCCCCTGATTAACCGCTGTTCCGATGAAAAGGGACTGCTCGACAAAGGCTGCAGAGCGCTCAACCCGCCGGAGGCGGCCTATTGCCAGCGCTGCGGGCAGCCGACCGTCTTTAACAAGGCGGGGCTGGTGCAGCCCTTCAACCCATAGAAGGAAAATGGCGCCTGGCCGGGAAACGGCAACCTCCAGTCTTAGCGGCTGGAGGTTTGTTTTTGGAAATGGCCGCCGGGACAGGGGGCTCATTGGAAAAAATGGGACAACCCTTCACCAAGCTCCTTTTGCCAGAAGCCCCAAATGTGAGTGCCGGGTCTTTCCCTGTACGTCAGCTGCGCATGTTTTTCCTGGAGCAGACTGCGGGCTTCGCGGTTCAGACGCAGAAAATCGAAGGTGCCGTGGTTCGTTTCCACTGCCGTTTCCTGCAAACCGACGACCATGTAAAGCTTCAGCCACGACAAGTCCGGCTGCCGTTCGATGGCCTGCGCCGTCGGCGTGTAGAAGGCCCCGGAAAGGGACAATACCTTGTGAAATAATTTGGGCTCATTTAGCGCAAGATGCAAAGATACGGCAGCCGCCAGAGAGTCCCCGGCAAGTATCCGTTCATCCGGATCCTGCCTTGAGGGGTAAGTGCGCTCAATGAATGGGAGCACCTCCTGCGTAAAAAAACGGCAGAAAGCCTCAAACCGGGCGCCCTCGGGATGATAATCGGCATTCCGTGTTTGAGAGTTGACTTCGACGCCTACAATAAGAAAAGGATCGGCGTTTTCGTCGAGAATAAGCTTGTTGGCCCAGGTGGCGATGCGCCCGAAATTGAAAAACTGCTCGCCGTCCTGGCAGTAGACCGCCGGGTAACCGGTTAGCTCATTATACCCGGGAGGCAGATAGACGATCAGGCGACGTTCCTCCTGCAGGAAGGACGAGGCTATCGTATGGCGGTGGATCGTTCTTTTGTAATAACGGTTCGGATCCCTGTCCATCCGGCATTTCCTCTCTTTCAATGGCGTGCATTTATCTTTTGATCGTAACCGAAAAAGGATTCGCTGTAAAACTGTACTATAACTAAATAAATCACTGTTATACTATACATTTTTTTAAGAATGCCTATTTACTTAAATAATCTTTGACTATTGAAATGGAACAGGATTATAATAATTGTATAACAGCCAACCTTTAGAATTGCCGAAAACTGACAAGAGGTGAAACGCATATGAGCAAGGTCTTGAACAAGACTTCCCACGAAGTCCGGATTGACCCGATTGAAGCTCTGCACGTGATCAACGAACAGGGGCAAATCGTTAACCCCGATTATATGCCCGATTTAAACAGCGACCAGCTGCGCGAACTGATGCGGCGCATGGTGTTTACCCGTACGTGGGATCAGCGCGCCGTCAGTCTGGCAAGGCAGGGCCGGCTCGGCTTTTTTGCCCCGGTTTCCGGACAGGAAGCGGCCATGATCGGCAGCGAATTCGCATTGGATAAAGAAGACTGGATTTGTCCGGGCTACCGTGATATGCCGCAGCTCGTCTGGCATGGTCTTCCTTTGTACCAGGCTTTTCTCTATTCCCGCGGCCACCAGCACGGCGGGCAAATTCCCGAAGGGGTCAATGTGCTCCTCCCGCAGATCATCATCGGGGCGCAGATTGTCCAGGCGCCGGGGGTAGCCATGGGCCTGAAGCGCCGCGGCAAGAAGAATGTGGCGATCGCATATACCGGGGACGGCGGAAGCTCCCAGGGCGATTTCTACGAAGGCATGAACTTTGCCGGGGCGTTCAGGCTTCCGTGCATCTTCTTCGTGCAGAACAACGGCTATGCCATCTCCACGCCGCGGGAGAAGCAGTCGATGGCGGAAACGATCGCCCAGAAAGCCGTTGCGGCAGGCATTCGCGGCGTTCAGGTAGACGGCATGGACGTGCTGGCGGTGTACAAGGCTGTCTCCGAGGCGAGGGAGCATGCGTTGAACGGAATGCCGACGCTGATCGAGGCGCTGACCTACCGTTTCGGCCCGCACTCGATGTCCGGCGACGACCCGAGCAAATACCGGACCAAGGAAGAACAGGGCGAATGGGAATCCAGAGATCCGCTCGTCCGTTTCCGCAAATTCCTTCAGTCCAAGAAGCTGTGGAGCGAGGAAGACGAAAACAAAGTCGTCGAAGAAGCCAAACAGCATGTGAACGAACAGATCAAGAAGGCGGAAGAGACGGCCAGGATGTCGATCCCGGGCCTGATCGACTCCATGTATGAGGCGACCCCGCCCCATCTGGAAGAGCAGAAAGCAATGTTTGCCGCTAAGGGGGATAAATAAACCATGGCACAGTTAACCATGATTCAAGCCATCAACGATGCTTTGCGCGTAGAAATGAAACGCGATGAAAATATTTTGCTGTTCGGGGAAGACGTAGGCCGTGTCGGCGGCGTTTTCCGCGCAACGGAAGGTCTGCAGAAGGAATTCGGCGAAGACCGCGTGATGGATACGCCGCTTGCCGAATCCGGAATCGGCGGTCTGGCCGTCGGTCTGTGCACCCAAGGGTTCCGGCCGATTATGGAAATCCAGTTCATCGGCTTCGTATTCGAAGCGATGGATTCCATCTGCGCGCAGGCTTCGCGGCTGCGCTGGCGTTCCGGCGGACGCTACCACGCCCCGATGGTCATCCGCACGCCGTTCGGCGGCGGGGTCAAAGCCGCCGAGCTGCATACTGACAGTCTGGAAGGCATGATGATTCAAACCCCGGGAATCAAGGTTGTCGTACCATCCAATCCCTATGACGCAAAGGGACTGCTAATCTCCGCGATTCGTGACAACGATCCGGTGTTCTTCATGGAGCATCTGAAGCTTTACCGCTCGTTCCGGGCGGAAGTGCCGGAAGGCGAGTACACAGTTCCGCTGGGCAAGGCGAATGTCGTGCGCGAAGGCTCCGATGTAACCATTCTCGCTTACGGGGCCATGGTTCATACTTCGCTGAAAGCGGCGGAAGAACTGGAGAAAGCCAAAGGCATCAAGGCGGAAGTCATCGATCTGCGTACGCTGAACCCGCTTGATATCGAGACAATCGTTGAATCGATCAGGAAGACCAACCGCGCGATTGTTGTGCAGGAAGCGCAGAAAACGGCCGGCGCCGCCGCGGAAATCGTAGCGCAAATCAATGAAAAGGCGATCCTGCATTTGGAAGCGCCCGTGATTCGGGTTGCCGCGCCGGATACCGTGTATGCTTTCGGCCAAATCGAAGACGAATGGCTCCCGACCCCGGCAAGAGTAATCGACGGTGTGAACCAGGTCTTGAATTTCTAATAACGCAGACGATTCGGAGGGTTTGTCCATGGCAATCTGGCAATTCAAGCTCCCCGAGCTGGGCGAGGGCCTGCACGAAGGCGAAATCGTGAAGTGGCACGTCAAGCCGGGGGATGAGATCAAGGAAGACGACATCATAATGGATGTCCAGAACGATAAAGCAGTGGTCGAGGTTCCGTCTCCGGTTAGCGGCAAAATTATGGAAATTAAAGTAAGCGAGGGGACGGTCTCCGTTGTCGGAGATGTTCTCGCCATTATTGATGTGACCGGAGAAATTCCGCCGGAGTCGCTCCATGGCGGAGGCGGTGAACATGCCGGGGAGGCGCCTCGCCCTGAAGCGGCCGGGGAAGTGCAGCCGGCCGCGGCCAGCAAGCCGGAACCGCCCGGGTCGGAAACGGCTGCCGCCCAGGGTCCCGGGCATGTGCTGGCCACCCCGAGCGTCCGCAAATTCGCTCGCGAGAAGGGCGCTGACATCACGAAAATCAAGGGAACCGGCCGCAACGGGCAAGTCACGCGGGAAGATATCCTGTCCTTCCTCGCAGGCGATCAGAATGCCGGGGAACAACAGGCCGGGGCGCCCGTTACGGCGGCATCGGCGGCAACGGAAGCCGGTGAACAGGCGGAAGAACGTGTTCCGTTCAGGGGAATCCGCAAAGCGATCGCCAATGCGATGGTCAAATCCGTCTATACCGCGCCGCACGTAACCGTCATGGACGAAGTGGATGTCACCGCGCTGGTGGCTCTGCGTGAAAAAGCCAAACCGCTGGCCGAGCAGAAGGGCGTCAAGCTCACCTATTTGCCGTTTATCGTCAAGGCGCTGGTTGCCGCCGTACGGCAATTCCCGGCGTTAAACGCTTCGATCGACGAAGAAGCGGGAGAGATTGTTTACAAGAAGTATTACCATATCGGCATTGCAACAGATACCGAAAACGGCCTTCTGGTTCCGGTCGTCAAAAACGCCGACCGCAAGAACATCTGGACCATCGCCGCCCAGATCAGGGATTTGGCCGCCCGCGGCCGCGAAGGAAAGCTGGCTCCGGATGAAATGAAAGGCAGCACAATCAGCATTACCAATATCGGTTCAGCCGGCGGCATGTTCTTCACCCCGGTCATCAATTACCCGGAGGTTGCCATTCTCGGTACGGGCCGCATCAGCGAAAAACCTGTCGTGAAGAACGGAGAAATTGTGATCGGCAAAATGATGGCCCTGTCCCTTAGCTTCGATCACCGCATTATTGACGGCGCGACTGCGCAATACGCCGTAAACTACATCAAACAGCTGCTTGAAGACCCGCAGCTCCTGATTATGGAGGTATAAAATCATGGTCGTAGGCACGTTTACCACCGATGTGGACGTACTGGTTCTCGGCGCCGGCCCTGGCGGTTATGTGGCCGCCATCCGGGCCGCCCAATTGGGAAAATCGGTTGTCGTGGTGGACAAAGCGGAAGTGGGGGGCGTTTGCCTCAACCGCGGATGCATTCCGTCCAAAGCCTTGATTTCGGCAGCTCATCAATATGAAGCGATGACCCGTTCCGAATCCATGGGCATTACGGCCGAGGGAGTCAAAATCGACTTCGGCAAAGTCCAGGAGTGGAAAAACAGCGTCGTCAAGAAGCTGACGGGGGGCGTATCTTCCCTGCTCAAGGGCAACAAGGTTCAGGTCGTTTCCGGCGAAGCCTTCTTCGTCAGTGAAAATGTGGTCAGTGTGGCGTCGGAAACCGATTCGGCGCAGTACAAATTCCAGCACTGCATAATCGCTACGGGTTCCCGGCCGATTGAGCTGAAGCCTTTCCCCTACGGGAAACGCATCCTGTCTTCCACCGAAGCTTTGAGCCTGCGGGAAATTCCGAAGAGCATGGTCGTCATCGGCGGAGGTTATATCGGAATCGAGCTTGGCCAGACTTATGCGAAATTCGGCACCCGAGTAACGATCCTGGAAGGCACGGAGACGATCCTGCCGGGCTTCGAGAAGGATCTTTCCCGGCTCGTGGGACGCAGCCTGCAGAAGCTGGGAGTCGAAGTCTATACGGAAGCCATGGCCAGAGAAGCCAGACAGTCGGAAGATGAAGTAGCGGTCACCTTTACCGTAAAGGGCGAAGAGAAAGAGGTTAGCGCCGATTACGTCCTTGTGACCGTAGGCCGCCGGCCGAATACCGACGAGCTCGGTCTGCAGGCGATCGGCGTGAAAATGAGCGACCGCGGCCTCATCGAAATCGATGAACAATGCCGCACGAGCGTAAAGAACATATACGCGATCGGCGACATCGTCCCCGGTCCTGCCCTGGCGCACAAAGCATCGTATGAAGGCAAAGTGGCCGCGGAAGTGATCGCCGGGCTTCCCGGCGCGATTGATTACAAGGCTATACCGGCGGTTGTTTTCTCCGATCCGGAAATTGCCAGCGTAGGCCTCAGCGAGACGGAAGCGACGAAACAGGGGTATGCGGTAGCCGTCGGCAAGTTTCCTTATGCGGCGAATGGACGCGCTCTTTCCCTTAACGCTAATGAAGGGTTTGTGAAGATCGTGGCCGAGAAGGAGAGCGGTCTTGTCCTCGGCGCCCAGATCGTCGGTCCGGAGTCTTCGAACCTGATTGCGGAACTGGGACTCGCCATCGAGATGGGCGCAACGCTGGAAGACATCGCCCTGACCATCCATGCCCACCCGACGCTGGGGGAAATGGTCATGGAGGCGGCGGAAGGCGCGCTTGGCCACAGTGTTCATCAATTGTAAACAAAGCAGGATCATCCTGTCGCCCCGGTTTTGCCTTGGAAGCAAGGCACAGCCGGGGTTTTTCTTAATCTCATGAGCCCATTTCCCCCTTCCATCCCCTTTTTTCCGCATAAAGCCCTCTCCGTTTACCAACAATAGGGAAGGATAAATCCCCGGCAAGGACAATTTTGTCGCGGCAGCTGATGACGAAATCCGGTTTTTCCGCGATTGCCCGGAACCCGGCCCTGCGTTACCCTTAAAACGTAGAAATCCCGCAGATTGGGTTCAGCTGGTTTACACAAAAGGAGGGTATTTCTGTGGAAGCTGCGGCACGTAAAGAAGAAAACAGTTCCGGCATTCGGGTGCAGGTACAGAAATTCGGCCGTTTCCTGAGCGGCATGGTTATGCCCAACATCGGAGCGTTTATCGCCTGGGGGCTGATTACCGCCCTGTTCATTCCGACAGGCTGGATACCGAACGAATATTTGGGCAAGCTGGTCAGTCCGATGATCACGTACCTGCTTCCGCTTCTGATCGGATATACCGGGGGGACAATGATTCACGGCACCCGCGGAGGAGTCGTCGGGGCGGTCGGCACCATGGGTGTCATTGTAGGCACAGACATTCCGATGTTTCTCGGCGCCATGGTAATGGGCCCGCTGTCGGCCTGGATGATCAAACGCTTTGACAAGGCGATCGAAGGGAAAGTGCGGTCCGGCTTCGAAATGCTGGTGAACAATTTTTCCGCCGGCATCATCGGAGGCATTCTGGCCCTGATCGCTTACAGCGCGATCGGGCCGGTTGTGGAGGCCCTGAGCAAGGCCCTGGCCGCCGGGGTGGAGGCGCTGGTCGCCGCCGGTTTATTGCCGCTCGCCAACATCCTGATCGAGCCGGGCAAGGTGCTTTTCCTCAACAACGCCATCAACCACGGGGTATTGAGCCCGATCGGGCTGGATCAGGCGGCCAAAACCGGCAAATCGATCATGTTCATGCTTGAGTCGGATCCCGGTCCGGGTCTCGGCATTCTGCTTGCCTATTGGCTGTTTGGCAAAGGAGCCGTGAAGCAGTCCGCGCCCGGTGCGGCGATTATCCACTTCTTCGGCGGTATTCACGAGATTTATTTTCCGTACATCCTGATGAATCCGCGTTTGATCATCGCCGCCATCGCCGGAGGGGTTACCGGTACGTTCGCCTTCTCGGCGCTCGGCGCCGGTCTGGTGGCCGTACCGTCGCCGGGAAGCATATTCGCCTACATCGCCATGGCCCCCAAGGGCGGCATGCTCCCGATGTTCGCGGGAGTACTGGCGGCTGCGGCAGTTTCCTTCGTTGTCGCTGCGATTCTTCTGAAGACGGGACGCAGGCGGGAAAGCGGAGAAGACCTGGCGCAGGCGACGGAGAAGATGAAGGAGATCAAAGGCAGCCGGCCGGCCGCCGCTGCCGCGTCGGCGACCCTGGAGGAAATGCCGCGGAAGAAGATCGGCAAGATCGTCTTTTCCTGCGATGCGGGAATGGGCTCCAGCGCGATGGGTGCCTCCATTCTCCGCAAGAAGATGAAGGAAGCGGAAATTCCGGTCACGGTCATCAATACGGCCATAAGCGATATTCCCGACGATGCGGATATCGTCATCACACACAAGTCGCTGACGGACCGGGCAAGGGCCAAAGCGCCGGAGGCCGAGCATATCTCGATCGACAATTTTCTGAAGAGCCCGAAGTATGACGAACTTGTGGAGAGGTTAAAGTAGTGTGGCGGAGCGCCCGGCGGATGCCCGGCGTTCGCCGAATTTCAAAGGGTTGGTTCGGATGAGGAAACTATCAAACCGGCAGCGGCAAATCCTGGAACTCCTGCTCGGCCATTCCGGCGAGCTTGCGGCATCGGAAATCGCGTCGCAAATCCGGGTCAGCACGCGCACCGTACATCGCGAACTCACGGCTTTGGAGCCGCTGCTCGCCGATTACGGGGCGTCGCTGTACCGTCAGGCCGGCTTGGGATTGAAAATCGTGGGCGACACCCGGCGGCTTGGGGAACTGGCGAACGATTTGCGGAAGACGCCTCCCGCCCGGTTTTCGCCGGAAGAGCGTAAACTGCTGCTGCTTTGCGAGCTGCTGGAGAAGATGGAGCCGGTCAAGCTGTTCGCCCTGGCGCATGATCTTCAGGTTGCTACGGGAACGGTAAGCGCCGATCTTGACGAGCTGGAACCCTGGATCCGGCGGCAGAAGCTGGTGCTGGTCCGCAGAAGGGGGTACGGCGTGGAAATCGGCGGCAGAGAGACCGCCAGACGCAAGGCGATCAGCCTGCTGATTCTGGAGCATGTAAGCGAAGCCGAGCTGTTCGGAGGCTCCGGAGAGGCCGCATTGAACCCTGCCGCCGCCCGGCTGCTGGGCATGCTGGATAAGGAACGCCTCCCCGGGCTGGAGCACGCGCTGTGGGAAGAGGACCGCGAGCTGGCGGAACATCTTCCCGAGAACAGGTACATGGAGCTCCTGACCCAGCTGGCCGTCGCACTTGACCGGATCCGCCGGGGGTTCGGCGCCGATCTTGAAGCCTCCGAGCGGGAGGCGGCGTTCCGCCTCCCGGAATACTCCCTGGCCGGGAAGCTTGCAAAGCGCTGGACAGAATGGCTTCCCGCCCCCCTTCCCGAAGCCGAGGTCGCCTATCTGGCGCTGCTCCTTTACCGGGCGCGGGAGGAACGGAGGGAGCCGGAACTGCCAGAGCGGGATTTCACTTTGCTCGCCCGGGTGAAGGAGCTCGTCCGGCTTTGCGGGGAACGCCTGGCCCTGCCGCTGGAGGAGGATTCCCCGCTTGCGGAAGGGTTGCTCGCCCATTTGGGGCCGGCGCTGGAAAGGCTTCGGCAGGGCGGACGCATACGCAACCCGCTTTTGCAACAAATTCGCAAAGAATATGCGGATTTGTTTGCCACAGTACGGGAAGCGGCGGACGAGGTTTTTACGGAAGCGGAGCTGCCGGATGAAGAGATCGGATATTTGGCCATGCACGTAGGTGCCGCCGTCGAACGCACAAAGCAGCTGGACCGCAAACTGCGCGCCGTTCTTGTCTGCGGCAGCGGAATCGGAACCTCCCGGATGCTCGCCAGCCGGCTCGGCCGGGAGGTTCCGCAGCTGGATGTCATCGGCAGCTATTCCTGGTATGAAATCAGCCGGATCCCCGCCTCCGCCTACGATCTGATCATATCGACCATCGATCTGCCGGAGGACTCGCCCGGTTACCTGAAAGTAAGTCCGCTGCTGACAGAGGAAGAAGCGGAGCGGCTGCGCCGGTTTATTCGCGAGCACGCCCCGGAAAGCCGCAAGCCGCAACCTTCCGCCGGGCGAAATCGGAGTTTGGAGAAACTTCGCCAAAGGAAGGCCTTGCTGGAGGAGATTCTCGGGCTGATTGACGGCTTTCGTGCCGAACGGCTGGAACTGCCGGAGGCGGGTGATATGATCCCGATCCTGGCCTTTAAAGCGGAGGCCTGGGGAGCCATTGACAACGCGCTGTTCATTGCCGCGAAACTGAAGGAGCGGGAACGGATGGGCAGCCAGGTGATTCCCGGTACGGAAATGGCCCTTGTCCATACCCGGGATGAGCGGGTGCTTCGTCCGTTTCTTTCCTTATTCCGGCTCGATCGTCCCTTAACCCTGGGCGATTCGAAGGAGGAGGTCCGTCATCTGCTTCTCATGCTGGGCCCGCTGGAGATGAACAGGCAATCCCTGGAAGTATTGAGCGAAATCAGCGCCTCGCTGCTTGAAGAACCGGTCATCCGGATCCTGCAGTCCGGAAGCGAAGAAGAGATCAGACATTTTTTGGCGGATCGCCTTGCTGATTATTTTGAAACGAAACTTGAACAGGAGTGATGAAAATGCCGGGAATTTTGACGGCGGATAAAGTCAGGTTGAACGTCAAGGTATCCGACAAGGAGGAGGCGATCCGCCTGGCCGGGCAGCTGCTCGTCGATGCGGGACATGCCGAGCCTGGATACATCGGGAAAATGCTGGAGCGGGAAGCGGCGCTGTCCACCTACATGGGAGAAGGCATCGCGATTCCGCATGGCACGAAGGATTCCAAAAGCCTGATTCATTCCACAGGACTGTCTGTTTTGCAAATACCGCAAGGTGTTGATTTTGGCGAGGGCAATACGGCTTACCTGGTCATCGGCATAGCGGCGGCCGGAGACGAACATCTGGATATTCTCACCAATGTCGCCACCATTATCGCGGAAGAAGAGAATACGGACAACATTTTAAAAGCGGCTTCCCCGCAAGAAATTATCGGGATTTTCGAAAGAGGGTTATAAGTATGCTGGCTGTACATTTCGGAGCCGGCAATATCGGCAGGGGATTCATCGGGCAAATCCTGGCCCGCTCGGGCTATGAGATCTGTTTCGTTGACGTCAGCGATGCCCTGGTGGAGCTGCTGCGCTCCCGCAAGGAGTACCGGGTCACTTTGGCGAAGGAAGGCGGGGAGTCGGTCCTAGTCCGCGGTGTAACCGCTGTGAACGGCAAGGATGCCGCCGCGGTGTCCTCCGCAGTCGCTTCGGCCGCTCTCGTCACAACGGCGGTCGGGGTCAATGTTCTGCCGCACATTGCCGCCGCCATCGCGCAGGGCCTGCGGCAAAGAATGCTCCGGAAAAGTCCGCGCCTTCCGGTGATTGCCTGCGAGAATGCGATCGGCGCGAGTACGCGCCTGAAAGAACATGTATATTCCCATTTGAACCCGAAGGAGAAAGAACAGGCGGACCGTTTTGCCGTTTTTCCGGATGCGGCGGTAGACCGGATCGTTCCGCTGCAAAAGCAAGGGGAACCGTTGGAAGTCACGGTCGAGCCCTTTTATGAATGGGTGATCGACCGTTCCGTCCTGGAGGAGGAAGTGCCTCCCCTAAGCGGTGTGCATTTCGTCGAAAAGCTGGAGCCGTATATCGAGCGCAAGCTGTTTACTGTGAATACCGGGCATTGCGCGGCCGCCTATCTCGGTTTTCTCCGGGGCTGCCGCACCATTCAGGAAGCGATGGCGGACGAATGGGTCGCGGGTCTGGTGCCGGCAGTCCTGGGCGAGACCGGCGCTGTGCTCGTCCGCAAGTTTGGTTTTCCGGCGGAAGAGCATGAGCGGTATGTGCGGGACATCCTGGACCGTTTCCGCAATCCGTACCTGACGGACGAGGTGATCCGGGTCGGCCGTTCGCCCATCCGCAAGCTTTCCCCCGGCGACCGCCTGGCGAAACCGGCCCGCGAAGCCGCCGGATACGGTATCGAACCGAAACATCTGGCGCTTGTGATGGCCGCGGCCTTCCGGTTCGACGTGCCGGAGGATCCGGAATCGGTGCAACTGCGGAAGACGGTGGCCGAATGCGGGCTGGAGCGGGCGATCGAACGGTACACGGGCTTTGCCGGGAGTGATCCCGTTCATCGCCTGATCCGGGAAGCGGACGAACGGCTGCAGCATGTTCACCCGGTTTCCCGGTAAGAAGGAGGAATGCTTTATGGCAATAAAAATTACGGGAGTCTCCGCTTCTCCCGGCATCGCGATCGCCCGGGCATACTGCCTTGTCGGGGAAGTGGAAATCCCCGAACGGAAAACAGCCGGGCAGCCGGACGAGGAGACGGAGCGCTTCCGCCGTGCGGTCGAAGCCTCGAGGATGGAGCTGGAGGCGCTGCGCAGCCGTACGGAAGAGCGTCTCGGAGCCCTGAAGGCCGAGATTTTCGAAGCCCAGCAGATGGTTCTCGACGATCCCGAATTCATCGGAGGAATCGAAGACAAAATCGCCGGCGACCGGATCAACGCCGAATATGCACTGTACGAGGTTTCCCGGATGTTTATCGAAATGCTGGAAAACATGGACAACGAGCTGCTGAGGGAAAGAGCGGCGGATGTGCGGGATATCGCCGCCCGCATTCACCGCCATTTGTCGGGCAAGGCTTCATCGGACGGCCGCGCTTTCGGGGAGCCGGCCGTTCTGGTTGCCGCGGATCTGGCTCCCTCGGATACGGCCCAGCTGGATCTGCAGACCGTTCTCGGCTTCGTTACCGAGGTCGGCAGCCGGACGTCGCATACCGCCATCATGGCCCGGTCCCTGGAAATTCCCGCCGTTGTCGGCGCCGGTCCCGCGCTTCGCTCGATCGCTTCCGGCACCCTGGTGATTCTGGACGGCACCCGCGGGGAATTGATTGTTGATCCCGACAGCGAACAGCTGGCGGCATACCGGCAACGGAAAGCCAGGGAAGACAGGCAAAAGGAGGAATGGCGGAAGCTTGTGCACGAGCCTACGGTTACCCGGGACGGCCATCGGGTAGAGCTTTCGGCCAACATCGGCAGCGTGGAAGACCTGGCCAAAGTGCTGGAGAACGGGGCGGAAGGCATCGGTTTGTTCCGTACGGAATTTTTGTTCATGGGGCGCAGCGGGATGCCCTCCGAGGAGGAACAGTATCGCATCTACTCCCACGTTCTGGAGAGGATGGACGGAAGGCCGGTCATCATTCGCACGCTGGATATCGGCGGAGACAAGAAACTCCCTTATCTTCCGCAGGATGAAGAACAGAACCCGTTCCTCGGCCACCGGGCTATCCGCCTCTGCCTGGACCGCCGGGATTTGTTCCGGACCCAGCTGCGGGCCCTCCTGCGCGCCGGCGCCAGCGGCAATCTGAAAATCATGTTTCCGATGATTGCCGTCCCGGAAGAGCTCCGTGAAGCGAAACGCATTCTGCGGGAAGAGAAGGAAAAGCTTGATCGGGAAGGCATTCCGGCGGGCCTGGCGGAAGTCGGCATGATGATGGAAATTCCCGCCGCCTGCGTCTCCGCCGATCTGTTCGCTGCCGATGTCGATTTCTTCAGCATTGGCACCAACGATCTGATTCAGTATACCATGGCGGCGGACCGGATGAACGAGAAAGTTTCCTATTTGTACCAGCCCTTCCATCCATCGGTTCTGCGGCTTGTCCGGATGGTTACCGAAGCGGCGGAAAAACAGGGAATCTGGGTGGGAATGTGCGGAGAGATGGCCGGGGACCCGGACGCGATTCCCTTGTTGCTTGGACTTGGCTTGCGCGAATTCAGCATGAGCGCTGTGTCCATTCTGCCGGCTCGTTCCCTGATTCGCAGGCTGAGTCGAGCCGAGTGGAGCGCCAGGGCCGGGCAACTGCTTTCCATGCGCTCGCAGGAGCAAATCCGGGAGGCTGTCCGGGAAATCCTGAATGCCGGTGAAGAGAACGCCGCACCGGAAACGGGCTGAATCCTTTGCCAAGCCATCAGGCCTTAAGAAGGGGGTGATTTCATGATCGCCAAAACGTTTACCGTCCTGAATCCGTCGGGCTTTCATGCCCGTCCGGCCAAAGCCTTCGTCCAGACGGCCGCCGCGTTTCCCTGCAAAATTTCACTGATCAAAGGCGGGAAAAAAGTCAACGGGAAAAGTTCGCTCAGCGTCTTGACGCTGGGAATTGCCCAGCACGACCAGGTTACGCTGGAAGCGGACGGAGAACAGGAAGAACAGGCTGTCGAAGCATTGGGTCCTCTGATTGAAAAAATCTACCAGGAATAAAAACGGTGTACGGAATGCAAAAGCGGGCGCACGCCCGGGTCCGGAGCATTCCCGCGGCATATAATAGTGGCGAGACTCCGCGACGGGGGAACGCCCAATGACGATTTATTGGCAGTGGTGTATGCTGATTCTGGTCCTGTTTATTCTTCTCGTCATCGTCCTGCTCTTTGGTTTGCAGCTTTAAAAAAAGCCGGCATAAGGCCAATCGGCCATGCCGGCTTTTTGCGGTTCCGATCCCTAGAACCCTTTGTATTGCGGCTCTTCGTTCTCCAGTTCCTGAACGCGGGAGCTGACTTGATCCACAATGCTTTGCGTTTGTTTTGCCGCATTCTCGAACAGCGTTTTGGCTTCCTGGTTTTGCGTGTTCAGGGCGAACTGCTCCAGGCTTGCCTGCGCGCTCTTCAGAGATGCCACACAAGTTTTCACTTGGCTGGAAACGGTCATGATTTTCACCTCCTTTTGCGGGCCATGAAAAACCCTTTTGTAATATACCCATCGCCGGCGGTCTCATGTTCGGGAAAATTTCCCTCTTCATAAGGACATCCTTTTTTGCAAATAATTTTACTGCCGCGGAAAACAGGGAAGGAGGTGCTTCGTGCATGCCGGAATGGGTGAATATTTTGCTTCGTTCGCTCGGCGCCATTGTCACGCTGTACTTATTGACGCGGATTTTGGGCAAAAAACAGATCGCCCAGCTGACGTTTTTTGAATATATCGCCGGAATCACTCTGGGGGAATTGGCCGGTTTTATCTCGACGGACATGGAAGCTCACTACTTTCTCGGATTGACGGCTTTGCTCACCTGGTTCCTGATCCCGCTCGGGGTCGAATATTTGTCTCTCAAAAGCAAGCTGATGCGCGACTGGTTTGAAGGCAAGGCGCGCGTGCTCATCAAAGAGGGCAAGGTGCTTGAAGACAACCTGAAAAAGGAACGGCTCAGCGCGGACGAGCTGCTTCAGCGTCTCAGGACCAAGGACGTCTTCAATATGGCCGATGTCGAATTCGCCGTGCTGGAAACAAGCGGGGATTTGAGCGTGCTGCTGAAAAAGGAAAACCAGCCGCTGACACCAAAGCATTTGGGCATTAAGGTGGGGCCGGAGCTGGAGCCGCAGGCCGTGATTCTGGACGGCAAACGCATGAACGAACCGCTGGCGACGGCGGGATTAAGCCCGCAGTGGCTGGATACGGAGCTGGAAAAACTCGGGGTGCCGATGAACAATGTATTTATCGGCCAGGTGGACAGCTACGGGCAGCTGAGCGTCGATCTCTACGACGACAAGCTGAAGGTACCGGCTCCCCAGACCAAAGCCGTCCTGCTTTCGACCCTGAAGAAGTGCGAAGCCGATCTGGAGCTTTTCGCCCTCAGTACCGGTGACGAGGATACCAGGAAAATGTATGAGCAATGCTCAGCCACAATGCAGAAGATCATTTCGGAGCTGAAACCGCTGCTCAAACCGTAGCGGAACTGTTCACAGGAGGGAGTTTTCATGGCAGACAACAAGAACAAGAAGCTGACGATGACCCAGCAGCAGTACAAGCAGCTGGCCAAGCAGAACGAACCTCCCCGCCCCGTCCTGAAAAACTGCGTGCTGGCTTTTCTGGTGGGAGGGGTGATCTGTCTTCTGGGTCAGGCTCTCCAGGAGATGTTCATTCACTGGTTCAAGTTTGACGAGAAGACCGCGGGCAATCCGACGGTAGCGGTGCTGATTCTGATTTCCGTCATTCTGACCTGCCTCGGTGTTTATGATAAAATCGCCCAATGGGCCGGCGCGGGCACCGCGGTTCCGGTAACGGGATTCGCCAATTCCATGTGTTCAGCCGCACTGGAGCACAAGAGCGAAGGAATCGTCCTCGGCGTAGGCGGCAACATGTTCAAGCTGGCCGGTTCTGTTATTGTCTTCGGAACGGTGGCGGCGTTTGTCATCGGTATCATCCACTTTTTGTTTGGCGTGGGGGTGAAGTAATTGCTGAAAGGACACCAGAGCTGGCTGTTCCGCAACCGTCCGGTCATCCTCGCGGAAGCGACGGTCGTTGGCCCCGAGGAAGGCAACGGGCCGCTCGGCCGCGAGTTTGACATCGTGCATGGCGATACCGTGCTGGAACAGAAAAGCTGGGAACAGGCGGAAAAGACCATGCTGGAGGAGGCCGCCAAGCTGGCCATCGAGAACGCCAAATTGACCAAGGAGCATGTCAACTTTTATATCGGCGGGGACCTGATGAACCAGATCATCTCCAGCAGCTTTGCTTCGCGAACCTTGGCCATTCCGTATATCGGCGTATTCGGGGCCTGCTCCACCTCGATGGAAAGCCTCGCGCTGGCCGCCCAGCTGGTCGATGCCCGATCCGCCAAATATGCGGTTGCCGCTACCTGCAGCCATAATTGCTCGGCGGAGAAGCAATTTCGTTATCCGACGGAATACGGCTCGCAGAAACCGCCGACCGCGCAATACACGGTCACGGGGGCGGGTGCTGTTGTCGTATCGGCGGAAGGGGAAGGGCCCTATATCGCCAGGGCGACAATCGGCCGGGTAATCGATATGGGCATCAAGGATCCCTTCAACATGGGTGCCGCGATGGCTCCGGCGGCCGTGGACACGATTGAGGCTCACCTGCGCGATTTCGAGATCGAACCCGGCTATTACGACCTGATTATTACCGGGGATCTGGCCAAGGTCGGGCATGCGATTGCCGGCGAACTGCTTGAACAGCATCGCATTCCCATGCAGCAGACGAAGTTTCAGGATTGCGGTCTGATGATCTATGATCTGGAAAAACAGCCGGTTCAGGCCGGCGGCAGCGGCTGCGCCTGCTCAGCGGTTGTGACATACAGCCACATCGTGCGCAGGCTTCGGAAGGGGGAATTGAAAAGAGTGCTTGTTGTTGCGACAGGAGCCCTCCTTTCTCCACTGTCATTCCAGCAAGGGGAGAGCATTCCGTGCATAGCCCATGCCGTGGCACTGGAAAGCGGGGTGAACGTGCCATGATCTTTCTCTGGGCTTTTCTGATCGGCGGGCTCATCTGCGTAATCGGACAGCTGATGATCGATGTGGCCAAGCTGACTCCCGCCCATACGATGAGCACCCTGGTTGTGATCGGCGCCATCATTGACGGTTTGGGATGGTACGAACCGCTGATGAAGTTTGCCGGCGCGGGGGTAACCGTGCCGATCACCAGCTTCGGCAACTCCCTGGTTCACGGAGCGTTGACCGAGCTGAAGACCCACGGATTTATCGGCATAATTACGGGTATATTCGAAGTAACCAGCGCAGGTATTTCCGCGGCGATCATTTTTTCCTTCCTCGCCGCCCTGATCTGTCGTCCCCGCGGTTGAAAAGTTTGCCCATCCCCGGGCGATTCGCCAGGGAAGCCTATCCCCGAAAAAATGTTCGGACCCCGGAAGGAATTTGCACCCCGGACGTCGAAGAAAGAGATTATGGGGTGATTAAAATTGGGGGCAAGAACGTTAACGACAGATATAGAATTGTTTGCCGCCGCGCTGTTGCAGCGCAAAGTCTCCGTATGGTCCAAGACGGCCGACGGCATCTATGCCCCGCTTGACCGCGGGGGAATCATTGAGAAATTCTCTCCCGATGCCGTCGGGATCCGGTTCGATCATGGGGCAAACCGCGGCCGATGCGAATATTATTTGAGAGATGAATGCGAATTCCGAATCGAGTAATGATCCGGCAACGCTTGCTTCCGCAGGCGTTTTTTGTTTGGCTACTGCAGCTTTCCTCCGGCGTTTTCTTCTGTATTCCCGCCCTGTTTCACTTCCTGGAACAGGTTCCCGGTATTGCCCTGTTTACCGCCGGAGTGCGCGTCCGCGGGGGAGGGGAACGGCTGCCCTGCCTTGAGCATTTGTTCCCAATCTTTCAGGGTCATGGGCCTGGCCGCGGGCATGAGCTCATAGCCGAATTCCCCGTTCATTTCGATCGTTCCCGTTTTGACGTCGGAAAACGAGGAGATCCCGTTCATGCGGAGTCTGGCTTCCAGTTGATCCACCGACATGCGCAATTTTTTCAAATGCTCCGGGATGATCCTTCCGTTCTCAATGACGACCGTCGCTTTTCCGATCAGAAGGTTTTCCACCCGCTCGGATTTGATCGAAAGGTATTGGGCGGTCAGCAGAACGCCGGTCAGCACGCCCAGCGTAATCGCCGTTTTCAGCAGGCCGCTTTCCGACAGGGCATGCCCGGTGGTGGATGCGATGGACAGAATGGTAATAAGTTCGATGCCGGTCATTTGCGCCACCGTTTTTTTACCGGCCAGCCGCATCAGCAGAAATCCGAACGGCAGGATCACCAGTGCCTCCCAAATGTAATTCACAACAATGCCTCCTCGGGCTCTAACGTTATATTCATGATCATTATTGCCAAAAACGGCTGGTTTTTCTCCGCGGAAAAGGAGAAAAATTCCGGAACCGGCATAACCGGCGGGAAGTTTCCAAACGGTGGGAGGTCATGCTATACTTATGTAAGTACTCATATTGCCCGGACCGGAGGGAATTCCGGCCGTTCCGGCTTTCAATCGGGATTGTTCAAGGGGGAGAGGGAAATGGATGCGGCCATGAACGATTATCGCAGCACAATGCAGCAGCTCCGTTCAAATCTGGAAGGGTGTATTCTGGGCAAGCCCCGGGAAATCGGTCTTCTGTTGACAGCGCTGCTGGCCGGCGGACATGTGCTTCTGGAGGATGTGCCGGGTACGGGCAAAACCGTCTTGATGAAAGCGCTTGCCAAATCCATCCAGGGGCAATACCGCCGAATTCAATGCAATCCCGATCTCCTGCCGACCGATATTACGGGGGTGGCGATCTACCATCCCAGGCAGGAAACGTTCCTTTACCGGCCGGGGCCGGTCATGACGAATCTGCTGCTGGCCGATGAGATCAACCGGGCGACGACCAAGACTCAGGCGGCGCTGCTTGAAGCCATGGAGGAGCGGCAGGTCACCGTTGATGGAGAAAGCTACGGGCTGCCGGTTCCTTTCATGCTGCTCGCTACGCAGAATCCGATCGATTTCGACGGAACCTATTCGCTTCCCGAAGCGCAGATGGACCGGTTCATGATGAAATTCAGCCTGGGCTATCCGGATGCCGGGACGGAGATGCAGATGGTTTTGTCCCAGAATAACGGGCATCCGCTTGAGCGGATCCAACCGGTGACATCCGCCGGCCAGATCGCCGAAATCCAGGTTGAGGCTGGGAAAGTACATATCGATGAAGCGGTGGTTGAATACATCGTGGATATCTCCAGGGAAACCCGGAACCATCCTTCGATTTTTCTCGGCGCCAGCCCGCGCGCTACGCTGTCGCTGGTTCAGGCGGCCAAAGCGTATGCCTTTCTCGAGGGAAGAAGCTTCGTACTTCCCGACGATGTCAAAATGCTGGTCCCCTACGTGTTCGGCCACCGACTCGTGCTGACGCCGGAGGCGCGCATGGAAGGAATGACTGCCCAGAAGGCGCTTCAGTCCATTCTGCAAAAGCTCCGGGTTCCGGTCCGATGGGGGAAATAGCGAATGACTGCAGCCGCCTACCTTGCCAAACGGAAACAGAGAACGAGACTATGGTGTGTTGTCGCGGCTTTCCTGGGAAGCTTGCTTTTTCTTCTCTTTCAGGGCGGAAAGCTGGCCTCGATGCTGTTCGCCATTATGCTGATTTTGTCCATCTACCTGCTTCTCGGCAGATGGAGCGGCATCCGGAGGATTGAAGGGCGAAGGATTCTCGGTGAATTGGAGAAGGAGACGTTCGTTCCCGCCGGAACGTCCGTCAAGGTGAGAATCGAGACGGAAATCCCCGGGTTCTGGCCGATCCCGTACGTGCGTGTGCAGGATCGCCTGCTGCGCCGGAACGGCGGGGAGATGACATTTGAAGCTTCCTTCGTCCCCGACTGGCGCCGCCGCGGCAAACTGGAGTATACCACGCCGCCTCTTCGCAGAGGGTTTTACCGGTTCGGCGGGACCGTCTGCAAGACGGAAGATGTTTTTGGCCTGTTCGAGCACAGCGGAACGCTCGAACTGGCAGGGGGGTTCGGGGTACTTCCGGAGACCGCGGCCATTTCCTATTGGCGGCAGTTTCACCAGATGATGAATGGAATGCATCATCATTCGGCGGTTAAACGGGCGATGAGGGAGACGACCCAGATTAACGGTGTGCGCGAGTATCATTACGGCGACCGGCTTTCCCGCATCCATTGGAATGCCACGGCCAAGACCGGCGATTTCAAATCCAAGGAATTCGAACGGGAATCGCTTCCCAGGACGGTTCTGGTGCTGGACCGCCGCCATTCCGTTTATGCGGAACCGGAGCAGTTTGAACTGGCGGTATCGGTTGCGGCTTCCCTGCTTGAATACGCCAAAAAACACGAAATCGCCGTGGGACTTCTTTCTGCAGGGAAGGATTCGGCCTGCTTCGAAGCCGGAACCTCCGCCGAGGGGCATAGGGCTATGCTTTATCATCTGATCGATGCGGAGGCCGACGGCGAACAACCGCTAATGAAGGTGCTTCAGGACCGGGGGCGGGCCTTCGCCCCGGGCACCTTCTTCGCCATAGTCAGCCCGCAGATCGGGGAACCTATGCAGCAGGTGATGAAATGGATGTCGCTGCACCAGATGAATGGCTGCCATTTCTGTCTTCCCGGCGACGGGAACGATACAGGAAGGGCGGCATGGCTGAAAATGCTGAAGCAGCGCGGCTGGATGGGGTATACCGTCCGCCGGCTGGATGAACTGCCCTCGGTGTTGGGAGGGATGGCCTGATGCCGGACTCTTCAAACAGCTTACCCCGGCGCCTTCTTTCGCAATGGGCCCGGCTGGCCGCCGCCTTTCTCACAGCCGCAATGCTTTACCCGTTCATTCTCTGGACGGAGGAAGAACAGGTATTGCTCCCGGAGACGCTCCTGACGATCAAATGGAGCCTGCTTTTGTCCATGGCTGCGGAATGCCTTCTGCCGATCCATTGGCTGCCGAGAAGGCTGATCCAGTTAATCGTTTTGCCGGGCCTGACGCTGCAAACAGCCGGACCCGGTCTGGGGGTGTTCCTGTCGGCCGGATTTTGGGAAGACCTGCGGCATAGCATGCCGGACTTTCTCCCTTATACCGCTTTCGGTATGGGAATCTGGCTGGCCTATTTGGGGGCGCTCTGGTGGTTCAAGGTCAAAGGCCGGATTTATTTGTTTCTTCTGATCGGCATCGTTGCGCTGGCGATCCGCGATTCCTTCAGCCAGCTGGTGCTATGGGATCAAACGGCGGCATTGGCGGTCTGCGGGATCGCCATGATCATCGTCCGCCATTTCGAGTCGCTGAAGCAGAGAGATCCGGCCAGCTGGAACTATTTGGCTGAATATCCCGGATCGGTCATTACGCCCGTCGTGGTTCTGATCCTCCTTACCCTGGGCATCGGTATCGCCGCTCCCAGTCTCCCGCCGCTTGTTACCGATCCCTATACCGCATGGAAAACCTGGAAAGGCGAGCAGGTTAGCGCCTCCGGCAAAGGAATTTACGAAATCGCCGAGGGACTCGCAGACTCGTCCTCGGGTTATGCCCGGAACGACAGCGAGCTGGGCGGCGGCTTCAACTACGATTTTGCGCCCGTAATGACAGTGGATACCACCCAGAAGGGGTATTGGCGGGGCGAGATCAAAACCTTCTATACCGGCAAGGGCTGGGAAGACGGCCCGGGAGACCGGGTACGAAACGATGCGGCCGATATCGGGGCGCCGCTGAACGTTGATCCGTCGGTTAACGAATCGAAGCTGCGAACCGTGGAGGCCGAGCAGACGTTTACGCTGCTGAACGACCAGCGGTATCCGGTCCTTTTCGGAGCTTTCGCGATCGACCGGCTGCTGGAGGTGGACGGCAGTCCGTCCCGGCCGGAGACGGGCGCGCTCCGCTGGTCGGCCCGGAGCGGGGAATTGGGATGGTATGCTCCGGGAAAGGGTTACCCGAAGGAATATAAGGTGGTTTCCCGGATGCCGGTGATTGACGAGGATGCAATCCGCAAGGCTACGATGAACGCTTACCGCTCTCCGGAATGGCAGAATGAGCTGCAGCTTCCCGACACTCTGCCCCAACGGGTGCGGCAGCTGGCCGAGGAGATTACCCGGAACGCCGCGAATCCCTACGATAAAGTGAAAGCGATCGAACAGTATCTTTCCACGACGTATCCGTATACCAATCGACCGAAACTTTCCAGAGGCCATAGCAAAGATTTTGTCGACCGCTTCCTGTTTGAGATCAAGGAAGGGTATTGCGACTATTATTCGACGGCCATGGTGGTTATGACGCGTTCCATCGGCATTCCCGCACGCTGGGTCAAAGGCTTTGTTTCGGGTACTCTTCCGGAAGAAGAGATGGAAGCGACGCTGGGGCTTCCGGAGGAGGAGCTGAATCCGACCGGGGCGGGCACTTATACGGTACGCAATGCCGACGCCCATTCCTGGGTCGAGGTTTATTTCGACGGGTGGGGCTGGATCCCGTTCGAGCCGACGGCCGGATTCTCTCTTCCGGTAGTCAAGCCGCAGGACGAAGCCGAACCGGTCGCCCTTCCCGATCCTTCAACCGGGACCCCGTCCGCCGGTGCCGGGAACCGCCTCGAAGGGATGTACGGCCTGTGGATGTCAACCTTTGCGGCGCTGCTGCTTGCCGGCGGAATCCTCTTCCTCTGGAGAACCGGAAGGCTCCCCGACAGACTTCCCGGGAAACGGGCGGGACTCTCCGATGTCAATCACCGGATTGTCTGCGAGTTCAACCGGTTTATGAAATACTCCCGGCGCAAGGGATTTGTCCGTTACGAACACGAGACGGCCAGGGAAACGATCCGGCGCTGGAGCGAGCAGGATGAACGCCTGAAGGAAGATCTGGATGCGCTGCTGACCAGTTTCGAGTTGGCCAAATATGGAGGATCGGCGTTGACCGAAGCGGACTGGAACCGCGCCTCGGGAATTCTCGGCCGGTTACGCTCCGGCATGAAACGGTGAAGGCCGCCCTGCGGGGCGGCCTCATTTTGCATGAAAAAGGTCAAATATGGTATAGTTTGACCTGTCAAGCTCTTTGCCGCGGCGGGAACCATTCTTGCCCGGAAACGGTTGCGGAAAATCTAGACTCGTACGTTTGGGGTGAAGCCGATTGCTGAAACAATTCGTGCCGGATCTGCAGGTGGAATCGGTACATCATATCGACTTGAAGAAGCTGTGGAATCAGGGGTTTCGCGGAATCATCACCGACCTGGACAACACCCTGGTGGGAGCCGGAGACCCGACGGCCACGCCGGAATTGATTCATTGGCTCGCCAAAGTGCACCAGACCGGGTTCAAGATTGTTATCGTATCCAACAATCAGCGTTCCCGCGTCGCCGCTTTTTCCGATCCCTTGAACATTCCTTACATTTTCCGCGCGCGAAAACCAATCGGCGGCGCTTTCCGCAGGGCCTTGTCGCTTTTGCAGCTGACCCCGCGGCAGACCGTTGTGATCGGCGATCAGCTCATGACCGATATCCTGGGCGGGAACCGGTTAGGATTCTATACCATTCTGGTTCAGCCGATTTCCTTGAAGGACGAAGGATTTTTGACCCGCCAGGTGAACCGGCGTCTGGAGAGGGTGGCCCAGTATCTTACCCGGCGCCTCCGCCGTTAGCATAACTGGCGAGGTGACGCGCTTTCCCGCGAAAGTGCCCGACGATCCGCTTTCCCGACGGAAAGCCCTTGCTTGCGAAGTCTCGCTGTTCCCAAGGAAACAGCTTATAGGAGGAACTTGCCGTTATGGCGGAAAGATTTGCGGAATTGGAACCGCGCTGCACCGGCTGCGGCGCTGCCCTGCAGACTGAAGATACCGGCGCCCCCGGATATATCCCGGAGAAGGCGCTTGAGCGGGAGCCGATAATCTGCCAGCGCTGCTTCCGGATCAGACATTATAATGATGCTTCCCGCGTCGCCGTTGACCAGGACGAATTCCGGAGAATGCTCGGCCACATTGCCGGAACCCGGAGCCTTGTCGTCCACATTGTCGACATTTTCGATTTTGAAGGCAGCCTGATCAGCGGACTTCAGCGTTATGTCGGAGATAATCCCGTCGTGCTTGTCGTCAATAAAATTGATTTGCTTCCCAAGGTAAGCAATTGGAACCGGATCTTGAACTGGGTGCAGCGCCAAGCCAGGGAGCAGGGACTGAAAATTGCAGGCGCTGTGCTGTGCAGCGCCAGGAAAAACATCGGCTTCGACCGCGTGATCACGGAGGTGGCCGAGCAAAGACGAGGACGCGATGTTTATGTCGTGGGAGCCACCAACGTCGGGAAATCGACGCTGATCAACCGGATGATCCGCGATTACAGCGACCTGGATACAGAGCTGACCACATCGCAATATCCCGGAACGACGCTCGATTTGGTGAAAATCCCTTTGGACGACGGACGATTGATGATTGATACCCCGGGAATCGTCTACAAGCATCGCCTGACCGAACTGGTCCCGAAAAACGCCCTGAAGCATCTCATGCCGGATCGGCCGATCAAACCGGCTGTCTACCAGCTGAACAAGGGGCAGAGCCTTTTTTTTGGAGGCTACGCAAGGTTTGATTTTATCCGGGGGGACCGGCAATCGTTCACCTGCTACCTCTCGAACGCCATTCCGATTCACCGGACGAAGCTGGAGCGGGCGGACGAGCTTTACCGGCAGCACAAGGGAGAGATGCTTTCGCCGCCGGACCGGGAAGAGCTGGAACTTTTGCCCGGGTGGGTGAAATACCCGTTCCATATTCCGGGAGGGAGCCGGCTTGACGTCTACGTTTCGGGACTGGGCTGGGTCAAAGTCAACGGGGAATCGGGAGCGGAAGTAATGGTTCATGCCCCCAAGGGAGTAAAGGTTGCTCTTCGCCATTCATTAATATAAGGAGAGAGATCATCATGGAGAGGCCATGGTCCTTGGACAGCCATACCGTCATGTATGGCGTTTTCGGCGATCCGGTAAGACATTCCAAATCGCCGGTCATGCTGAACCGGGCGTTCCGGGAAGCGGGAATTAACGGAGCTTACGCGGCATTTCACATCCTTCCCGGCACTTTGGAGGATGCGGTCAGGGGGATCCGCGCGCTCGGATTCCGCGGTATCAATGTAACGATTCCGCATAAGGAAGAGGTTATGCTTTATCTGGATGAAATTGATCCGGACGCCCGCGCAATCGGAGCGGTAAATACCATCGTCAACGACGGCGGGACGCTCAGGGGATACAATACCGACGGCATTGGATATATCCGCTCGCTCAAGGAAGAGACCGGATTGTCGCTGCGGGGAAGGAACGTTTTGATGATTGGCGCGGGCGGGGCGGCCCGCGGCGTTCTGCACGCCATTTCCAGGGAAGAGCCGGCAGTGATCCGCATTGCCAACCGGACCCCGGAAAAAGCGGAACGGCTTGCCCGCGGGTTAAGCGGTTATGCGCAAATTGAAACTGTTCCGTACGATGCCCGCGGCGAAGCGGCGGAAGAGGCCGATCTGGTGGTCAATAATACTTCGGTCGGCATGTTCCCGCACGTGGACGAAACCCCGCTGGATGCCAGATTCATCCGGGCCGGCGCGGTAGCCAGCGATCTGGTCTACAATCCGCTGATCACCCGTTTTCTCCGTGAGGCGAAAACGGCGGGAGCGCGCATCCACAGCGGGATCGGAATGTTTATCTATCAGGGAGCGTATGCTTTTGAATACTGGACGGGCAAACCCGCACCCATCGCCGCCATGCGCGAGGTAGTGATGGAGTCTTTTCAATCCGGAATTTAACAGGGACCATTCCCGGAATCGAGGTACTGCTGTATGCTTACAGGAAAACAAAAACGCTTTTTGCGGGCGGAAGCCCATCATCTGAACCCCATCTTTCAGGTGGGCAAGGGCGGAGTCAACGACCATCTGATCCGCCACATTGAAGAGGCGCTGGAAGCGCGGGAATTAATCAAGATTTCCATGCTGAACAACTGTCTGGATGAAAAGGATGAGGTCGCGGAAGAGCTGGCCTCCCGCGCGGGCGCGGAGCTGGTTCAGGTCATCGGAAGAACCATCGTGCTGTACAAGGAATCCCGTGAAAACAAGCAAATTGAGCTTCCCTGAAGAGGTGTTTGTCGATGAAGGTCGGAATCATGGGCGGCACGTTCGACCCGATTCATCTCGGTCATCTTCTTGCGGCGGAGTGCGCCCGTGAAGGGGCGGGACTTCATGAGGTCTGGTTTCTTCCGGCCTGCGTTCCTCCCCACAAGGAGCTTGCCCCTGTGGCGGATCCCGGG
>Ga0310828_1000536_pt1 | contig 36671 bp, 35 predicted proteins | sample WT_ome_3_FD_202242 | JGI IMG/M metagenome (GOLD analysis project Ga0310828, IMG submission 202242) | Sorghum-adapted microbial communities enriched on wild type (WT) sorghum from Joint BioEnergy Institute, Emeryville, California, United... ... | reverse complement strand
TTCAAAATCTGAAAAAACTATGCCGGTTTAAGAAGAAACGACCTCAAACCGGTATTTCGGCATGTCCAAAACCGAAATCCGTGATGATGGAGGTGGTGTCGGACCTGCTCATTTCGGTGTTGGTTGGGTTGTTTTCCTCTTTTTTCATGCCGAAGAGACGGATACAACTGACTTAAATCACCGGACTTTTAGTAAAATGTTTAAACAGCATGTTGGTATATCTCCTATAGAATACCGAAAAAAGGTGATATTGGATAAGAAAAATTAGAGGAAATTATTTATGCTTATCTTGAATAGATATTTGAAAGGAGAAATATATTATGGAAACAACAATGGTTCAAAAGGTTGGACAGATTGGTATACCTGTCAAAGACTTGAATCGAGCATTAGATTTTTACAAAGAGAAATTAGGTCTCTCCCTTTTATTTAACACTGATAGTATGGCTTTCTTTGAATGTGATGGGTTACGACTAATGTTATCACTACCAGAAAAAGATGAATTCGCTCATTCAAGTTCAGTTATTTATTTTCAAGTAACTAATATTAAAGATACTTATGAGCGCTTAGTAGGTAAAGAAGTTATCTTTATTGATGAACCACATGTTGTAGCGAAAATGGGACAAACAGAAACATGGATGGTATTTTTTAAAGATACAGAAGATAATACTCATGCATTTATGAGTGAAGTACAAGTATAAGAAAACCAAAAGGAGACCGTTTAATAACCAACGGTCTCCTTCAATTTAAATTAGCCTTTTTAAGAAATCTTTATCCAGAGTTACTTCCACTCTCTGCTTTACCACTATTTGTGATACGGTTCTCCCCGTATGATCTTGAACGCCCGATAGATCTGCTCAATGAGAATGAGGCGCATCAGTTGATGCGGATAGGTCAGGCGGCCGAAGCTGAGCTTCTGATCGGCCCTTTTCAACACTGTCGGCGATAGTCCGAGACTGCCGCCGATGACAAACGCGATCTGACTGCATCCGTATGTGGCCAACCGGTCGATCTGTTGCGCCAATTCCTCCGACGACCATAGCTGTCCGTCGATGGCGAGCGCAATCACATGCGCATCCGGCCTGATATGCGCCAATATGCGCTCTCCCTCCCGCTCCTTCGCCTGCTCTTCCTGAGCCGGGCTGAGCGTCTCCGGCACCTTCTCATCCGCAACTTCCTGAATCGTCACTTTCGCATAAGGCGCCAACCGCTTCGCGTATTCCTTTATACCGTCCGTCAAATATTTCTCCTTCAGTTTTCCCACGGCAATAATCTGAATGTGCATAGACGAATTACTCCATGTTTCAAAATGTCATTTGATTGAACGATCCGCGGTATGAACAACGCCACTGACCTCGTACCGCGACTGATCCCGGCATTCTCTTATCTTGGCATCTCGCCCAGCTCGAATCGGTATGTGCGTTCGCGGCCTTTTCGGTACACCGTCACCTTGATCGGATCGCCGATCTTTTTTTCCGTGTACAAATACTTGCGAACATCGATCATGTTCTTGACCGGTTTGTCATCGAGCTTCACGATGACGTCATACTCCCGCAGTCCGGCATCCTTGGCCGGTCCGTCCACCGTCACCACCACCGCTCCTCCGGTCACCTCATCGGGCAGGTTCAGCTCTTCTTCGCCGTTATAATCTCCCAGATTGACGGCCCCGATACCGATATACGGACGGCGCACGTACCCCCGTTCGATCAGTTCCTCGACGACGGGAACCGCCAGATCGATCGGGATCGCGAAGCCCAGCCCTTCCACGCCGAACCATGCGATCTTCATCGTGTTGATGCCGATCACTTCACCGTATATGTTGATCAGCGCTCCGCCGCTGTTCCCGCTGTTGATCGCCGCGTCCGTCTGAATCACTTCCATCTCCCAGTCCAACGATCCGGTTCCGCTCAACGATACGGGAATCCTCCGCTGCGTCGAACTGACGATGCCCTGTGTGATCGTATGCGCATAGCCAAGGCCGAGCGGGTTGCCGATCGCAATCGCCTTTTCCCCGATCTGAAGATCAGAAGACCTGCCGAACTTCGCCACCTTCGTAATGCCTTCGGCGTCGATCTTGAGAACCGCAAGATCGGAAATCGCGTCGCTGCCGACGAGCTCCGCCTCTTTTTTCTCACCGTTCGACAGCACGATCACCAACTCGGGTGAAGCGGCCACCACATGGTGATTGGTGACGACCAGCGCGTGATCATCCACGATCCGGAAGATGATGCCCGATCCGAGCGCATACACATCATCCCAGTCCGCATATCTCTCGTCCGACGGCTGCACCACGCTGACGACAGCCTCGTAAACTTTCGCGGTTGCCGCCGCGATATCGCTTCGATAGACCACTCCGTCCTCCGATACGATCTCCGTCGGCGATCCGCCCGCTTCGACGGATTTCGGCCCGCCCGCATCATGCTGCTTGCCGCTTCCGTCCGCATCTCCTCCGTTTGCCTTCCCGGTGCCCGCCTTTCGATCGCTGTTCATGTCAGAGACATTTGCCGCGTCCGATGCGACCGACCGGTCGTCGGCGTTCTGGATCGAAACAGCGATAATCAGCACGAATCCTATCGCCAGCAAGACCAACGCCCACCGCATCGATGCGCCCGATGTTCGCGATTTCTTTCCGAATCGCTTGCGAGAAGGTTTGGTCGAATAAAAATCGTCACGGAACATCCAATCCCATTCCCTTTCCATTAAAGTTCGGTTCCATTGAACCCGGCCGTACCGGAAAATTTTTCTCACACAGAGGAATGTTTCTTCTACAAGCGGACTAGACTGTTAATAGACTATCTCATGATATGACACGATCAATAGGAATGAAGAGATTCTCAAGTGATAGAAAAGAAGGAGTTATGAGCCATGAACCGCATTTATCACGCGTTGCAAGAGATCGACATCATCGGCAAACTTGCCGATCTGAAGGAGCAGCATTACCGGAACACATTGCTCATCAGCGCCGTCGTCGAACTGCTCATCGAAAACAACATCGTCTCCATGGAGGCCTTCAACAACAAGATCAAGCAGCTCGACCGGCTGGCGGCGGATCGTCCTTCAACAGCGCGAACCGCGGACATTGCTACGCATGAAGCAGATCGTCCCAAGCCGTAGGCCGGTCGTAATACGTATCCATGAGCGCGATCCCCTTCGTGCCCAACGTTCCGGTCTCATATCCCCGTTCTCTTAATATGTTCGTCATCGTCAATCTCGCAAGATCCAGCAGATTGTGATGCCGGCTCAGATGCGCCATGTAGACGCGGCGGATGCGTCCGGTCAGCATATCGCACAGCGCTTCCGCCGCCGCATCGTTGGACAAGTGCCCGCTGTCGCCCAGAATGCGCCGTTTCACATTCCACGGGTAGCTTCCGGCGCGCAGCATCTCCACATCGTGATTCGCTTCCAGAATCAGCACATCCGAATCCGAGAGCAGCGTTTTCAATTTATCGCTCACATATCCCGTATCCGTCAGCAGGCTGAGGACTTGATCTCCCGAATGAAAGCGGAAGCCGACGGGCTCGGCGGCATCATGCGAAACTTCAAACGATTCCACGGTCATCGAGCCGAAATCCAGCCGTTCCCCCGTGCGGAATGTCCGCCGATCCAATTCCTCGCTCTTCGATACGAGGCGATCGATCTCTCCCCACGTTTTCTCATTCGCGTACACCGGGATGCGGTACTTGCGCGCGAATGCCCCTAATCCCTTGATATGATCGGAATGCTCGTGCGTGACCAAAATTCCGTCTATTTTCGAACCGTCCCGTTCTCTTTCCGCCAGCAGTTCCTCGATTTTCTTTCCGCTAAGTCCCGCATCCACGAGCAGCCTCACTTCCCGATTCTCCACAAGAAGCGCGTTGCCCGTCGAACCGCTGGCAAGAACCGTGAACCTGAATGTCATCTACTCTATCCCCTTACTTGGTGTCTCAACCGATCCGTTGATCGCATGCACGTAGTAAATCTCTTTGTCACTTGTCATAATACGCCACATGGGAGCCAATACCTGCGTCTCCGAATTGAATATTTGGCCGTGATAACCGAGCTGCACGTCGGTAATCACTTTCCCCGGCAGCATGTAATGCTCCACCAGACGGCCGATCGCCAGATATGCCGACAGCACCTTATGATCGGTCTGTTGCTCTCCCTCCAGGATCTGCACATAATCTTGCCGATAGGAGACAAACTGATCTCCCTCGTAATGAATCTCCAGCCGGACATCGAACATCGGGTACCCGTTCGCCAACTGGTGCAGCACGATCACCCCCGAGCCGTTCGTGCGCGGCCCGCTCGTGAACGGGTCCATCCGGTACTCATTCGCTTTCGGAATATGCTCCGATATTCGCTTCCACACATCGCTTCCCGTCAGAAAGGCTGTATACGGATAAGGCACATTGAAATTGACCTGATTGGCGATGATGCCTTCGTCGCCGAACGTCACCGTGATCTCGTTCATGCGAGGCGTCTCGGTAGGCACTTCCGCATTGATCGTAATATTTTTGCTTTCCGCGATCATCCTGACTTCCTCGACGATCAGCTTGAACTCATTGCTCTCGCCGGGAAGTTTCAGCTTGCTCTGCCATAGCTGATATCCCAAGATAAGGTTCAACATCAGAAACGCCAGGATCAATATCGTCTTCGCGCGCCCCCATTCCATACCTTCACCTCCTGCAGGTTCATTGCCGCGTCAAAATCGCATGACCGGTTCCGCGTTCACATCCAATGGTCACATCCGGCCGTTCACGTTCAATTACATCCTGTGCTTCACACGTTGGCATCCGCACATTCGAATCCGTACATTGGAAATCCACACGTTCACATTCGGGAAAATGCACATCCATTGATTCACATCAAATTCACAACAAATTCACATCCGGATGGGTTCTTCACGCGTTCACACCCGGACATATGCAGTGTGTCACATCCATACATATTCCTTCGAGCCGTTCGCCATCTCGATCACCCAGATCGGCGTGAGCAGAATGTGATCCTCATTCAACACCGGCCTGTAAGCGGGGAAGACCCGTTCGATCATTGACCGTTCCGGATGCTCCGCGATTTTGGCCTGAAGTATTTCGCCGCCGGGCAATTGAGCCGCTTCCCTTTCGCCCCACACATCCGTCAACATCAGGATGCTCCGCTCATACAGACTGACGATGCCGTTATTCATCACGACCTTGATCATTCCAAACGGCTGCGGATTCAGATCGATGATCGGATACTGGCGGTAATACTGCCGGAACAGATACTCCTGGTCGGACGATATCGCATACCGCTCGACGCGATAATCGCCGTTCCAACCGCCGTGCATATTGACGAACTGCACCGCGGCCAGCAATTGATTCGACAAGTCGGCCGCCGACGCCATCGGCGCATTCGGATCGGAATAACTCATCCAGAATCGGTCGTGATAGATCTGCAGCCCGCGTTTGCCGTCCGTATAGATCTCGGTGCCGTCTCGCTCCATCAGCTTGCGGGTGATGCCGGGATTCACGAACAAGCTTTTCTGCAATTGCTCCGAGGCGAACGCTTCCGCGTTCAACTTGACGCTCACCATCTCCAGATCCGTCTTCGGTATATAGAGCGTTCTCAGAATGCCGCTCCAACTGAGAGAACGGTACTTCACCGGATACTGGTCGCCGAAGCTGACGAACTGTTCGATGTCTTTGCTCGTCAAGTCGGCCTTCGTCACCTCATACGTCACGTTATCCCACGAATTGATGAAAAATGTCCGGATTTCCTCGCCCGATTCGTTCGTCGTGATCCAGATCTTGTCGAAGTTATCTTCACGATCCGGCAATTGTCCTTCGATCTCCATGACAGAAGCAAGGACGGCGGCGGGTATCGAATCCTCGAAACGAATCTCCACGCCTCTCGAACGCTCGCGAAACGTAAACCAGTCTACGGCGATCCGTTCGATCTGCCGGAAACCGCCGAAACTGCGCATGCGAATCTTATTGAAAATCTCGTTGAAAAACACATTTTGCGGATACAGGACGACATGCTGTCCGTCGCCCAGGTGCAGCACGATATCCGTTGGATAAATAAGCTCCATCGCATCGGCGCGGGTTCCGATTAACTCCGGTTGAATATACTCGGGTTCATCCACCTGCTCGTAATACGGCTTGCTGTATGCCAACATGTAGGTCTGGATCAGACTCGCCGCAACGAGCACAAAGAGCAACAGCGACTTGATGCTTTCCTTCATTCGGCCACCGCCTCTTCCCGATATAGTGGCAACGTGAATATGACCTTCGTTCCCTTGTTAACCTCCGACTCGAGACGAATCGTCCCGCCGTGCGCCTTGATTATTTCCCGGGCAATAGACAGGCCGAGACCGGTGCCCCCCATGCTTCGTGAGCGCGCCTTATCCACCCGGTAAAACCGCTCGAAGACGCGGTCGAGATGTTTCTGCGGAATGCCGATGCCGTTGTCGATCACGCTGATCTCCACATCCTCCTGCCCCGTCACTCGCGCGCTCACCTCAATCTTCCCGCCGTCATACGAATATTTGATCGCATTCGAAATAAGATTGTCCAGCACCTGGTCGATCATATCCGGGTCGCACGACACGACGGGCAAATCGTCCTCAATATGCAGCCGAATGTCGATCCCTCGTTGTTTGGACTGAAAAGAAAAACGGTCGACAACCTCTTCCAGCATCGAATCAATGTGAACCGGTTCCTTCGACATGATCGCTTGCTGCGAATCAAACCGGGACAGATGAAGCAGATCCGTCACCAAACGGATCATGCGCTCCGATTCCGCCCGCGTCACGCCGATGAACCGTCTGGCAAGATCACGGTCTTCCAGCGCCCCGTCCTCCAACGCTTCAAGATAACTTTTGATCGTCGTGAGAGGCGTCCGAAGCTCATGCGAAACATTCGCCACGAATTCCCGCCTTGAACTTTCCATCTTCTCTTCTTCCGTCACATCATGCAATACGGCGATCAACCCCGTCATATCCTGCCCCCGGCGATGAATCGCGGAGAAGCTCGCTTTCACCTTCACCGTATCTCCGTCGTTCACCTCGCGCTCCAGCAGGACGCTGTTGTCCTCATTCGTCGCATACCGCTGCATCTCTTCCTCCGTCATCCCCAGGATGCCGGAGATCGGCTGTCCGATCGCCTGCTCCGCCGTCAAGCCAAGTATTTGCTGCGCGCGCCGGTTCATGACGATCACATGTCCGGCATCGTCCGTCGCGATCACGCCGTCGCTCATGTTGGACAAGATCGACTCGAGCCGTTTTTTCTCCTCTTCATTGGACGCCAGCGCGTCGCGCAGCCGCATGCTCATATAATTGAACGCATGGCCGAGCTGACCGATCTCATCATTGCTTCGGACGGCGACGCTGCAGTCAAAATTGCCTTCCGCCATCTCCGTCGCCTGCTTCGTGATCTCCTTGATCGGCTTCGTGATTGTGTTGGACAAAATGATGCTGAGCAATACCGTCATCGCCAGCGCGATCAGCGTTCCGTACATAAAGTATCCGCTGATCGTTTTGATCGTCTCAAACTGCTCCTCCATGGAGGCGACCATGTAAACCGCTCCGAATACCTGACCGCCCTCCCCGACGCGCACCGCGATCGTCTTCTTGCGCGTTCCGTTCGAATCGACGATCTCCCGTTCGTTCATCCGAATGCCCTGCAAGGCGCGCATCACTTCCGTCTCCGAATTGCGCTGTCCGATGATCGAACGCGGCAATTGCGACGATGCGCTCACGACGATCCCCGTGGCGTCGATGACCTGAATCTCCGCCCCGCCGATCGTGTTCAGATTATGAATGATCACATCCAGTTCCTGAGCGGCCTGGGGATCGTTCTGAACATCGGCCCCGGGGGCGAGATAAGGTCGCACATAATTCGCGAGAATCGCCGCCTGATTGCGGAACGACTCGGAGAAAGTGCTGATGAAAGAGTGTTCGAGCGTGCGGAGGAAATACACGCCGATCAGCTGCATCGCAAACAAGATGAGCAGCACATAGATGATGATCACCTTGAACTGGATCGTCTGGAACACCTGAGATCTCCGCATGTTCAGCCTCCGGTCCGCGGATTGCGGAGCATATAGCCCAAACCACGTCTTGTAATGATATATTCGGGTTTGCCGGGGTCATCTTCAATCTTCTCGCGAAGCCGGCGAATCGTCACGTCCACGGTCCGCACATCGCCGAAATATTCATATCCCCACACAACCTGCAACAAGTGTTCGCGCGTCATCACCCGGCCTTTGTTGCGGATCAGATACAGCAACAGTTCGAATTCGCGATGGGTCAGATCAATCGGCTCGCCGTTCTTATAAGCCATGTACGTATCGACGTCCACCGTAATTTCGTGCACGCGCAGCTGCGAGCCCGACTCCGCGGCCGCCGTCGCCGAGAACGATTCCTTCACCTTGTTTTGCCGGCGAAGATGCGCCTTCACCCGAGCAAGCAGTTCTCTCGTGCTGAACGGTTTCGTTACATAGTCATCCGCGCCGAGCTCCAGTCCCAGCACTTTGTCCAATTCCGTATCTTTGGCCGTCAACATGATGATCGGAATATTGGAATGCGCCCGCACTTCCCGGCACACATCCATCCCGTCTTTAACCGGCAGCATAAGATCCAACAGGATCAGATCAGGTTTCTGCGAGAAAGCCAGCTGCACCGCCGTTTCCCCGTCAAATGCGCATGTGACCTCATAGCCTTCTTTCTCCAGATTGAACGTCAAGATATCCGCGATCGGTTTCTCATCATCCACGACCAGAATCTTTCCCATCGAAGCCACATTGAACACCTGCCTGTTCTATTCGATCTTCGGCATAAACGCCTTGTTATCCCCTGAATCTCATCATAACCCCGTCAGAATTCGGTCTTTTCGAAGAAACGGTGTTTCTATCATTGTAACATATTATCCGTACGCATGTTTGCGGGAGCGCGACAAATTCATCGAATCGATGAGATTCACCCTCTGTCGCCGGCTCATTGTGACTTGAAAAGAAGCAGCATATGAAAAAAAAAAAAAAAAGACTTCCCTCCGGCTTGCTTCGCCTGGAGCGGAAGTCTCTCTTGCGGTCTAGTTCAGATAGCTGAGCGGGTTTTGATGTTTCCCGTTCTTGTGAATTTCAAAATGGAGATGCACACCCGTCGAGTTGCCCGTGCTGCCCATGATCCCGAGCTTGTCGCCCTTCTGCACGACATCACCTTTCTTGACGCTGATCTCTTTCATATGAGCGTACAGCGTCTCGTATCCGTTGCCGTGGTCGATGATCACGACGTTGCCGTAGCTTGGTTTTGTACCGGCGAAAGTCACCTTGCCGTTATCGGCCGCTCGGATCGTCCGGTCCGAGGATACGATGTCGATGCCGCGGTGTGTCGTTCCCCAGCGGGATCCGTATTTACTCGTAATTTGCGGATTCTTAACCGGCCAGCTGAAGCTTCCGGTGCCGACACCTTTCACCACGAGCGTGCCGCGTCTCACCACCGCCTTCACCGGTTCCTGCAGCACAACCTCGTCGATGATCTCTTCCTTCGTCATCTCGCCGTTCAATTTCGTGACCAGATACGTCACCCGCTTCAATCCGTCGACGCCCTGTTTCACCGTCACCGAGGTCCCTTTGCGCATGTTCGGGTCCGAGATGTATTCCGTCTCATACTTGATCGGCACTTCCTCGGTCACCTTTTCTTCCGTCCGCACCGTCAGGTCCGGCTGCAGCACGGTCAGATCCATCTCATCCCCGATCTGCAAAAAGTCGTTGACGATCCACGGGTTGCGGTCATAGATTTGCTGCGCTTTCAAACCGAATTTGCGCGCGATGCCGAGGATCGTATCGCCTTCCTTCACGATGTACTTCGTAGGCTTTACGCCTCCGGTTTCGATCCGGTACAGCACTTCTTCCGGGTCCTCGATGGCGCTCGGATCGATCACCGTCTGCTTCGTGATAACCTCTTCCACGAATCCGACGGATTGGATTTCAGCTTGTCCGTATTCATCTGCGACGTTATGTACGGATAAGATTTGCACTTCCCCCGACTTGGCGGACTGTTCGGGCACATATTTGGCTGCGACCCTTTCGAGGATCTGGTCGACGGTCTCCTGATCTTTCAGGATCGCGTACACCTTGCCGTCGATGATCAATTCCACGCCGATCGCCGTGGCGGTGAGCAGCTGCGACAAGTTTTCGAGCGCTTGCTCATCGTCCCAGTAGCCTTTGTACTTCGTTTCCGCCCTTATCGAAATTTCATCCGAGTTCACAACCATGTGCGCTTCCGGATGGGCCTCTATCACCTGTCGCGTCATCTCGACGACATAATCTTCTATTATCTTCGGATCGCTGACCGTTCCAATCTGTTTATCCGCAAAAAACACGTGATAGATCTCGAACGTATTTGACTTCACGTAATGATGTCCTGTCGCGGTGATTAAGCCGAGCAATCCGACGACGGCGACACATCTCAACACCGTCCTCAATATCGACATTTTATATCGATTCAACACGCCCAACATCGCCGCGAAAGCCGCCAGAAGCTTGTCGACAACCACGTTGGAACGCAGTTTCCCCCAAAAATTCTTCATGTCCGTCTCCCCGTAAACCGTCTTCTATCGATCTAAAGCTAACGGCCAGAAATAGCCGGAGAATCACCTGTCTACTACTTTAACACAGCCGTTAGATTTATTTCAATGGTAAAACGCTTACAAAGGGGATTTTATCATCGCTTAGTCATATTATTGGAGGATATTAGACAAATATCGCATCTCTTCATCCGTCAAATATTGACGCAACAGGCTTAACGCTTCTTCCGCCTCCCGCGCCGTCAGGCCGTCTTCGAGCAAATAAGACAAATGTTGAAACTCCCGGTACGGCACTTTCGAAACGAGCATCGAAAAAATCGTGATCTTGTCCTCATCCGACAATTTTTCTTGAATGGAGATGAAGTCATCCGCCGACATGACCAATTGATCCTGCCGCGCGTCGTGCAGATAGCCGAACACCGGAACGGCGTCTTCGCCCAAAGTCGCTTGATCATTGTCGGAAGGGGCTTGATCCGTCTCCTTTATTACATCTGAGGACACGCCGTTCTCCCATGTCTGTGAATCCTCCTTATTCTCCGCAGCATTACCGATTTTGTCCGAAGACGTGTCGGAACGGTTGCCGAGCAGCGGAAGAGGATCGGATGACTGGGCGATGCGGTCAAAGGGCGAATCGGCCCGTTGTCCGAATTCCGGGCCCGTCCGTCCTCCGGCCAAATGAATCAGGAGATCCGCCATCCTGACGTGGTCGAAGTCTCCGTCGACGATAATATATTCGACAATGCGTTTCATATACAGCTCAATCGTATTCCAAGCGGTGGCCGCAGAAAGGCCGCTGATGAGCATGACGCCGAGCAAGTTCCTGATCAGCCACCTCGTCAAACCTTTGAACATGTTGTCCCTCCTCATCTTTGCGATCCGTTTCATCCTGCGGACGTTTCATATCCAATGTCCCAATATCCAAATGCAACACTTAAAGTCTCTTTTTGTGTCCAGCATGCTGTAACAGGCTCGCTTCTTCTCCATCTGTTACCAGTATTGCCCTGCAGACAGGTTCCATAACATCAAGATGCTAGAAATCTGTAGTTGGACAACGACCAACAGAAAAGTGACCTGGGAAAACAAAAAGACAAACATTGATAGAAAGTACAGAGGGAAGGCGGGCAGGCCGAGTAAGTGAAGAGTAAGTGAAGAGTAAGAGAGGAGTAAGTGAGGAGTTAAGCAAAAAGTTAAGTGATGAATGACCTGGTAGGGTAAGCAGTTGCGCAACAAAACAGGAAGAATTTAAACAGGAACAAGGAACAAAAAAAAGACGCCCGAAGGCGTCCTCACTCACGAGTGTCCGTGTATCATGGATCAGAATTTACACATAAACCGGCCGCACCAGATGCGTCTGATCGCGATTGCGCCCGACGGAGAAGATGCTGATCGGAATGCCGGTCAGCTGCGAAACGCGCTCCACATAATGACGGGCGTTCACCGGAAGCTCATCCAAAGATTTCACCGAACCGAGGTCTTCGCTCCATCCCGGCAATTCCTCATAAATCGGCTCGCACTTCGCCAGCACTTCAAGATTGGCGGGATACGATTCAATCGTCTTGCCCTCGTATCGATATGCCGTGCATATTTTCACCGTCTTCAATCCGCTCAAGACGTCGAGGGAATTAAGCGATAACCCCGTGATCCCGCTGACGCGCCGGGCGTGGCGCACCACGACGCTGTCGAACCAGCCGACGCGCCGCGGACGGCCGGTGACCGTTCCGTATTCGTTTCCGCGCTCGCGAATCCAATCGCCGATCTCATTCGTCAGCTCCGTCGGGAACGGTCCGTCACCGACCCGCGTCGTATAAGACTTCGCCACCCCGATCACCTGGTGAATCTTCGTCGGCCCGACGCCGGAACCGATGCAGACCCCTCCCGCGCTCGGATTGGATGATGTCACATACGGGTACGTGCCGTGATCGATGTCCAGCATGACCCCCTGCGCGCCTTCGAACAATACGCGCTTGCCCTGGTCGATCATATCGTTCAGCACGACGGAAGTATCCGTCACATACGGCCGCAGCACTTCGGCATATTCGAGATATTCCCGAATCGTCGCCTCGATGTCGATGGGGCTTCCCCCGTACACCTGCTCGATCAGCTTGTTCTTTTCCGCGCCGATCGTCCGCAGCTTGCGTTCGAATACCGCCCGGTCCATCAGATCCGCCATGCGGATGCCGTTGCGCGCGGCTTTATCCATGTAGCACGGCCCGATGCCTTTCCGAGTCGTGCCGATTTTGTCCTCGCCCTTGCGCAGTTCCTCCAGCTCATCCAAAATGAGATGATACGGCATGATCAGATGCGCCCGGTCGCTGATCCGCAGCCGTTCCGTCGAAAACCCGTTCTGGCGGATGTATTCGATCTCCTCGATCAGCGCTTTCGGATTAATGACCACGCCGTTACCGATCACGCACCATTTATCCGGATAAAAAATTCCCGAAGGAACCATCGTCAGCTTGTACTTCTTATTGTCGATCAAAATCGTATGACCGGCGTTGTTGCCTCCCTGATAACGGGCGATCACCTCGGCGCTCTCCGCCAGGAAATCGGTGATTTTCCCTTTTCCCTCATCGCCCCATTGACTGCCCACCACGACAACTGTAGACATACGCTCATACCTCCGTTCGAGTTATCTCATCAACGGCATGGAGCAGCAACTTTCATCGTGTGACCATGCCGGCAATGATATCCGTGTCTTGCGCCGGTAAATTGTAACTTCCTGACAGCATAATAAGTGTAGCAGTCATGCGACGATAAGTCAAACAAAAATCCGAACGATTATATTATTCTATCAATTAATCGTTCGGATCTTAATGTTTTTTATTACCCTGGAATCGCCGTTTCCTGATGAGTCCTATCTAAATTGACAAACTTGTTAAAGTTTTTGAGAAAGGCCAGTTCCACCGTGCCCACGGGTCCGTTGCGCTGTTTGGCGATAATGATCTCAATGATGTTCTGTCTCTCCGATTCCTTATCGTAATAGTCGTCCCGGTACAAAAAGGCCACAATATCGGCGTCTTGCTCGATCGAGCCCGATTCTCTCAAATCGGACATGAGCGGGCGCTTGTCCTGCCGTTGCTCCACGCTCCGGCTTAACTGCGACAGCGCGATCACGGGCACATCCAGCTCGCGCGCAATCGCCTTCAATGTTCTCGAAATCTCGGACACTTCCTGCTGGCGGTTCTCCCCCGGCTTTCCGCGCCCTTGAATGAGCTGGAGATAATCGATGACGATCAGACCGAGTCCCCGCTCCTTCTTCAAACGGCGGCATTTTGCACGAATGTCGGCCACGGTGATCGTCGGAGAATCGTCGATGTAGATCGGCGCTTCCGCCAGCGTGCCGATCGCCATCGTCACTTTCTCCCAGTCCTCGCTCTCGAGGAAGCCGGTGCGCAGTCGTCCCGCGTCGACGTTCGCCTCCGCGCATATCATCCGCTGAACCAGCTGCGCCGCCGACATTTCGAGACTGAAAATCGCGACCGTTTCCTTCGACCGAACCCCGACGTTTTGCGCGATGTTGAGGGCGAAAGCGGTCTTCCCCACAGACGGACGCGCCGCCACGATGATCAAATCGCTCCTTTGAAAGCCTGACGTCATCCTGTCCAGGTCGATGAATCCGGACGGAATGCCCGTCGTTCCCCCGCGATTCGTATGCAAATATTCGATGCGTTCGAACACATCCATCAGCGCGTCCTTGATCGGGATGAACCCCGAACTTCTGCGGTTCGCGATGTTCAGAATGCGCCGTTCCGCTTCACTGAGCAGTTCGCCGACATCCTCGACTCCCGAGTAACCGTTCGTCACGATCTCCGTCGCTTCCCGAATCAACCGGCGCAGCATCGATTTCTCTTCGACGATCGCCGCGTAATAATCGACGTTCGCCGCCGTCGGCACGGCGTTCGCCAATTCGCTCAGATAGCTGACGCCGCCCACCTCTTCGAGCAGCTGCTTGTCTTTCAGCTTCGCCGTCAGCGTGACGAGATCGATCGGTTCATTCTCCTCGGACAGCTCCGTCATCGCTTCGAAGATGCGTTGATGCGCCGTCCGATAGAAATCTTCGGCTCTGATGCGCTCCTGGCAGACGACGAGAGCCTCGCTGTCGAGCAGGATTGCGCCCAAAACCGCCTGTTCCGCTTCGATATTTTGCGGCGGTACCCGTCCCGCCAATAATTCTCCGTTCATCGCACGCTTCCCCTTTGCCGATATTCAACCAGGTTTCCGATCTCCAACCGGCGTCATTCTTCCGTAATATGCACTTTGACGGTGGCGGTAACCTCCGGGTGCAGACGAATCTGCACGTTCGTCACGCCGAGCGACCGGATCGGGTCATCGAGCAAGATTTTGCGCTTGTCGATCTTGAATCCCAGCTTTTCCAGACCGTCGGCGATCTGTTTGCTCGTGATCGATCCGAACAGCCGCCCGCCCTCTCCGGCTTTCACCTGGAACGGAAGGGTGACCGACTTCAGCTTTTCCGCCGTCTCCATGGCTTCTTCTTTTTCTTTCTCCTTGCGGCGGCTCTCCGCTTTATGCAGCTGCTCCAACTGCTTCAGGTTGCCTTCGTTCGCGATCTGCGCGTACCCTCTCGGAATCAGGAAATTACGCGCGTAGCCTTCCGACACTTCCTTCACTTCGCCTTTCTTGCCTTGTCCCTTCAAATCTTTTAAAAAGATCACTTTCATTCGAAAAGCCCCTCCTCTGCATCAATTTCCGCCAAAACCCGGTTCAGACTGTGCACGGCTTCATCGATCGTCCCGTCCAGCTGCGTGGCGGCGTTCGTCAGATGACCGCCTCCTCCCAGACGCTCCATGATCACCTGCACATTGATCCGTCCGGATGAACGGGCGCTTATGCCGATTCTGCCGTCCGGCAGCTCGCTGACGACGAACGACGCGTAGACGCCCTTCATATTCAGCAAAGCATCCGCAGCCCGTGCGATGACAAGCTGCGGAATCTTGCGGCCTTTTTCCATTACCGCCAGCGCGATATGGTCGTAGACGATCTTCGCATGTTTGATGATGTCAGACTTCTGGATGTAATCTTCCAGGCTTTCCCTCATCAATTGTTGCGTGATCGTCGGATCGGCGCCGTTGCGCCTCAGGAACGAGGCCGCTTCGAACGTTCGGGCTCCCGTCCTGAAGGTGAAGTTCTTCGTATCGACGACGATTCCTGCGAGCAGCGCCGTCGCTTCGAGCGGTTCCAGCTTCATGCGATCGTGGAAATACTGCAACAGCTCCGTCACCAGCTCGCTGGTCGAGGATGCGTACGGCTCAATATAGACGAGCGTCGCATCGTTGATGAATTCCTCGCCGCGCCGGTGGTGATCGATGACGACGATCCTTTGCGAACCGTTCAAGATGCGCGGTTCCACCAGCATCGACTGCTTGTGCGTATCGACGATCACGATCAAACTGTCTTCGCCGGTGATGCCTAGCGCCTGTTCGGGAGTAATGAAACTTTCGCAGATCTCATCATGCTCAACCAGCTGCTCCATCAGCTGCTGGATCGAAGGATTGTTCTCCTCGAGAACGATGTAGCCTTTCTTCCCGCTTATCCTCACCGCTTTCAAAACGCCGATCGCCGCGCCAAGCGAATCCATGTCCGGCACGCGGTGACCCATGATGATGACGCGTTCGCTCTCTTTGATCAATTCGCGCATCGCATGCGAGATGACGCGGGCTCTGACCCGGTTGCGCTTCTCGACCGCGTTCGATTTCCCGCCGTAAAACGTCATGCGCTGTCCGGCCCTCACCGCCACCTGATCTCCGCCGCGTCCCAGCGCGACATCGAGGCTGGACTGCGCCAGTTGCCCGAGCTCGATCAGGTCGTCAATTTCAGAAGCGATGCCGATGCTGAGCGTCAGCGGCAGCTTCTGCTCGGCCGTCATATCCCGCACTTCATCGAGGATCTCGAAGCGGCTTTGCTCCAGCTTCCTAAGCGTCTTCTGGTCGAGGACGATCATAAACTTGTCGGCGGAGATCCGCCGCAGGAACACCTGATTTTGCAGCGCCCAGCCGTTGATCATGCTCGTCACCTGCGCAAGCAGCACGGCTCTCGCCTGTTCCTCCATGCCTTGCGTCACTTCATCGAGATTGTCCAAGGCTATGATGCCGATTGCAATTTTCTCTTCCTGATACCGGTTCAATAACCTCGCATATTCCGTTACATCCCGCAAAAACAGCAGCCGTTCGCCCGCTTTCACGATCACCTCGTAAATCCGGTCTCCGATCGTCAATTGCTGCGTCCCGCTCTGATCTTTCTTGCCCGCGATATCCGGCAAAATCTCGGCGAGCGGCTGTCCGGCCATCGACTCCCGGCCAAACAATTTGCCGACATAACGGTTGTGCCAGTCGATCAGCATATCTTCGCTGTACAGGATAATCCCGATCGGAAGTTCCTGAATGACCGCATTGCCCGCATGCTTCACGCGATGGGAAATCGTCATGATATACTCGTGCAGATCATCGCGAAACGCCCGTTCCGCCCGTATCGCGTAATAAGCGATGCCCGCCGTCAAGATGAATCCGATCACGCCGAAGATCCATTCGTAGAACAGGAGTACGGCATCCAGGATGATCAGCAAGATCATGCTGAACCACATATGGAGACCATGCCATCGATCGACAAGAAATTTATGCATGGATTAACTCGCTCCCAAACATGATGTCCCCCGACATTCAACGCATCCCTCGATTGATATACTGGCGGATCGGAAACGCCGTATCGAACACGCCCACCAGACTCGTGATGTACATAGCGGGCGGAAAGAGCAGACAGCAGACGCCGGCTGTGATGGGAATCGCCTTGCTCCGCCCTTTTTCATACGCCCAATAAAAGTAAAAGGCCAAACCTTGCACCGCAAACGTGATTAACAATATCGGATACAAATTCAGAATGAACGTATACAGCACGCTGTCCCTGTTCAGGAACAGGTTCATGAACAATACGACCAAATAGTACCAGATGAGCGATCGCGGCAATTTCCACTCATGCGCAGGCGGAAAAGACGGCGCCTCCAGTCCGAGCTTGTTCAACAACCGGCGGCTTACCGTATGGGTGATCACCGTGTAATAAACGGAAACGATGATGATGTACAGCGGAAGCATGCGAACGGCGATGGAAATGAAGTTATCCAGCGCCTCTTCCGTCACCATGGAGGCGGCGCCGAACGTATCGATCAGCAGAAACTGCTCCGCCATGAAAGCGCGTATCTCCCGCTGGAGATTGACGCCCGCCAGGGCAAATGAAACCAGAAACAAGATCAGAACGGCGATCATCGTGATCGTTCCGGCGAGAATCGCGGCATGCGCGCTTGACTTCCGGCGGTACATGTATCCGATTGCAATTCCGGGAAACACCATGATCACGAGGATCACTGCGGCGATCAGCCAACTGCGGCCCGTCAGCAGCAACAACAGCAATGAAGGTACGCTTAAATAAGCAGCAGCCAATGGCAGCGTCGCCGAACATGCGACAATCATCACGATCGGCACCATCATGAGATGCACCGTGATAAATTGCAACGGCGTCAGAAGGGATAGCCCCAACACGCACATCATGATCGACCAGAAGATCGGCTGGCGAGCCAATTGCCGCATATCGTCACCTCTAGAATAAAGAGTAGTTAAACTTGATTATACCATTATTCTTATCCGCCTATAAAGGGCCGAAACGCCATGCGGGACAGGCTGTCCGTCCGCCGCGGAGAGGCATCTCCGATTCGGGAGAGATCCCGGCCGCCGCCTGCTCCTTCCGACGCGGACGTCCTCCCCCAGATACGGGCTTGCTTCTGTCACGATAAAAATATAAGCAGAGCCGTATGCCCTGCTGTAAAAGGTGTCAATCCGTTGTGTAAGGCAACAATGCCATTTGTCGCGCTCTTTTGATCGCTCTCGTCAACATCCGTTGGTACTTGGCGCTCGTGCCGGTTACGCGTCTCGGCAAGATTTTGCCGCGTTCACTGATGAATTTCTTCAGCGTGTCCACATCTTTATAATCGATGTAAGTGATCTTGTTCACCGTGAAGTAGCATACCTTGCGGCGCTTGTTGCGAGCGCGGCGGTTAAAGGTCTTTTTCTCTTCGCGCTGTTCGCGGCTTCCGCTTTCACGCGCGCTTTGCTTTTGTTCCTGTTGTTGTTCGCTCATGCTTCGTTCATTCCTTTCTGCAGAAGAATAAAACGGCGATATCGAACAATAACCCGTGTAATCGGTAAACCATATGACTCGCGCATGGCGTTTCACGCCAAGGCATCGAACGCATGCGCCCTTTAGTCCGATGAACCTTTTCTAAAATAACACAGTTGACATAAAAAATCAACGATTCACCCTGCCGTACACCCGCCAGCCGTTTCTAACCGCGCCACATAACAATGGTTCGCAATCAGAAACTCCGTATTTGCGACGGACCCGCGCCCTAACCATCATGACCCGATCATCGCAAACCGATCATCACTGAGACCGGCCTTCACTCATTTGAGCAGCCGCGGAATAAGCCGGAGCGGGTCAGGCTTCAGCCGGTCAGCCTACAGCATGTCGCACAACATGACGGGTATGCGCGACAATGGGGCCTGCCTCTCGACGGCTCCGATCTCGCAGGCGACCTTCGGCATGCCGTACACAACCGACGATTGCTCATCCTGTCCGATCGTTCTCGCTCCCCTGCGCTTCATCGCCAGCAAGCCTTTGGCTCCGTCGTATCCCATCCCCGTCAAAATAATGCCGACGGCCCGATCCCCCGCCTCACGCGCCACAGAATCAAAAAGGACATCCGCTGACGGCCGATGTCCGTTAACCAAATCGCCATAAAAGCATTCCACCTTATATTGGTCGCCTTTCTTTCTGACGCGCATATGCTGTCCTCCGGGCGCGATCAGCACCGTTCCCTTCTCGACCACATCCCCTGACTGCGCTTCCTTCACCCTGAACGGGGACGACGCATTCAGCCTTTCGGCAAACATCCTGGAATAATGGGGCGGGATATGTTGGACGACGACCATGCCCGGTATGGTGTTCGGGAGCGAATGAAGAAGCGCCGAGATCGCCTGGGTGCCGCCCGTTGACGCGGCAACGGCGATCATCTCGATGTTCGTCGGCCGATCGGTCTTGGGCGGCTGGACGGTCACCCTGCCGTTGTTGATCACGACTTTCGCTCTGGCGGCGACTTTGATTTTCACGATCAATTCGCGCATAAAATGATCCAAATTTGATAGCTGCGCGTCCGGCTTCGTCATGAAATCGACGGCTCCGGCATTCAGCGCATCGAACACCGCGCTGCTCAGATCGCTGACGACGATGACCGGCAACGCGTATTGCGGCAGCAACCTGCGGATAAATTCGATTCCGTTCATGCGCGGCATGTTGATATCGCAGATCATCATATTTGGCGAATGTTCCAGAATCAAATCCCGCGCTTCAAAAGGGTCTTTCGCCTTTCCCACGACCCTGATGTCGGGATCGGCGCTGATTCCCCTAGACAACCATTCACGGAACACCAGGGAATCGTCGACAATGATCACCTTGATAAGATCCCTGTTATCCATCGTCATCACCCGGCTTTCTCTTCACACTTTGCGATACACAGAAGGCATCACATATTTCAGTTTCGTATCATGGCGATTGATCGTTTCGGAATGTCCAATAAATAAATATCCCCCCGGTTCAAGGATTTGATAAAATTTATCGATCAGCTCGTTCTTCGTATTATCATCGAAGTAAATCATGACATTCCGACAAAAGATAATATGAAATTTCTTGCGAAACGGGAACGGGTCCATCAGATTGAACCGTCTGAAAATGACTTCATTCTTGATCGCGGGGACGATCTCGAACTTGTCGCCCCCCACCGGTTGAAAGTAAGCGGTCCGCCACTTCGGCGGCAGCGGCGCCACGGCTTCACTCGAATAGATGCCCTGCAGCGCAAAGTTCAACACCCGGTCTGAAATATCGGTGGCAAGGATTCTTGCATCCCATTGGGACCGTTCGTTTCCCAAATATTCGTCGAACAACATGGCCAGCGTGTAAGCTTCTTCACCCGTCGAACATCCGGCGCTCCATACCCGCAGATCTTTTTTCCTCAGCGTCGGCAACAGGTTGGGCAGCACATGGTCGCGAATGTAATAAAAGTGATTCGCCTCTCTCATAAAATACGTATGATTGGTCGTCATGCGGCTGATGAACAGGCGGGCCGCCTCTCCGCTGGTGTCGGAGGCGATATAGTCCATATATTCCGAAAAGCTCCTCATATTGAGCATATAAAGGACCTGACTCAACCTTCCGACAACCAACATTTTTTTCTCTTTGCTCAGGTGAATGCCGAAATTCGTTTTCACGTAATCTGCAATTCTTCGAAATTCCTGGTCAGTCAGATTCAGCATTTCCCTCACCTCGAAGCGAAAAACGGGAGAGAGCCGCGGGACTCTCTCCACCTTTTCCTTTCATCCAACCCTTAATACTTTCCAAAATCATGGTCGCTCAGATCGATCTTTCTCGGTTGCGGAGAGCCGTCTTCATTCGGCGCTTTCGTCTGGCCGACGTTCACCCATTTGTCTGCCAAAGAATCGTATACTTGATGATCCGATGACTTCATATCATAGATGTCGAACTTGCCGCCGTAATGGGTGTCCCTTAACTTAAACCGGCTGACCTGTGTTTTCAGCAACTGAGCCTGACTCGACAATTGCTCGCTGGCTGCGGCCGTCTCTTCGGAAGTCGACGAATTTTCTTGCACGACTTGCGAAACTTGCATGATGCCCTGATTAATCTGATTAATGCCGATCGCCTGCTCGTTGGACGCGTTGGCGACGTCATGGATGAGCTTGGCCACCCTCGCCACATCGTCGACGATCTTCTGCAGCGCCTCGGCGGTTTCGTTGGCGATTTTCGTTCCGACCTCGACTTTCCGGATCGAGCTTTCGATCAGTTCGGTCGTTTCTTTAGCCGCATTGGCCGACCTGGCCGCCAGATTCCGGACCTCTTCCGCCACAACGGCGAAGCCTTTGCCGTGCTGACCGGCCCTCGCCGCTTCAACGGCGGCGTTGAGCGCCAATATATTCGTTTGGAACGCGATTTCCTCGATCACCTTGATAATCTTCGAGATGTTCACCGAGGACGTGTTGATATCCTCCATCGCGGTGAGCATTTCCTTCATCTGATTATTTCCGTGAATCGCCGTTTGTCTGGCCGTTTCCGCCAGCTGGTTCGCTTCGTTGGAATTGTTCGCATTATGCTGCGTTTGCGCGGCGATCTCTTCGATCGAAGCGGTCAACTGTTCGATCGAGCTCGCCTGCTCCGTCGCGCCTTGCGACAAGGAAATGCTCGATGCCGATATTTGTCTCGAGCCGGAAGCCACCTGATCGGCTGCCGTTTGAATGTTCAGCATCATCTCGTTGAGATTATCCGACATGGTGCGGAATGCCTGCGCGAGTCTGCCGATCTCATCCTTCGTGTCGATGTCGATCGCAACCCTCAGATCGCCTTCGGCAATCTTATCCGCCACATCCACCAACTTTCTGACCGGATTGCTGATGAGCCGCGAGATGAACAAACCGAATCCCAATCCGACAACCATCGCCAGGAAGATAACGCCCACCATCGTCCACGTTGTGCTTTCCGTCTGGTCGGACAACGACTTGGAATGTTTATTGCCGTTTGCGAATCGCGCATCATACAGCTGAAAAAAGATCTTTCCCGCTTCTTCCGAATAGTTTTTCAACTGCGGCATCAAACGCTCCGCCTGTACATCGCTCTGTTCGAGCGAAAGTTTGTAAATCTGATCCAGCTGGTCGTAATACTTGTCCATGGCGGCTTTTAACGATTCAAAGATCATATAGTTTTCCTGGGTGCGGATCGTTTTCCCGAACGCGTCGAGATCCGCGGCAATCTTCGTTTTCTTCGCCTTGATGGTGTCATATAGCGCCTGCTTCTCCGACCGGCTGTCGGTCATCAAGATATCGCGAATCGTGTATTCGATAATGTTGAAATCCATTCCGATGTATCCGAGATTGGCGAGCGCGATGCCGTAATCTTCATACAGCGCCGTATAGTCGTCATCCACGGAACGCATGTTCATGATGCCGTACAAGCCCATCAGGGCAGTGATCAATGCCATGACCGCAAATGCGGTAATTAGCTTGACCGCGATGCGAAGATTCTTAAACCATCTCATGATGTTCTCCTCCTTGATGTGCTCTCTTAGATGTCTTCCTCTTAACCGTTATCCTCCTGGATGTTCCTCCGGACTCAGTTTGCTTGCAATTGGTCAATTTCGTCTTCGGTAAGCATCTTCTCGCAATCCAACAGCAATTTGACTTCCTGTCCGACTTTCCCTATGCCCATCACGAAACGGTTGCCGCGCCGCTGAAGTTCCGGCGGCGGCACGACTTCGCCGGACGGAATCGTGATCACTTCGGCAACCCGATCGACGATCAACCCGATGCTGATGTCATGAATATCTACGACGATGATGCAGGTTCTGTCCATATATTCCTTGAACGGTTTTTTGAATCTCAATCTCACATCCATGACGGGCACGATCTTGCCCCGCAGGTTGATGATCCCTTTGACAAACTCCGGCATCTCGGGCACCGTCGTGATCTTCTGCATGCTGATAATCTCCGTCACATGCCGGATCTCGATGCCGTAACATTCATCGTCCAGCATAAACGTCAGATACTTGTCCTTCTGCGAGTCTTCTTCCGGCATGTAGTCATCTTTTTGCAACGGCTCGCTCACACTGACTCCTCCTTCTCTAGATGTTCATTCTCATCAAGCCCCGAACATCGAGAATCAAACTGATGTCCCCGTCGCCCAGCAGCGTGCAGCCCGATATGCCTTCCACCGAGTAAAACTTTCTGATGTATTCCGGCAACGCTTTCACCACCACCTGCTGCTGCCCAAGCAATTCATCGACGAAGACGCATGCCCGGTTGCCGTCCTGATCGACCATGATCAGAACGCCATCCGTCAGCTTGACGATGTCCGTTTGCACGCGATACCGTTCATGCAGCCGAATGATCGGATAACAGTTCCCTCTCACCATGATCATTTCATTTCCGCTGGGGTCCGTGATGACCTCATTCGATTGGGGCCTGAATGATTCGATGATCGAGTTCGTCGGGATCGTATACTTCGAATCTCCTACCCGCGCGTTCATGCCGTCGATGATCGCAAGCGTCAGCGGGATTTTGATCGTGAAGACCGTTCCCTTGCCCGGCACGCTGTCGACCGACACCGTTCCGCCCACAGCGGCGATCTTCTGCACGACGACATCCATCCCGACTCCCCTGCCGCTGTATTCCGTAATCGATTCTTTGGTCGAAAATCCGGGCAGGAAGATCAGATTGTAAATCTCCTTGTCCGTCATTTCCGATTCCGATTTGTGCAGCAGCTGTTTTTCCCTGGCCTTGCGCAAGATGCTCTCTTTCTGCAGGCCGCGCCCGTCGTCTTTGACGATGATGAGCACGTCTCCGCCGATATTTTGGGCTTCCAGCGTCAGCGTGGCCGTCTCCGGTTTTCCGGCCGCCGCACGTTCCGGAGCATCTTCTATTCCGTGGTCGATGGCGTTTCTGACCAAGTGCATGAGCGGATCGTTTAAATGCTCGATGATGTTTTTATCCACTTCCGTATCTTCGCCGACCAACACAAGCCGAACGTTCTTGTCCATTTTCTTGCTCATATCGCGGACGACCCGGTGCATTCGCTGGAACGTCATGGACAGCGGCACCATGCGGATCTCCATCACTTTATCCTGAATTTCCTTAATGATCTTCTGAAGATGCTGGGCCGCCTTATGGAACTGCTCCAGATTCAGCCCGTTGAGATCCGGGTTTTGCGTGACCATCGCCTCCGCCAGGACAAGCTCTCCCACCAGATCCATCAGCTCATCCAGCTTGTCCACATTCACCGTGATCGTTTTGCCCTGGGCGCGTCCCAGATGAAGGTTTACATCCTGCGCATGCTGGGCGGCCTGCGATTCGGTTCGCTCCTCCGCGCTTGCCGGATGTTCGTCCTTCTCCTGTTCTTTCGCATGTTCCTGTTCATGATCATGATCGTGCGAAGATTCCGGCACCGGTTCATGCGCTTGTTCCGCCGACGATTCCTCGTCATCCGTGAGCCTGTGCAGATCGACATGCTTCAGGCAGCTGCTTTGCGTAATATTGTCATAGATCTCCATTTCCCCAAGATAGGTCGTAATCCATAAATGAAACCCATCAAGGCGGATCTTGTCAGCGGCTTCCTCCTGCAGGATGTCTTCCGGAATATGCCGATAATGATCGACGACATCCTCCAGTCTGTGCACGATTTGAAATGCTCTCACATTCTCCATGCCGCAATCATCGGCGAACGTAATGTGTACCTTGAATCGATTCAGGGCTTTCCCAGCGCTCTTGTCATTTGCCTGTGCGCTTTCCTGCTGTTGAGCGATCGTCTGCAGCAAACGCTTCACATCCCCGATGATCGCCGTCGCATCGCCGTCGACAGGGTCGCCGCTTTTGACTTTGTAAAGTTCCAGCTTAAAAAAATCCACACCCTGCAACAGCACATCGGACAGCATCGACCAATCGAGCGTCATCCACCGGTTATCGCTTCGATAAAAAGCAAAGAGATCTTCCAACGAATGGGCCAATGTCGCAATGTTGTTGAAATTCATCATGGATGAAGAACCCTTAATCGTGTGCATTACTCGGAAGATCTCGTTTATGATGTCAGGCGCGATATTTTTAGTTCCTTCACAGGTCAAGATAATGTCTTCTAATTGTTCCACCAACTGTGATGTTTCTTCTATGTACGCTTCAAGAATCGGATCATCTTGCTGTCTCGTCATCCCGTTCCTCCGTTTCTTCGTCAAATTCCCTAACAAAAAAGGCCCCTCCGCAAACAAGCATGGAAGGGCCCTGTCGAACTAAAAATACATGACATTTCGTTCGAAAACGAAACGGCGGCCTGGCAATCATAGTTTTATCGAAGATAAAACCTTAGACCCATAGCTTTGCGTCACTGCTTTTCAACAGTTTTGCCCTTATTATTCGATTTTCGGTATCACCGTTTTAATATTATCAGCTTATATCATTTCAAGCAATATAAATTCAAAATTTTCTATAAATATTTCGTGAACTGTGTGATTGGCGGCTAACTACTACAAAACAACAGAAGGAATTTCAGCAAACAAACCGTCTTCCACCTTCCGCAACAGTCGGCCGTTATACAACGATCCGTTGTTCCCGAATCCATCACACCACAAACGGCTATACAAAAAATAAACATTTGATTACATAATTTATATAAATGCTACTCAAATGAACGGATCGCCATATTACGGACAACTCGAGGATTCATAGCCTGACTGCCGACGAACGAATGGTCCGGTTTCCCGCAAAAATAAAAATGCCGCCCTTTCAGGCGGCATAGCCAATCGGATTATTCTGTCGTATACGGCAGCAGCGCCAGCGCTCTTGCGCGCTTGATCGCAACGGTCAATTGCCGTTGATACTTGGCGCTTGTACCCGTCACGCGGCGCGGTAAAATCTTGCCGCGCTCGCTGATGAACTTTTTCAACAGATCCGCGTTTTTGTAATCGATGTGCTCGATCTTGTTCACGGTGAAGTAGCAAACTTTTTTGCGTTTGTTCTTGCTTTTACGCGGAGGCAGCTTCTTCTCGCTGCGTTCTTCTTCATTGCGTTGTACGTTAGACATGTTCTGATATTCAGTCCCTTTCATTCACAATATGGCGCATAGAATATATGCGGCGGAGCCGCGATGCGCAAAAACCGGTTCATCCGGCCTTGACATGAGCGGCCTTCCTCGGTTTACGGCATTCGCAACTCCGGATGTTCAGCCGAACATTAGAATGGCAAATCGTCATCCGACAGATCGATGAGGTTGCCGTCGTTGGCGAAAGGATCCAGTTTGCTGTCGTTGCGGCTATTGAACGAGCTGTCGCGTCCGCCGTACCCGCCGCTGCCTGCGGAATATCCGGCATCATCCTGGCGCATCGGCTCCAAAAATCTGACGTTATCCGCCACGACCTCGGTTACGTACACGCGACGGCCTTCATTGTTGTCGTAGCTGCGGACCTGAATCCGTCCTTCCACAGCGGTCAACCGTCCTTTGCGCAAGTAGTTCGCGCAAGTTTCCGCCAGCTGGCGCCATGTGACGATCGGGATAAAATCGGTCTCCCGTTCGCCCTGCTGGTTGGTGTACGGCCTGTCACACGCCAGTGTGAACTGCGTAACCGCAACGCCGGACGGAGTGTAACGCAACTCGGGATCTCTTGTCAATCTTCCTATTAATATCACGCGATTCAGCAAACGAATCCCCTCCTGCTTCGACATCCCTCATCCATCAATCAAGCCACGTCACGTACGATCAGATGGCGGATGATTTCATCCGTAATCTTCATCACGCGATCAAGCTCATTCACAACGGAGCTGTCTGCCGTGAATTGCGTCACGACATAGTATCCGTCACGGAACTTCTTGATCTCGTACGCAAGGCGTCTTTTGCCGAGAACCTCATGCTTCGTGATCTCGCCGCCACCCGTCGTGATGATCGAGTTGAACTTTTCTGCTGTCGCTTCGAGAACATCTTGTTCAACATCGGGACGAACAATATACATCACTTCGTATTTGCGCACAATGTTCACCTCCTTCTGGACATAAGGCTCCCAAGGGGAGCAAGGAGCGAAATAAACTCGCATTAATTAACTATAACAAATGAACACGCGCCTGACAAGTCAGTCGTCCGACAATTTTTCGTTTACTGCTTGTCACCGGATGTACGTGCTGTTGGTTTTCCGACATCGCACCTTCCAGCACCTTCCTCTTCCGCTTTGCATGGACTCCATGTCTGCCGCCTATACTACGAACGGCGGACAGTTTTGTGAAACACGTAAGAACGCGTATGGGTCTTAAAGAAATCCGTAAGTGCCGCGTATAGGCTTGCGGATGCTCAGGCATGATCATCAGGCGGCAACCCGGCATCAAGGGCCGTCCAGCCCAACGAAAGGAGGAGATGTTGACATGGGAGAACGCACGGAATTCAACCCCGGCGACGAAGTGCCCAATGACGGCGTCTATGTGGAAGTCGGCGAAAATGATCATATTATGGGCATCGAAGATCCCAAACGGGTGACGTTAAAAGCCGGTTCCACATTCCCCGAGACGACGAATCACAATCGCAAATGGAAACGGGACAAACGTCATTAAACCGTTCCTTCTACACCCGAACTTCCGCCTAGCGCCCGTCCGGAAATCCGTTCCGAGTTCCTCACAATGAAAGAATTTATGTCGGGACAGTCATATGATAGCCGTATAGTGACGTCCGATCAAACGGGCAGAACCATATCAACAAAAAAAGCGACTCTTCATTCCGAGCCGCTTGCTTTCGTATGTATGGCGGAAAGGGTGGGATTCGAACCCACGCACGCCTTGCGACGCCTAGTTGATTTCGAGTCAACCCCCTTGGACCACTTGGGTACCTTTCCATATTCGACAGCCTAATACACAGTGTACCACAGGTCTTTCGGGGATTTCAAACGGTTTTCGGACGAAACCCGATCCTGACTGATTGAAGCCTTCCTGCGTAATAAAATCATCCGGTGTCGTGATATTAGCTTGGTTTTCAATATTATTCAACAAATTAAGGACAAGCTGTAATTGCAATTTTCAAGTAAATTTAATCCCAAAATAACATAAGCCAAACTGGCCATTTCCGCCAAAAAACTAACTGCCCATTTTTTGATCATCTTGCCCGCCTTTGGCTTTCTCTTTGCCCCGTCTTTTCCAAAGCGCCCGATATAGAACCGAAGTGCTCACGCCTGTCGCCTCCCGGATTTCCGCAAGCGTCAGGGACCCTGAGTCGTAAAGTTTCAGCGCCTGCTCCAGCTTCTTTTTGTCCGTCGGCCTTCTGCCGCCAACTCTTCCCCTGGCACGGGCGGAAGCAAGCCCTTCCACCACCCTCGTATGTGTAATGTCCCTCTCAAAAGCGGCGATCGCCGCAAGCACTGTCAGAATCAGCTTGCCCGTGGCGGTAGAGAAGTCAAAACATTCCTTAATCGAAATGAACGTAATTCCCCGCGCTTGCCAGTCCTCCAGTATGGTAAGCAAGTCAGTGGTGGAACGAGACAATCGGCTCAGACTTTCCACAATTACAGTGTCGCCCGGCCTTAACACCTTCTGGAGTTGCTCAAGAGCAGGTCGTTGAAGCTTGGTGCCGCTTATTTTGTCAATAAATACATCTTCCTCCATGACGCCATATTCCTTCAGAATATCCAACTGCCGTTCAAGAGACTGCCCATCGGTAGATACCCGCGCATAGCCGAACAGTTTGCCGCCCATCATACCCCCGTCCTTTCACCGTCCACATTTTGGAATTTTACCGAAACTGTTTGCCGCAAACCCGGATCAACAGGCAAAAAGCCGTTTTGCCCAAACCCCCGTTTTCGGCAATTTGATTTAGGCAAAAGTATCGGCAAAACCGTACCCCCAACAAAGCCCGAAAATACGATCCGCGCGCGACGTCGCCAAAAACAAGTGTTTTTGGCAAACTCAACCCACAAAAAGCTCCCCAAAAACTTCGGCATTTGGGGAGAGGGGAATTTTGCCCAATCGCGCATTAATTGAGCGGACTAATGGACAAAATATCAAATGCGCAAACCGTAACGAACGTTCGCTGCCGGGTTAAATCCGGCAAAATCAGTTCACTAAAACAAAACGGATTCTGCCAAGACTCCCTTACTTTCTCCACATCGTGGGAATTATTGTTCCGAAGCCAACGCTGCAGGTCATCTTTACGCAGGGAGGTTTCAAGCTTTTGCTCCTCGCCATTTTCCACATAAGTGATTCTCACACGGTGTTCACCCAAAAAGCGAACGATATGTTCCATATAATTGGCTATGGAATACATAGGCAGAACAATAGTGTCCTTCTTGTTTGTGTTTACTTTGGCTTTCCATATCCTGAACCCGCCCCGATCCGGCACCAGCTTCACGACATGAAAGATTCCGCTTTTCAACTCCATATGGCTGGTCGAAAGCTGCTCCAGATAATCCTCCACTTTCTTGTGTTTCTCCGCTTCAGCCAGTTCTTGGGCCATGGCCTGAATCACGCCGTAACACTTGGTGGCAAAAAACGCATCCTTACCCCCTTTTCCGCTCACTTCCACATAACAAAGCGAGCTTTGCAAAATATAGGCGTAGATCAGCGGCAGTTTACATCTTTTCTCAAACCCTATAGGAAGCGGCAAACCGCTATTTCTAAGCTCCACCGCGCTATAATACGCCACGCCTTCGTCCAGCGTGCCCTTCTCCGTAACAATTTCGGAAATATCCACGGAACGGAAAGGCTTTACAGGTTTCTCACCCATCATGATGAGCAGCCCGTCCTTTACCCCCCGCATATACATATCGTGGTGAAAACCATTGCCGGTACTCAGTGCCGGTACGATCGGTACCCCATTGATTCGGAAATAGGCGTACTCCTCATCCAACCGATTCCGATTCACAACGACCATGTTCAAATCTCCCCCTTTTTGATCCGTCGCGGCACTTAACCGCCGCATTTGTCGCATTTATTCCCGCAACAGCTTCAGCCTGCCAAGGGCTTCCTCCATGCTGATTTCACCGTCCACGTAACGCAGCAAAATATCCCGTTCCCGGATATACACGGGATCTTGGGAAAGGATAATATACAAAAGCTGCTTTATCTTGCGGACATCGTATTTCCCGACCAATTTTTGCACGTGCCCGATCGTGAAAAAGCGCAGTAACTTTAACTCTTCCGAACATTCCGTGAGGTCCACATCGGAAATTTCATCGGCCTCCGGCAACACATCGGCCAATCCACTCAGGAAAAGATCAGATGGATTTTTACGACCAATAGCCACAAGGAAAGCCCGTTCCGCCGCCTCCAGATCGCCCTCCTTCACCAATTGAAGGGCCGCCCCAAGTTTCTCCTCCAACTTTTTGGCTGCATAGGAGACGGACACTTGCAACGAATTCAGCGAAATACCGAGTTTCTCCGCCACGGCTCTATATTGAAAGTTGCTTTTTAAATACGCCTTTACCTTTTCTTTGGTCTGCCGGTGCTTCATCCATGCCAAACTTTCCATATAAGAAAGGAAGGTCTGCAACAATTCCAGCTTCCTTGCTTCGAACCGAAGCTCTTCCGGGTCCGTTGATGACTGCAATTTCATTTTGGTCAATTGATATTCGTTGTCGAGCTGCCGGAAAATATTCATGCGATACCCCCCTTCTTCGAAAGAACCTGCTGCCGCAATAACTTAAAAAAATTCCCCTACCCGTACAGGCCCAAACTTAATCAAAAGCCGCCATATTTTTTATCCGAATTTTTTCCACGTCTTCAATGTGCCGCAGTTTCAAGCCTTAACACTGCTAACGAAATCCCTGCAATAAATCCGCACCTCCTTTTGCCTAAGTTTTTTGTTTAAGTAATGAAAAATTTTCTCTGGTTTCCCATCCAATCCGTAACGAATGATCCAAAATAAAAAGATCTGAAATCGCAACCCGCAGGTGCAGATTCCAGATCATGATTCGATCCCGGTTTCATTTAATAGTTCATATACAAGTAATAAAATTGACCGTCACTCCTCAATCGGGAATTGGTACGGAAGCCTTTTGCATGAACTCCCAAAAAATCAACCCTGCTCAGATAGAAGAAACGCGCCGCCTTCTCCAGAGGATCATCGGGTACCCCTCGGCTTACCATCTGCCGATAGACTTCCTCCGAATACGGCAGGGCTACACAAGCTTGGTACAAGCCAATCGGATTATCCCGAAGGACCTGAAAGAAATTCGCCACGTTACCATCAATATCGTTATATACCTCTTTGGCAGCCCTCGGCTTTCTCAACAATACGCTGGCGGTATTCCCGAACGGCTCAATATAGATCTTGTGCTCCGGCATTAACTCAATTATCTTTTTCGCAACCCGGTTTTTCCCGCCGATGGACGTAATCACACTGCGAGACGCATCGGCCTGAAACCGACGCGTTAATTTTTCATCAATTAAACGGTTAAACGCCTCAGTGATACTATCCGTTTCATATTCCGCCAGAAGAAAAGCTAATTTGCTTGTTTCGATCCGCATCGAGATCTTCGTGGTTTCGCTTTTGGTCTTCCTTGGCATATCAACTTCACCAAATTCATTTTACATCACTTGACGTCTCAATCGTGATATGCTTCAGGACGTCATGATTAAGCCGACGCCGGGCCGGATGAAAGCCACGGACAAATATACCGCGCCTTCTCGGATATAAACGGGTCAGAAACTGAATATTATAAAGGAAATTTTCAAAACCGGTATCATCGGTTTGCAATATATGGGCCTTGATATACTCGAAACACTCTTTTTCGGTATAAAAATCGGGCTTCAATCGACTGTTTTCACTATCAGTAACCTTTATCACATCGTCAAGCATATTGATCATCGGATTCCGTTTGTGATGGGGTACCTCGTTTCGCGAAAACTCTTCCCCATTGGCCAGCAACAGCAGCTTTGCCAAAGTCCTATTAAAAACTTTTTTCGGTTCAACGTACAACATTATGGTCACTACTTCGTATGAAGGAATCTTCGTGCGTTCTTTCGGTTCCACAATTATTGTGCTACACCCAACCAAACGGCTAAGCTGTTGGTTCAAATCCTCGAAAATGGAAACCATTCGCTCCTGATCCCGAACGATCACTCCAATGTTTAAATCATCAAAGCTAACCACCTGGTTGGACTTCCTCCGATTTCCCTCCACTTTTTGCACATCAAGGAGCCGTTGGAAAGACTCAGGTGTTGCAAACAATTGCTTCAATATAAGGTCCACGTTAACGCAATATGTTAAATCCAACTCTTTCAAAGTAATCTTCCTCCTTCTATAAAGGGCCGTCCGTATGGACAGCCACATCAGCCTATCATTTACGCTTCAGCAAAACTTCAATTGGAGTTCTTGGCAATTTTGGTATCGGATCGTTGTACCATGGAATAACGTTAAATTTTGCGTAAAAACGGATCGGAATCGATTTACCGATACCTCCTAAACGACTTTTGAGAACTATAAGTTCAAGTTCACGGATTGGTTTGGAAGCCGCATCATATTCATCAAAATCACTTTGTTCAATGCCTTTATAATGCAGTCCCAGCATCAAGTCAGCCTTAAATTCAATTGCTCCGGATTCCTTCATGCTTTCCATTCTCATTTGCATGTGATAAGCACCGCGACTTACACTAGATATCGCAATAACGACAATTCCAAGATTCTTCGCAAGAGAACCCAACTCCCCCACAAGAAAATCCACTTTTTCTTTCGCGCCCATATTATATTGTTTAACCGATACGTTTTGGAGGAAATCGATTATAACAACTGCATACTCACTCGTTCGATAGGCACCATATATTTCCATAAGAAATTTAATATTCTCAAAATCACTTGCCAAATCATGACCTTCAAAACGAAGCATCCGCGATTTTTGCCTAAAGCGTTCCAAAGCTTGTTGAAAAGTTGGGTGTAAATAAATAGCCTCATTGCCAAGGATCTGAGCAGCAGTAAAACCTTGTTCTCCTGCTATTTCATACGTGTGTCGACTTAATGCCTTTGCAATCATTTCCTCGACCGCCATATCGTTGCACAGATACACGGTCTGAACGCCTGCAGCACTAAATTGCTCAGCCAACAGGCCCGCAAAGGTAGACTTGCCCATCCCTGGGGGGGCCCCGAGGATGGTCAAGCCCTGCCGAAAACCACCGTTCATTAAAGTATCGATGTCCGGAAACCCCGTCGGGATTGGTTTTCCATAGTCTTTAACGGAGTCCAAAATCTTCTGCAAATTATCGCCATAACCAATATTTTTCTGAAGAAGGCGCTCCTGCGCCTTCTTCAGCCTCTCTTCAAGGGTCAAATTTTCATCAGAAACGAAGTTCCAAATTTCTTCCATCAAAAGTCCTCCTTGAAATGAATCGGTTTTCCAAGTGGTTTCCCGTATTTGAATAAAGGATTGGACCAAGAAAAATTTTGCACATCTTTTGGATCAGCGGGCCGGATACGACTAAGTTCCGATGCCATTTGAAAAATCTCTCGAATGGCCTTCCCGGTCTCCTCCGGATTTTTCAGATATGCTTCGTTGACATCCTTAAAACGAGCTAAAAACTTGCCCAACGCACCACGGTAATCATGAAGATAAGCTCCCACTCCCCTCCATTGCAACTCTTGGAATAATTTGGTTCCGGCTTTCCTGCCATCTTCATCATTGTCTAACAAAATCATGGGAAACACTTCATTTCGTCGCAACATATGCGATTTTTCAATCAACTTTCTAAAGTGCAAACCGTTCAGCGCAATCGCTCCATACCCCAGCTGCTCAATGGTGATGGCGTCGATGGCACCTTCCACCACAAAGACACAACTTTTTTGCATTTCGAGCCGCCCGGCGTTGAACAACGTGACGGGTACGCCCTTTTTTAGTCTGATCTTCGGGCCATCATCCGAAAGATTCCGCGCAACGATAAATTCTCCTTCGCAGGGAATCGCTAAATATTTCAAATTTTGGTATATACCACATTGCAAGTGGAACCGTAGGGCGCTCCCTTCCGCTATCCCGCGTTTCTCCATGTATCTCCTGCACTCCTCATCCTCCAGCGCCGACACATACCTCCATTCCTTGAACGCGGCAAACGAGCGGCTTGCTGAAGCCGGGCGGCGCATCTCCGAGCGCGGAAAAGGCATTTTTGTACTTAAGCGCATGGCTCGAGCAATGCTTGTCCCATCCTCCACGAAAAGCTCGACAGCTTTGATCTTTTTTTCAGCAAACGACTTGAGCCCAAACAACAGGCCGATCAAATCGAAAATATCGCGGGTCTCACCCGGATCATGACATGCGAAGCAATGCAAGGAGCCATTCTTCCAAATCATCGACGGACTCCGATCGTCGTGAAAGGGGCAATGTAAATTTTTTCCTTTTTGAACATTTGCTTTCGCCATCAACTCGTCCAACATCATTTTCAGCAACCGAATCTGTTCCTTTGGATTCGCAGCTTCATAAATCTTGCGGGGGATGCGGCAAATTCCCTCGGCTTGACCTGCATCCAGATCATGGAACGCCTTCTCAAGGCGCATGAACCAACCCGCCCGCCAATTCACCACTTCATCGTATTTTTTCAATTCAAGACGCCCCCTTGTACCCCCGATGAGTAATGCGCATAACTGCCTTCGGTTTGGACACGCTCAACTCCGGAACGTGAATGCGCAGATTATCAAATTCTTCCATCAAAGACGTCTTTTCTGTGAGCAGTTTTTCCACTGGCTCAAAAGCACGCCGGAGTTTCCGATTTTGAAAGCTCGTCTCTTTCGGCGTTCGCCATATCTCGGCCAGTTGAGGAATCCGGTACGCCAGCTCCCCGAGCGATATATGAGGATGACCACGCTGCCCGCAGATAGCAATCAGGCGGGCCAGTTCGATCACGATCATGGCCGCTGGTTTATTTCGCGCTGCGACTAAATCGGCGTAGACCGATTTTGAATAAAAGCGGCCATTTTGACCGTAACGGATACGTTCGGCGATCATTAAATTGAGCAGGTGGTGAAAAAAATCGCTACGTAAAACAACCGTTCCGTCGAGGCCAACTTCCAAGTTAAGAAGTGGAAAAACACCAAGATTGTGGATGACCCCAAAAACGTAACGAAACTGCCACATCTTTTCGATCAGTCGAAACCCGTTGACTCCGCTACTGACCCCCAAAAAGCGGCACAACCTAGACTCGGTGGTCTGTATCGCGACGTGATTACGTAAATCACCGTGCGTATACATGAAAGAGAACAGTCCATAAACAAGCACCGGTTCCTCTATTGGCCGATTAACCGCCGGATTGGAAATTTGTTCAAACAATTGCTCCCATGTCACTGCTTCCCCACCGCAAAACAATACCCCGTTTGAAGAAACGTAACGCTCGTCTCTGGGATAAAAAAGTACCGCTCTTGCATCATTTTCCGTAACAGTCGTTCGAAACGCATCGCGATACCCCGGCAAGGTGGGAATTATCAACCGATGATTCAAGAACAACACCTCGTTTCCGAAACGACAATTTTCAATAACCAAAGCAACACACACATAACACGACGAAATGACAAAATCCTACATAAAACAGCCCCCCCCTAAAATCCGAAGTCACGATTCATAAACTTTTTTGCAAAACAACTCGCAAACGTAAATTTGAAATCAACCGCTTTTTTATAAACTGGCACCGATTCAAAAACTCCTGAACCGGACATAAGAAGCAATGATTGTCGGACCATCTGCCTCCTCGTGTCCGTTCCAACGCAATGTAAAAAAATCTCGCCGACGAACCGTTCCGGAAACAAAACTTTTGAAAAATATCGAAAAAATTTTTTAAGGAAAAGGAAGTCAGTTTTTAAGAAAATACCCCTTCCTAGTCCATCTCCGCAGTAATATTCAAGTCCCCCCCTCCCGCGGCCAACTAATACCAAAAACGAGCAAATAAAAAAGCTGCCCGCTAATACGAGCAGCAAATAAAAATATTGCCCTGCCATTCTAATATCGCAAACAACCGGGAAATATCCGTCGGTTCTTTACGCTTTTTTTGAGCCGCAACTCATAGCTTCTGCAAACCGATCCAACTGCAAAATTGCCAAATTTTTTAAAATTATCGCCGATTTACTCCGATTTTTCGTTATAATATCCGGCAGTTGATGAAAAACACGCTGGCGAGAAAGATAGGTCCCGATTTTTTTCTTCTTTTGATCCCCCTTATTTTCCAGATGTATCCATATAGTACCCCGAAAGACGATTTTTCCTATAATATCAAGGATTTCAGCCCGAAAACACACTGATTTTTGTCGGACAAAAAATCGGAAAAAACAAAGAATCGGAGGGCTGAAAAATACCCCGAATTCGGCCAGATGAAAACCGTTTTTTCAACTCCCGCCGCGCCGCAAACTCCGCGCAAATGCGGCGAAACTCCGCATTTTTTCTAGGTTATCGTACCCCGATTAAAGGTAGCGTCCCGTCAAGTGGTGTAAAATTGATTTCTACTCTGTGACCCATATTTATTTCTGCAAGAGCATAGCAGATGTTAAGAGATTTTGCTCCCCCTGAACCACTTTGGCCATGGACTCTTTACT
>Ga0310828_1000510_pt1 | contig 38809 bp, 42 predicted proteins | sample WT_ome_3_FD_202242 | JGI IMG/M metagenome (GOLD analysis project Ga0310828, IMG submission 202242) | Sorghum-adapted microbial communities enriched on wild type (WT) sorghum from Joint BioEnergy Institute, Emeryville, California, United... ... | reverse complement strand
GTTTCCTCCCTTGGATGGTGTTATTTTATCATAAAACATGCCGGCTGCAGATGCAGCCTGCATGTTTTATAACCGGTTAACCCTTGACCCCGCCGAGCTGCATGCCTTCGATGACTTGCTTCTGCCCGATGATAAACACGATGAGCAGCGGCACGATCGCCGACACGGAGGCCGCCATCATCAAGGAATAGATATTGCCATGGTCATCGGCGAAGCTCTTGATCCCGATCTGGATCGTGAACAGCTTGTCACTGTTAAGGAAGATGAACGGCGACTGGAAGTCATTCCACGTCCAGATGAAGCGCAGGATGGCATAGGTGGCCAGCGCTGGCCGTATCAGCGGGAATGCGATATTGGCAAACGTTCGCACATGTCCGGCGCCATCGATGCGCGCGGCTTCGATGATCTCGTTGTTCACGCCCATGAAGAACTGCCTCAACATGAATGTGCCGAACACGCTGAAGGAATTCAGCAGGATCAATCCCAGATGCGTGTCATACAGGCCCACCCATCGATAAAGCAGAAACTGCGTGACGAGCAGCGTCTGGGGCGGAACCATGTAGGTCGCCAGCACGATCATGAACAGCACGTTTCTGCCCTTGAATTCAATCTTCGCAAAGGCGTAAGCCGCCAGTGCCGAGACGGTCGCGGACGTGAGCGTGGTCAGGATCGTCACCTTGATCGAGTTCCAATACAGAAGCGAGAAAGGCAGAGCACCTGTCCAGACTTCCTTGTAGTTCTCGATCACATTAAACCGGTCGGGTATCCATTGAATCGGAAACGACAGCACATCGTCCTCAAACTTCAGCGATGCCGAGATCATCCAGGCGAAGGGCATCAGGAACAGGATCCCGACCACCGCCATGAGGAGCGTCAATATCAGTTTTCGAAGATCGATTCGTCCAAGTTGTTCAGCCATAAGCAGTGTCCCTTTCCTTTAGTAATTGACCCACTTTTTCTGTCCGTAGAATTGCAGCAGCGTGATCAGCAGGATGATGACGAAGATGATCATGGATACCGCTGAAGCGTATCCGGTCTTCAACTCCAGGAATGCCTTCTGGTACAGGTAGACCACCGGAGTGATCGTGGCATTGCCTGGACCGCCATTGGTCAGCACCAGGATCAGGTCGAAGATCTTGAAGCTGGAGATGATCCCGGCGACCAGCAGCAGGAACGTCGTGGGCGAGACAAGGGGCACTGTGATCCGCGTAAATTGGGTCCAGGATGATGCGCCATCGATCTGGGCGGATTCGTACAGTTCCTTCGGAATATTCTGCAGACCGGCCAGGTAGATGATCAAGTTGAACCCGATGCCGGACCAGATCATGATGAGCATGACGGACACCAGCGCAAACTTCGGATCCGCGATCCATCCCGGCGGATTCTCGACCCCGAGGCTCATCAGGATCTGATTGATCGGGCCTCTGGTAGGGTGGAACAGCACGCGGAATACGATCGCCACGGCCACCGCACTGGATATGAAAGGCATGAAGTAGATGATCTTGAAGAGATCCTTCAGATAGATATAGCGGTTGATCAATACCGCGAGTGTTAGAGCAATCGTGAGCGTAACCGGAATGGCGAGCAGGATCAGGAGGTTGTTGCCGAGCGACTTCAGGAAGATCGCATCCGACAGGATAGACTGATAGTTGGCAAAACCGACGAAGCTCGCTTTCTTGAAACCGCTGACAATATTCCAGTTCGTAAAACTCAGTACGACCGATGCCAGGATCGGGAACAACACCAACACGGATGTGCCGATAAACATGGGAGCAACGAAGAGATATCCGGCGACATTCTCGCGCCATCCGCGAAGCGAGTTTCTCCTCCGCTTGCTGCCCGCATTTGCTTGCTGTCGGGATTCCATAGTCTGCATGTTCATAACCTCTTTTTTTGGGAAGTATCTTTAATATAAAAAAGGGGCTGCGGGTAACAGAATTGAATTTTTTGACCTGATCGGGAACTTTTTGACCTGACTGCGCCCTGATCTTTCGATCAAGAAGAAAGGCTGCCTCGTTCGCAGCCTTGAACTATGGGCATCAAGCCTTGTAACCGTAGTTCGGGATCGATGTCCACCGCTTCCTCAGCTCGTGAGCGGCCATCTTCGGTTTGCGGTCGCGCGTGAAGATCCCTTTCTTGTTGCCCTGCACTCTCATCACATTCTGACTGGTCTGGAAGTCCGCGAAGTTCCACGGATGCTCGCCGACCAGCACAGGGCATTGGTCAAACACTTCATGGTTCGCCTGATAGTATGCCGCCTGATATTCCTCGGTGAACATCGTTGGCACGATATCATGCAGCCCGGCCACCGTATCCGCGCCGTATTCCGTCATGATGATCGGCTTGCCGGGACAACGCTTCTGCCAGCCTTCCAGCTCCTGGCGCAGCTTGACCTTGGCCGACTCCAGATCGCCGCCATCCACATACCAGCCATAGTAGCGGTTCAGCGCCAGGACATCCACCAGCTCGGCCACCTTGTCTCTTTGCGGGTCCGCCTGGCCGAAGGTGACGATCGTGACCGGACGCTGCTGCGGGTCGCATTGTTTGGCCAGTTCCACCAGCGGTCCGAAGTATCCGTCCGCTCCTTCCTCCTCGGAGGCCGGCTCATTGGCGATCGACCACATGACGACGGAAGGGTGGTTCTTGTCGCGGGCGATAAGCTCCCTGATGACATCGGCATGATGATCGAAGGTCTGGATCTCCTGCCATGTATTTCTCGGCTTGCCGCCGCCGCGCAAGGTGGCCATGAAGTTCAGATGGACGCCCACCGCAGGGACTTCATCGATGATGACGAAGCCTTCGCGGTCCGCGAGGCGCATCAGTTCCTCCGAGTACGGATAATGGGATGTTCTGAAGGAATTGGCTCCGATCCATTTCATGAGGTTGAAGTCCATGACATTGGCCGCTTCCGAAAAGCCCCGGCCATGGATCGGCGTGTCTTCGTGCTTGCCGAATCCCTTGAAGTAAAACGGCTTGTTGTTGATCAGGAACTTGCCATCCCTGACGGCCACGGTCCTGACGCCAAAGGGCTGCTCGTAGCTGTCGACAACCTGTCCACCCTCGACCAGTTCAACCGCCAGCGTATACAGGTAGGCCTGCATCGGCTCCCACAGCGTCACATCGGGGATCCGGACGGTTCCGCTGGCGCCTTCTGCGGTTGCGACCACTTCGCCGGCTTCGTCGATGACCTTGACCCGAACGTCCACACCTTCGCCGACATAGTCCACCTGGTAATCCGCCAGGCCGGTTGAGCCCTCGAAGCTCGTCACGATCGTGATATCCTTCACGTAACGGGCAGGTGTGGTGTAGATCTTCACCGGGCGCTGCAATCCGGTGTAGTTAAAGAAGTCAAAATTCGGCTTGTTATTGATCCCGAGCGGCAAGGTCGTCTCATCGATCGTGGTGTCCACCGCTACCGTCACCCGGTTCTTCCCGTCCACCAGGCAGTCCTGGATCTCCGCCTCAAAAGGCAGGAAACCTCCCCTGTGCCGGGCGACCTCCTTCCCGTTCACATAGACGACAGCCTGATGGGTGGCGGAACCGAAGCGCAGGACGATCCGGTCGCTGCGCATGGCGGACGGCAGGACAAATTCCCTCTCGTACCATACCCAGCCGATATGCTCCCTGATCTCTCGCGCAACCCCGATGTCATTCATGGAAGCAGGCACCGCCATGGGGATCGTATCTTGCAGTCTGGATTTGTACCATTCCTGCGCGAAGCCCGTGCCATCATCCAGCCGGAAATTCCAGATGCCGTTCAGATCCATCACACAACGGCTCTCCGTGACTATCGGATACAACATATGAAGCACTCCCTTCCTCTTTGATTGCGTCTGTATGCATTACTATAAGCCTTGCAGACAGCCGGAAGAATAGAGTTTCTTGACCTCTTTGGGACGTTTTTTACCAGGTGGCCAAACGCAGCAAGCCCCTCGTCAGCCTGCGATTGGCCGCAAGCGCGGGCAGCGACCAGGCCCCGGACTCCGGCAAGGAGAGCGCCGGGTCTTGCTTTGTGTATGGCGCTTGCTGCCCCCCGCGTCTGGCCGCAACGGACAGAAGCATCACGTTCGCCCCATTGGCATATACAGCAAATGTTTTTTTGTAAAACACCAAATTTTTGTTTTGTCACAATAAGTATTTATTGTTTTACGATAAATGTTGTGGTAAATTACGAGGTAGAACAATGCTGTGAGGTGTTGGCTATGGAACGTGGTCAGACGCTTTTCCTGAAGGTCACGGTGGTCCTGCTCAGCTTGCCGGTGCTCTCCCTGTGCATTCTGTGGCTGCCCGATGTGGCGGCGGATTCGGTGGTCCACTTTCCTAGGTGGATGGCCTGGCCGGTGATCATCGGCATGTATGCGTCCGCGATTCCTTATTTCATCGCTCTGTATCAGGCCTTTGGGCTGCTTAACCTGATCGACCGGAACGACGCCTTCTCAGAGCATTCCGTGAAAGCGCTGATGAGGATCAAGCAGTGCGCCGCCTCGATCACCGTCCTCTATCTGGCGATGTCGCCGCTTCTGTACCTGATGGCGGAGCGGGATGACGCGCCCGGCATCCTCGCCTTCGGCCTGGGGATCGCGTTCGGCTCCGCGGTCGTTGCGGTGTTCGCCGCTGTCCTCCAGAAGCTGCTTCGCAGCGCGATCGACATGAAGCAAGAGATCGATCTGACGGTCTGAGGTGAGCACGATGGCGATTATCATCCATATCGATGTCATGTTGGCCAAGCGGAAGATGAGTGTCACCGAGCTTTCGGAGAAGGTCGGCATCACGCTGGCCAATCTGTCCATTCTCAAGAACGGGAAGGCCAAGGCGATCCGCTTCTCGACGCTGGATGCGATCTGCAAGGCGCTGGACTGCCAGCCGGGGGATATCCTGGAGTACCGGGATGATGGAGAGATCGGGGAGTTATCAGAGGATTAAGGGGTTCGGAGGATTCGAGAGAGAGCCTGGTCGGGAGACACCTGTCGAAGGTTGCACCCGGCCCACCCATCGCACAGGCTTATGGGCATGTCCCGGCCATGTGCCATCATATAAGGAGATGAGCATGTGATGACGATCCCGCAGATCGGCACCGCACGCAAGGTGGAGAGAACAGCGTCCGGGAGATGCGTTCATATCCTGATGCAACTCTGGCGCTTCGGGTGGCAGCAGGCGCTGTCCTGCATATTCCCCGCGGTTATCTTCGTCTCGCTCGCCATGACGAAGCTGGTCCCGCTTCCCTGGCTGTCGCGCTATGACTGGCTGCTCCTCATCTGCCTGGCCATGCAGGTCTGGATGGTACGATCCGGCCTGGAGACGCGCGACGAGCTGAAGGTGATCACCGTCTTCCACCTGATCGGGCTTGCGCTTGAGCTGTTCAAGGTGCATATGGGCTCCTGGTCATACCCTGAAGAGGCATGGACGAAGGTGGGCGGCGTTCCTCTCTACAGCGGATTCATGTATGCCAGCGTGGCGAGCTATATGTGCCAGGCGTGGCGCCGTCTCCAGCTTAAGCTGGTGAACTGGCCGCCCTTATGGATCGTCACACCGCTCGCTGCGGCCATCTATCTGAACTTCTTCACCCATCATTACTGGATCGACATCCGCTGGTGGCTGGCCGGCCTCGTGCTGATCGTCTTCTGTCGCACATCCGTCACCTTCGGGGTTGGAGGCCGACGCTATCGCATGCCGCTCGTCATGTCCTTCACGCTGATCGGTTTCTTCATCTGGGTGGCGGAGAATGTGGCGACCTTCTTCAGCGCCTGGCAATATCCGAACCAGTCCGAGGTCTGGCGCCTCGTGCACGTGGGCAAGATCAGTTCCTGGCTGCTGCTCGTCATCGTCAGTTTCCTGATCGTCGCCGCTCTGAAGCAGGTGAAGGAACGGCGCGATTCATAAGGCCAATCCCCTTATCATGCAAATGAACGGAAATCCTGTTGGACCTCCGTTCATGATGCTCCTCCAGAAAGGGAGGGAATCGTGTCTGGCTCACGGCCTTTTTGGCCATCGTATGAACGAATGAAGTTAAATTTTGGCTGTGTTTCAATTGGTTGTTGCATGAGCAACAACGAAGATAAACACAGCCAAATGTTTAACCTTGTTGGATCAGGAGGTTGACCTGATCAGATCGCGGTGATGCCGCCGTCCACCACGAATTCAGCGCCGGTCGTGTAGCTCGATTCATCCGAAGCGAGGAACAACACCAGATTCGTCACTTCCTCCGGTTGAGCGATGCGCTTGAGCGGAATCGACTTGGCGAATTCCTGGATCGCCGCCTTCGCATCCTCCTGTTCGATCATCGGAGTGGCGATTACGCCCGGATGCACCGAGTTGACGCGGATGCCGTAATAGGAGCATTCCACCATCGCCGCCTTCGTCATGCCGCGCACCGCGAACTTGGTATCCGTATAACCGATCGCTCCGCCCACGATCCCGTTGATCGACGAGATGTTCACGATCGAACCACCGCCTGCTTTCTGCATCGAAGGGATGACCGTCTTCATGCCAAGGAAGACAGACACCTGGTTGATGTTCACGATGCGGAGATATTCTTCCAGGGACATCTGCAAGATCGACTTGGCCACCGAGATTCCCGCATTATTCACCAGTACATTGGCCGGTCCGAACTTTTCCTCTGTTGCCGCGATAACCCTCGCCCAATCCTCCTGGCTGGTCACATCATGCTTGACGAACAGCGCGTTCTCGCCCAGTTCAGCCGCGAGCTGGGAACCCTTCTCTTCGAGAATGTCCGTCAGAACAACCTTCGCTCCCTCAGCCACGAAACGCCTTGCGTGCGCTGCCCCCATGCCTTGGGCCGCACCCGTGATGATTGCTACTTTTCCTGCCAAACGTGCCATGATGTCTGCCTCCCTTAATGTATGTAAAATTTGCGTGCAAAACTAATCTTACACTTTCGCGGTCAAACTATGCAATGACCATCATCAATCTGCTTGCCGATGCCTCCCGATCTGCAGGAGCGGCCGGCGTATGATAAACTGGTCTCAGCGAAATATCCTGACGGGATCAGGAGACAGGAGGATGACGGATGATCAGGATCGGACTGGCCGGGTGGGGCGATCACGATGACCTGTACCCGGCGGGGACCCCTTCCGGCGACAAGCTGCGCATCTACAGCCATCACTTTCCGATCGTGGAGGTGGACAGCTCGTTCTATGCCGTGCAGCCGGAGCGCAACATCCGCAAGTGGCTGCGGGATACGCCGGACCACTTCGGCTTCATCTTCAAGGTTTACCAGGGCATGACGGGACATACGCGAGGGCGCATCCCCTATGCGTCGGCCGATGCGATGTTCGAGGATTTCAAGCTGTCGATCGGTCCCGTTCATCAGGCGGGACGTCTGAAGGCGGTGCTGTTCCAGTATCCGCCGTGGTTCGATTGCACGAGGCAGCACGTCGAGCTGCTGAAGCGGACGAAGGCGAGGATGGGCGATCTCCCTGTGGCGCTGGAGTTCCGCCATCAGTCATGGTTCCGTCCCGAGTACATCGACAAGACGCTCATGTTCATGGAGCAGGAAGGCTGGATTCACAGCATCTGCGACGAGCCGCAGGCAGGCGAAGGATCGGTGCCGACGATCGAGCGGGCCACATCCCGTGTGCGCACGATCGTCCGATTCCACGGCCGCAACGAGGAAGGCTGGAACCGTCAGGGTTCGGGCGAGGAATGGCGAGCCGTGCGTTACCTCTACCGCTACAGTGAAGCCGAGCTGGCGGAATGGAAGGAGCGTCTGTTGCGGCTGCAGCAGAGCAGCGAGGAGATCTGCGTGATCTTCAACAACAATTCCGGTGGACATGCGGCGGGCAATGCGAAGGACCTGCAGCGGCTGCTGGGGCAGGAGCCCAGGCCGCTCCCGCCGCGGCAGATGGAGCTTCTGTAGAGACAAGCGGGCTCTCCCGGCAGCATGCAACTGTCGGGCGAGGACCCGATGTTTCTTGGGAGGACCACGTCGAGTTCAGCCTTCCCAATAAAAAACCGGCCCTTTCGCTGGCCAGCGAAAGAACCGGAATAGGAGGGGGTTAGCGTTACTTGATCACCACATACTCCAGATCCACCAGCTTCGCGTAGGTGACGATCTGGTCGGTGGTCAGGTTCAGCGAGACGACCGTATGATGGCCGCCGCCGTTCTCGATCCACGTTCTGACCGCATCCTGGAAGTTCGGTTTCACCTTCCACAGCACGCGGGCCACCGGCAGCTTCGGCGCCGGAACCGTCGGCTCGAACGCGGTTACCTCCTGGATGAGCAGCTTGTAGTGCGTGCCGAAGTCCGCCATTGACACCACGACGCCTTCGCCACCTTTGCCATCGAATACGAGGCGAGCCGGATCTTCCCGGTTGCCGATGCCAAGAGGCGCCACAAGAATGCGCGGACGGGTCGCGGCGAGGCTCGGGTCGACCTCCAGCATATGGGCTTGCAGGATCGCTTCCTGACCTGCGGCCAGCTCGTAAGTATAATCCTCCATGAAGCCGGTATTCTGATTATGGCTCATCACCTTCAGCAGGCGGTTCAGGGCAGCCGTCTTCCAGTCGCCTTCGCCGGCGAAGCCGTAGCCCTGCGCCATCAGGCGCTGCACCGCCAGACCCGGCAGCTGCCGCATGCCGTGCAGGTCTTCGAAGTTCGTGGTGAACGCGTTATAGCCGCGCTCATCGAGGAAACGCTTGAGGGCGATCTCATAGCTCGCCTGGATGCGAACGCTCGACTCCCAGTCTTCCTTGCTGTAGTTGCCGTAGTCAAAATCATACAGCTCCGCATACTCCGCCATCAGCGCATCGATCTCCTGCCCGGTGACGGCCTTGACGTACTCCACGAGGTCGCCGATGCCATAGTAGTCCACGGTCCAGCCGAACTGGATCTGCGCCTCCACCTTGTCCCCCTCGGTGACGCCGACATTGCGCATGTTGTCGCCGAAACGGGCCACCTTGATGTTGAAGCTCTCGTTGTAGGCAACCGCCACGTCCATCCAGTCCGCGATCTGCTTCTGCACCTCCGGACGCTCCCAGTAGCCTACGACGACCTTGTTGTTCTTCTTCAGGCGGGCATTGATGAAGCCGTACTCGCGGTCGCCATGCGCGGCCTGGTTCAGGTTCATGAAGTCCATGTCGATCGTTGCCCAAGGGATGCTCTCATTGTACTGGGTCGCCAGGTGGAGCAATGGCTTCTGCAGCAACTTCGTGCCGCGAATCCACATCTTCGCAGGCGAGAAGGTATGCATCCAGGTGATGACGCCCGCCACCTCATCGCGGTAGTTGACCTCTTTCATGATGCGGGTGATCGTATCCGCGCTGACCGCGAGGTCCTGCAGCACGATCGGATAAGGGAGCACGCCGCTGCTGTTCAGGGCATCGGTCATCTTCTGCGCGTGCGCCTTGACTTCCGCCAGCGCCTCTTCCCCATACAGATGTTGCGAGCCGACTACGAACCAGAACTGTTTCGATGCTGTTGACATACTTGACCATCCTTTCTTCCATCAGAATAAGTATTGTCGATCAGTGATCGTTCTTCTGCCCGTAATAAGCGTTCTTGCCATGCTTGCGCAGGTAGTGCTTGTCGAGGATCGCCTGCGGCAGCTCCTTCGCGAAGCTGTTCAGCTGTCTGGCGTACAGGTTCATCATGCAGACCTCTTCCAGCACCACGCTGTTCACAACGGCTTCATGCACGTTCTTGCCCCAGGTGAAAGGCGCATGTCCCTGCAGCAGAACCGCCGGAACCGCCATGACGTCGATGCCGCGCTGCTCGAAGGTCTCGATGATGACGCGACCCGTCTCATATTCATAGCCCCGGTCGACCTCTTCCCGGGTCAGGAAGCGGGCGCACGGAACCGGACCATAGAAGGTGTCGGCATGCGTCGTGCCCATCACCGGCACATCGAGACCCGCCTGCGCCCAGATCGTCGCCCAGGTCGAATGGGTATGCACGATGCCGCCGATCTGCGGATAATGCTTATACAGCACGGCATGCGTAGCCGTATCGGAGGAGGGACGCAGGTTACCCTCCACGACATTGCCGTCGAGATCGACAACCACCATGTCGCTCGGCTTCAGCTTGTCGTAATCGACCCCGCTCGGCTTGATGACGAACAGCCCGCTCTCCCGGTCGATGCCGCTGGCATTGCCCCAGGTGAACTTGACGAGGCCGTATCTGGGCAGCGCCAGATTGGCTTCATATACTTCTTGCTTCAGTTGTTCCAACATTCGTCTATGCCTCCCAGTTCTCCAGCAGATGTTCTACAGCAGCCCGTTCGATCGCAAGTCCCGCGCGGTAACGTTCGATGAATGCGGAGAAGCCCGCGACATCGGCCGCATCAGGCGCCAGCTCGGTGCTCTCGACGCCCTGGAACACCCTCCGGTCGAGGAAGTCCTCCAGGCTCTCCCCTTGCTCCTTCATGCTCATGTAGGCAGCAAGCAGCGCCATGCCCCATGCTCCTCCCTCGCCGGCGGTCGACATGACGGATACCGGCACGTTCAAGGCCGCAGCCAGCAGCCGTTGGCCAACGACCGGAGTCTTGAACAGTCCGCCATGGGCGAGGATGCTGTCGATCGCCACCCGCTCCTGCTCCGTCAGGATGTCCATGCCGATCTTCAGCGCCCCGAAGGCGGTGAACAGATGCGTGCGCATGAAGTTGGCAAGGTTGAACCGGCTCTTCGGCGAACGGACGAACAGCGGTCGTCCTTCTTCCAGACCGGTGATGTTCTCGCCCGAAAGGTAGCCGTAGCTGAGCAGGCCTCCTCCGTCCGGATCAGCCTCCAGCGCCTTGTTCAGCAGCACGCTGAACAGCTTGCCGTCGTCCGCTTCGTAACCCATGGCCCCGGCGAACTCGCGGAACAGATCCATCCACGCATTGAGATCGCTGGAGCAGTTGTTGGCGTGCACCATCGCGACAGGACTGCCGCTCGGCGTCGTCACCATGTCGACCTCCGGATAGACGCCTCCCAGCTCCTTCTCCAGCACGATCATCGCAAAGACCGACGTGCCGACGGAGATATTGCCCGTCCGCTTCCGCACGCTGTTCGTCGCCACCATGCCCGTGCCGGCATCGCCTTCCGGCGGACAGAGCGGGATGCCGGGCTGCAGGTCCCCCTCCGGATCGAGCAGGTCTGCGCCGGACTCGGTGAGCCGACCGGCCTCTTCTCCCGCGAGATACACCTTCGGCAGCAGATCCTCCAGCTTCCACGGATAACCCTTGTCCGCGATCAACGCGTTGAATGCCTCGAGCATGCCCGCATGATAATTCAGCGTAGCCTCATCGATCGGGAAGATGCCGGAAGCATCGCCGATGCCAATCGCCTGATGGCCGGTTAACAGCCAATGTATGTACCCAGCCAGCGTCGTCAGATGACTCACGCGCGGCACATGCTCCTCTTCATTCAGGATCGCCTGATACAGATGAGCGATGCTCCAACGCTCCGGGATGTTGAACCGGAACAGCTCCGTCAGCTTCCTGGCGGCCGGGCCGGTCGTGGCGTTGCGCCAGGTGCGGAACGGCACGAGCAACTGCCCCTCCTTGTCGAAGGCCATATAGCCGTGCATCATCGCGGAGAATCCGATGGAGCCGACCTTCGTCAGCCTGATGCCGTACTTCTCGCTGACCTCCCGCTTCAGCTCCCGGTACGCGGTCTGCATGCCTGCGATGATGTCCTCCTGATCGTATGTCCAATACCCGTCCTTCAGCTGGTTCTCCCACTCATAGCTCCCGGTTGCGAGCGTCTGAAAGCGGCGATCGATCAGCACCGCCTTGATCCTCGTGGAACCGAACTCGAGCCCAAGCGATGTCTCTCCTCTCGCGATCGCCTCAGCCGCGTCGATCTGAACCTGATTCATGTCACGCATATCCCCTTTCCGTTCGGGATGATAGGAAGCTTGCTGCCAGCGCCGATCCAGGAATGCGCTTTCGCAGCGCCGCTAACTTTAGTGTATTTTTTTGTACGTACATTTGTCAATATTCGAACAAAGTTATACATACATATATTGTCGAAGGTCCGACGCGTCAGTTCGACAATACCCGACATGACATTTTCAAAAGCCGGCGATCATGTTAAAATGTACGTACAACTTCTATGGATGCTATGGAAAGAAGTGGACCTTGTGAAGCCCAAATACCAGATCATCATCGATGATATCAAGAGCAATATCCTGTCGGGGACGTACAAGGCAGGCGAACAGATCCCTACCGAGTCGGCGCTCCAGGACCTGTATGGGGTCAGCAGGCAGACGGTGCGCAAGGCGATCCTTGAGCTGGCCAACGAAGGTTATCTGCGCAGCGAGAAGGGCTCCGGCACATACGTCAGCAACCAGTACCGGTCGCGTGCCAACGGCAAGGTGGCGAACCGGACGATCGGCGTCATCACGACGTATATCTCCGACTACATCTTCCCATCGATCATTCGCGGCATCGAGAGCCGCCTGAACGAGGACAACTATTCGCTGCTGCTCGCCAGCACGAACAACGATGTCTCGCAGGAGAAGAAAGCGCTGGAGATGATGCTGTCCTATGGCGTTGACGGGCTGATCGTCGAGCCCACGCGCAGCAACCTGTACAATCCGAACATCCCCTACTACCTGTCCTTCCAGGAGCAGGAGGTGCCCTTCGTGATGATCAACGCCTATTATGAGGAGCTGGACGTTCCGTATTTCTGTCTCGACGACGTCAAGTCCAGCTACCTCGCCACCAGCGAGCTGATCGCCAAAGGGCATACGCGCATCGGCATCATCGCGAAGATGGACGACCTGCAGGGGAAGTTCCGGATGAAGGGATTCATCAAGGCGCTGGGAGAAGCCCGTCTCACCTTCAAGCCTGAGCATGTGCTCTCCTTCGACACCACGACCAAGCCGGAACTGTCCGCCAACATCGAGCATTTCCTGCGCGAGCATCTCGACGAGATCACCGCGCTCGTCTGCTACAACGATGAGGTCGGCCTCGAGGTCGTGCAGGTCTGCCGCAGGCTCGGCATCCCGATCCCGAAGCGTCTGTCCATCATCGGCCAGGATAACTCGTATATCGCCAGGAACGCCCACATCAAGCTGACCACGCTCACCCATCCGCAGGAGCAGATGGGGCGCGACGCCGCGGAATGGATCATCCGGCGCCTGCAAGGCAAGAGAGACCTGCCCGCTCGCACGGTCTACACGCCTGAGCTGATCGAAGGGGAGACGATCCGGGCGATCGACGAGCGTCAGCCAGCTGGCGGATAACCGGAGGCTCCTGACCGGAGGTGCGACACATGCGGCTCCCCCGTCCTCCGACCCCGGACGGACAACAGGCGCTCCCTCCGGGAAGCACAGGCGACCAGCCTCTCCACGATCCTGGCGAGCTGCTCGTCCAGCTCTCAATCCAGGTCTCACACGCAACCAGGGCGAGCCAGCCCGACCCGCAGGCATGAAAAAAGGTCATGTGCCCGAATCACCGAACACATAACCTGATGAGCACATGGCCTTCCGATCCCGCCGCCGTTCAGGCAACAACATCAATCGCGAAGGGCCAGCTTCTCATAATGCTTGTACAGGGCATGGAATCTGCCGCTGTAATCCGGCTTCCACGGCTTCTTCTTGCCGCAGAAGTGCAGGAATACCGTTTGGTTGATGATGAAGTCCATGTCGCATTTGCCATTGGTCTTCAATTTATAATAGTAATAATACCTCGCGTCGTAATTGTAGAGCTTCTCATCGATGGTGGCGATATACCGCGAATACAGGGCGTTCAGGATATCCTGATCCGGCATGATCAGCCTGGAGCGATTCGCCTCGACGAAACGGAAGATGGCCTCCTCGTCGATGAGCTCCCGCTGCAGTTCCAGATTCATCAGCAGCACGCCCGAATTGTAGTAATGGCGGATCTCGTAAGGCATGAGGCGGATCCGGTTGATCTCCTTCACCGAGATCTTGTCATGGTACGCCGCCGCATACATATACCCGTCCAGGCTCATCCCGTACAGCTCCTGCACCGGATTCAGAACCAGCAGATCGGGGTCGAGGTACAGGATCTTGTCCAGCTCGCGGGGAAGAAACTTGCTGGCCAACAGCCGATAGTACATCTCCTTCGTGTAGTGAAGCAGCGTCGGCGCGTCCTGGAAATAATGATCCTCGATACAGAGCGCCTCGAGATGACCCCCATGCCGATCGATGAACCCGCCCAGCTGGCGCATCTCCTCATCCGCGATTCCCGAATGCATGAAGTAGATCGTAAAATCCTGACCTGGATTATTGATGAACAGCGACTTCAGCATCACTCTCAACGGCTTCATGTAGTTCGCATCCAAGGTGACGAGTATGTTCATGACTTCCCACTTCCGATCCTCGATATTTCAGGGCCTATACTAGAAATATAGTGTTACCGGCAGCAAAATGCAAACCTTCGACCATCCCCCCTTCCTCTCATCCCTGATCGCCATGTCGGCAAAATCTCTAATTATGATATGGATTTTCATCCATTTTTTGGGGTATAAAACGCTTACATATTTTTCTATATTTGGAGGTGAATCGATATTCTTGTGAAATAGGGAGGAATGAACGATGACATTCAGGAGAAAGTGGCTCACGAAAGCCGTCATCATGATCGCAGCCTTCTTCACCTTTGTTTCCACAGCCTATGCCGCCGTATGGTGGACATCTGACCAATGGGGCAACTGGACCAACAATGGCTACATCCTCTACAACAACATCTGGGGGTCAGGCGCCGGACCTCAGACCCTCTGGGCCAATTCCTACAGCAATTGGGGCGTCTGGGCCAACCATCCCAACACCGGCGGCATCAAGTCTTATCCAAATGCGACGCGATATGTGAACAAAAGCTTGAGCAGCCTGTCCAGCCTGACAAGCAGCTTCAATGTGACGGTTCCGGGCAGCGGCGCTTATGCAACCGCTTACGACATCTGGGCCAATAACCATGCCTACGAGATCATGCTCTGGATGAACTACAGGGGAGGTGTCAAGCCGATCTCCTACAACTGGGATGCCAGCGGCAACCCTGTCCCTGTACAAACGAACGTATCCGTCGGAGGTCATACATGGAATGTCTATCGCGGAAGCAACGGCGCCAACGAGGTCATCTCCTTCGTCAGAACCTCGCACACCAGCTCGGGAACCGTCAACATCCTGGCCATCATGAACTGGATTCGCAACAAGGGCTGGTTCGGCAATGTTACGATTGGCGAGGTGCAGTTCGGGTATGAGATTACGAGTTCTGCCGGAGGACTTGATTTTATCACCAACAGCTTCTCGATCAATTTCCAATAGATCTGCGCCAAGCCTGCCCCGTGTCACATCCAGCAAGGGAAGCCCGATCATCCGGGATGATGGGCGGGCTTCCCGTCTCTGCCTATACGCCCCCATGATCCATCGCGATCGTCAGCGGATCGACCTGGACATGCCGATGCATCTCGATCGTCTCGATGAACTTCTCCATCGACGTCGTCAGGAACGCATCCGCCCGGCGGATGAATACGGTCCTGATCCTGCTGTAGGCATCGGGCAGCGTGAAGCCCCGGATCTTGCCTCTCTCCAGCAGGTGGGCAACGGCGGATCTGGGCACGAAGGTGACACCCAGTCCGGCCACGACACTCTGCAGGATCGTCTCCAGCGTGCCGAACTCCAGCACCCGCTGCGGCGTGATGTTCTGGTCCCGATACCAGGCCTCCAGCCTCGCCCGGTACCCGCACCCCTGGCTGAAGCAGAGAAACGGTCGATCACGAAGCTCATCCAGCGAAGTCGTGCTCGCATCCGAGATGAGGATCAGTTCCTCGCCGAACACCTCGTGCTTCGCGATATCCGGATGAAACTCCGCATCGGTCACGAATGCCCCGTCCAGCTTGTGATTCAGCACTTCCTCCTCCAATTGCTCGGTCACGCCCGTATACAGCGACAGATCGACATTCCTGTACCTTTTCATATAGGAGGAGAGGATCTGCGGCAGCTGGATGACGATCTCCACCGTTCCGATATCCAGCTTGCCTGACGGCTCCTCCTTATTCTGCACCGCTCGCTTCATCTCATCCGCCAGCATCAACAATTTCTGACTGTACGAGAGCAGCTTCTTGCCCTCGGGCGTCAACACCATGCCGCGCCTGTGACGATGGAACAGCGGCGTGCCAAGCTCCTGCTCCAGCTTCTGGATGCGCATCGTGATGTTCGATTGCACGTAGTTCAGCTCCTTGGCCACCTCGGATACCGTCCCCTTGCTCGCCACCATCTGAAAAATCTCCAGATCCTTCAGCTCCATGAACGAACGCCCCCTTCCCCCGAGATTTCTGTCTCCATAATATCATAAATATTGATGAATATTATTATATTTATTCATTTTACAAGATGGCAAATTTCGCAGATGATATAGTGGTGTGATCCTGTTATGGAGGTAGAACATCTTGCGCAGTCGGACGTTATTCGGAGCTGTGCTGTGTCTGATCGCAGCGGTATCCTGGGGGGCCATGTTTCCTGCCGCCCATGTGGCCTTTCAGCATATAGATCCCTTCTGCTTTACCGTGATCCGTTACGGCTCTGTCTCATTGCTGCTCGTTCTGCTCCTGCTGTGGAAGGAAGGCAAGCAGGCCTTTCGACTGGAAGGCAAGGGCATGCAGCTGTGGTTCTATGGGACGATGGCATTCACGGTCTATAATCTGTTCATTTTCTGGGGGCAGGATATGGCAGGGGAGCCTGGCATCATGGCGGCGTCGATCATGGAGTCGCTCATGCCGATGATCTCTCTGGTGATCGGTTGGGTCCTCTTCCGCAAGCGCTCGGAGCCGCTCACCCTCGTCTGTGTGCTCGTCTCCTTCATCGGTGCGGTATTGGTCATCACGAAGGGCGACCTGGATTCTCTCACGGATCTGTCCGGGCAGGGGATCTCGTCCATGCTGATGCTGATCGCCGTCATCGGATGGGTCATCTATACGATGGGGGGCAGCAAGTTTCCCGGCTGGTCGGTGCTGCGCTACACGACGCTCAGCTGCTTGCTTGGCACCATCACCGCCATGTCGGTAACGGCTGTCACCACGATGGTCGGCTATACGGAGCTGCCATCGATCGGGGACGTGATGCACGCAGGGCCGCAGTTGCTCTTCGTCATCGTATTTCCGGGAATCATCGCCCTGCTCGGCTGGAACACGGGGGTCAGCATCCTGTCGCCGGTCCAGGGGTTGTTGTTCCTGAACTTCGTGCCGATTACGACACTGGCGATTACGATCGTGCAAGGTTATGCCATCACATGGTTTGACGTGGTGGGCACGATCTTCATCATCGCTTCGCTCATCTCCTACTACATGCTCACCAAGGCAGGGCACAAGAAACCGGCCGCTGCTTACCTGAAGCCCGTTCGCACAGGCAACATGCGCGAGGGCGTCCTGTAATGGAATTTCGAACAACCGCCCGGCGGGAAGATTCTTGCAAGAGAGTCTTCCCGCTATTTGCTTCTGGCGCCGGACGAGCCGGTATGAGGAGATGCCGGCCGCCATCTGCGATGACGCTGCGGTGGTCGCGAGAAGCGAATGCATGATCTTCAGGCTGGCGCCCTATTGATGGGCGGTCGCCTGTCGGCCTATAATATATCGTGTACGATTTAATCGTTTGCGATGCAAAGGAGGATCCTGATCATGACCACGGTATACGACTTTACTGTTGCGAAGCCCAACGGTGAGCCGCAATCCTTGCGCGACTTTGAGGGCAAGGTGCTGCTCATCGTCAACACCGCCAGCAAGTGCGGTCTGACTCCCCAGTTCGAAGGCCTGCAGAAGCTGTACGAGAAGTACAGGGAGCAAGGCCTGGAGATTCTCGGCTTCCCTTGCGACCAGTTCAACAAGCAGGAATTTGATGCGATCGAGGAAACCTTGCAGTTCTGCCAGGTCAACTATGGCGTCACCTTCCCGATGTTCGCCAAGATCCACGTCAACGGCAAGAACGCAGACCCGCTGTTCGTTTTCCTGAAGAAGCAGCAGAAGGGCATCCTGACGGAAGACATCAAGTGGAACTTCACCAAGTTCCTCGTGGACAGGCAGGGGCATGTCGTCGATCGGTTCGCCCCCACGACAGAGCCGGAGAAGATCGAAGCGCATATTGTCCAACTGCTGAACGGATGAAAGGGGTCGGACCATGGACGACTTCCTGACCCTGGACAAGCAGCTCTGCTTCGCCATCTACGAAACGTCCAGTCAGTTCTCGAAGCTCTACAGCAAGGTCCTGGAGCCCTTCGACCTGACCTATCCGCAATATCTCGTCTTGCTGGCGCTGTGGGAGCAGGACGGCATCGGGGTCATGGCGCTGGGAGAGAAGCTCAGGCTCGGCACCGGCACGCTCACCCCGCTCCTCACCCGCATGGAGAAGGGCGGCTGGATTCGCAAGGAGCGCTCCAGGGAGGACGAGCGCAAGGTGCACGTCTATCTGGAGCGGAAAGCGATCGAGCAGAAGGCCGGCATCACGCAGGCTGTCCAGTCTGCCATCGCCACCTGCCGCATCTCCATGGAGGAATACGTGCAGTTGATGGAATATCTGCGGCGCTTGCAGGAGAAGCTGGCGCGCGCGAAGCAACACGTCGGCAGTTAGGCGGATGCGCTCATGCAACGAACAAGCGGAAGTCCGATCTCCCTGCAACAGGGACATTCGGACTTCCGCTATTGTCATATGGCACCGCGAAGCGCTGCCGATGTGTATTCAGGGATTCGCCTGCGAGTGAACGGAGTCCGTCGCTCCGAACTGCAGCTTGTCCTTGTCATAGTAATACAGCCGATAATTCTTGATATGACCGAAGTAATATCTCGAAACCCGCAGGACGCGCTTCAGATTCAGGTCCTTCTTGTACCAGATGGTCTTGTAGACCTTCCTCTGCCGGTACAGCTGCCGAATCTCCGCCGCAAGCGCCGGGTCCTTGACGTACTTGCTCAGGACGATGCGCGGGACGTTGGTCCAGAGCGCCGTCTGGTTGCCGTAGACGCATTCCTCGTCCTTCTCGTAGACGACCCGGTCGATCAGGGCCTTGATCATGTTCAGCCCGGCCGCTCTGACGAAGAAGCTGCTGCGTCCTAGCCGCGGATTGATCTCGAACATCATGTACTTGCCCCTGCGGCTGTCGTATTTCATGTCCATATTGGAGAACCCGACATAGCCGATCTCCTCCAGGAACTTCTTCACCCTGGCATAGATGTCCTGGTCGAAGCGCGAGATGATCGCCGCATAGTTGCCCAGCGTCTTCGGCGCGTACTCCTCCAGCACCGGCTGCCCGAGACACATCATCTTCACCTTCCCGTTGTTGTCCGAGAAGCAGTTGATGACGCGCGAAGCGCTGTCCCCGCCGGGGATGAATTCCTGGATGATCAGCTTTCCCCGGTAGCCGGAGCCATTCATATGACGGATCATCGTCAGGTACTCGTCCTTGTTGTGGAAGATGTACACCTTCTTCTTGCCCTCGAACTGGCAGTGCAGATACTCATACGCGTTGCTGTTCTCCGGCTTCACGATGATCGGGAAAGGAAACTCCATGCGGTCCAGCGCCTGCTCGCGCTCATGCGGCTCCGCCACGATCGTCTTCGGATAATCCAGCCCGTGCTTCTCGCAGAGCTGATAGAACTTGTCCTTCGTATCCAGCGTTCGCAGCAGTTCCTCCGGGATGAAGCGGTTGGCGATCAGCCCCTTGAACTTGCTGTAGTGACGCGACAGCATGCCGGCGTAGTAGTCGGAGCAGGGGATCACGACCAGCTTGCGGTTCGGGGCGGCGTATCGCTCCAGGACGCCGAGCAGCGCATCCGGGAAGACTTCCTCGTTGTCGAAGCGGTCGATCTGGATGAGATGGAACATCTTGCTGTGCATCGTCGGCATGAGCAGCCGCGAGCAGAGCAGCAGCGGCTTGATCTGATACGCTTCATGGATCAGCCTGACGTTGCCGTAGGCATTTTCATCGCTTCCCAGTATGATCGGTATAAAATCCTTGGCAGGGGTCATGTTTTCACCTTTTTTTCCGTTAAGTATCGAACCTACCCCTCCATTATATCAAAACTTGTCCGCCTATCTGACGAAAAAATACAACCTTCACTGCCGCACATGGCTGTCGCACCGCCGAGCCGCCTTCTTCACATGCGGGTCATCAAGTAGCCAGTCCGATCGAGGTCCGTATATAGCGCTTCTCTTTCAGCGCCTTGATGATGAAGTGCGCCACATCGGCCCGCGGGATCGACATCGACTTCTCCGGCACACCCGTCGCCGCCTCCCTGTACTGGCCGGTAAACGGCTTGTTCGTGAGCCCCAGCGGCCGGACGATCGTATAGTCCAGATCATGCCGCAGGATGTAATCGACCGCCGCCTTGTGATCCCTGAGCGCATGACGGAGCATGTACATGATCATCTTCCCGCTGATGCCGGGCAGTTCGCGGTCGATGCCCGCCGACGCCGTGTAGACGATCCGCTTCACCCCGTGCTTTAGCATGCCATCGACGATATGCTTCGTCATCTGCTCCAGTTCGGTTGACGGCTTCATCCCCTGGCTGGAGCCGAGGCAGGACACGACCGCATCGTGACCGGCGATCGCTGCGGCCACCTCCGCTGGCTGGAAGGCATCCCCCTGCACGAACGCAAGCCGCTCATGGGTCACCCCCAGCCTGGATGGATTCCGCACGAAGGCCGTAACCTCGAACCCCTCGGGGTCGAACGTCTGGATAACCTCAGCAGCGTTGCCTCGGTCGATGAAGGCTGCGTCGACCTTGCGACCGTCGTCCATCGTGCAGGAGATCGCCTTATGAGGTTCTACCAGGTCGTAGGTCCCCGCGAAATCAAACCCCGCGCTGAATCATGGCGACACGATTCATCGTTCGATTCGCTCGGGAAGTCCGAATCGGGAGAACAGCTTCCTGTTGATGAAGTTGGTGACGTGAACGATGGCGCCATCCCTGGTCTCCAGAACATGGATCCCCCAAGGCACCAGGCTGTCACCATCGCGGTCAGGCGCATACTGGGCCAGCGCGGGATAGCCGCCATTGATCGTGACAGGCAACATGCGCGATCCTTCACAATGCCAACGGGTCAATGTAAAAAAACGGGCCAAATCTTCCCTTCCGCGCACCCACATCGTAAATGGCGGCATGGACATGGAGCCCTCTTCAAGGAACAAGGCGACCATCGCCGCAATATCAAACCGCTCGAACGCCTCCACATAACGGTTCAGAAGCTCTGGATCCGGCTCCTCCTCCATCCGGATATATTCATCGGCACGAAGCTGCGCCCGCCTCATCGTCCCGCGAGCCCGCTGCAGGGCGCTGTTGACCGCTTGCGGCGTCATCCCGAGGGTATCGGCGATCCGCTGCGAAGGCCATTCGAAGACATCCTTCAGGATGAGCACCGCGCGCTGCCGGGCAGGCAAAGTTTGCAGAAGGGCGATGAAGCAGAGACGAAGGGTATCTCTGTGCAGCAGCGCTTCCTCCGGATGTTGGGCGAAGCCGGGAGTCGGCCATATCCAGGCCGCATCGGGCAATGTTTCGCGAGGTTCGACGATGGTGAGGGCGGGATCGGTGAAGTCAACGGGAAGCACGCGGCGTTTCGCTCGCCGCAGCTTGTCCAGACAGCAGTTGGTCGCGATGCGGTACACCCAGGTCTTGAACGAGGATTCCTGCCGGAATCTCTCCCAACCTTGCCAGACGCGAATATAGGTCTCCTGGACAGCATCATCGGCATCGTCGATGGCGCCCAGCATTCGGTAACAATATGCTGTCAGTTCCGGTTTCAGGTCCTCAAACCATTGAAGGTTCAGCGGCGTTTCGTTCATCTCTGCCTCCCGTACACTTATTGGCAGCAAGCGCTGTGCAACTTTCATCCGGTAACTGCCATTGCTACTTCATCTCGTATCTTGTATTATAACCTAATATAGAAATTTATGGCACAGGTTTTTTCCAATCAAGAGACATGGAATTCGCATTCGCATATGGATCATGCGTCCCTGGTGAGCGGGTTGCCATAGCCGGATGTGTTACAGGAACCAGATATGTTATCATAGTAGTATGCCAAAGTTTACGGATTAAGGAGTCCAAGCGATGAATCAGGATCAGACAAGAAGCTTACAGCAGTTCAAGGCAGAATTCTTCAAGGCCTTAGCTCATCCGATGAGAATTCGCATACTCGAGGTGCTCAGCGAAGGCGGCCGGAGCGTCAACGAATTGCAGAGCATCCTCGGATCGGAAGGATCGGCCGTATCGCAGCAGCTCGCGGTGCTGCGTAACAAGAACGTGGTCACAGGCGTCAAGGAGGGCACCTCTGTGATCTACTCGCTGAGGGATCCTCTCATCAAGGATCTGCTGGCCGTGGCGAAGCAGATCTTCGACAATCATCTCGTGGATGCGATCTCATTGCTCGAGGTCATCCGCAATGAACCATAAGCATGCGATGGATAGAAGTCCATAAGGCGCACCATGATCATCATCGTGGCGCACCTGTTTCGCGATAAATCCTACCATTCATACTTGACTACCAAGTATCCATCTACGGACCGGAGAATGAGTGGATCGAGCTGTTCCAGCGCTGAGCCACTGGCTGCATCAACTGCGGCATGCGGCTTGGGCTGTCTAAAAAGTCCCTAAAATGAAGAGTGGACAACGTAATTTGTTGTGTGGTAACTTCATTCTACAGGAAGAAGGGGCACTCCATCCGTCAGTCTATACTGACTTTTTGGACAGCCCCGCTGCTGCGATCGCCTCGAACCGCCTGAGACACGATTTTTTCGGCTCTCACGCCGCTTCGTCCGCTCCAAAACGCCTGAGACACGATTTTTTCGGCTCTCAGCCCCTTCAACCGCCTCGACTTCGTCTGAGACACGATTTTTTCGGCTCTCGGCTCCTTCAGCCGCCTCGACATCGTCTGAGACACGATTTTTTCGGCTCTCAGCCCCTTCAACCGCCTCGGCATCGTCTGAGACACGATTTTTTCGGCTCTCAGCCCCTTCAACCGCCTCGGCATCGTCTGAGACACGATTTTTTCGGCTCTCGGCTCCTTCAGCCGCCTCGACTTCGTCTGAGACACGATTTTTTCGGCTCTCAGCCCCTTCAACCGCCTCGGCTTCCCCTGAGACACGATTTTTTCGGCTCTCAGCCCCTTCAACCGCCTCGGACTGTCTGGGGCTGTCCAATAAGTCCATTTGAGATTCAAATGGAGCGAAATGAAAAACCCAGGAATGGCTAATCTTACGGCCTTCCTGGGTTTTGACTTTTTCAGTGGTCGGGCTGAAATTTCCCTTTTCGGACAGCCCCAGGCATGTACAGCCCCGTATGCCCCATCAACCGGATCACACCTTGAACCTCTCGGAGAGCAGCTGCAAGGTCTCCGCCGTCTCACTCAGATGTCCGACGGCAGACGAGATATCCTCGATCGAAGACTGCTGCTCCGCCAGTGAAGTCGCGATGTGCTGGGTGCTCGCCACCGACTCGCGAATGAGTTCCGCCATCCGCTCCATCCTGTTGGCGGTTTCATGGGAATGCGCCTGAACCTGTGCGACGATCGCCGCAACCTCTTCCGACCGGGCGGAGATCTCCCCTATGGCGCTCACGATATCCTGGAAGGTCAGGCCTGTCTGCTCCGCTTCGTACAGCCCCTTCTCCATCACCTTCGATCCCTGGCTCACCGCCTGCACAGCCCGGCTGGCCTCCTCCTGAATATGTCGAATGAGCTTGCTGACGTTCTCGGCGGATTCACCCGAGCGATCTGCCAACTTCCGCACCTCGGCAGCAACGACCGCAAATCCGGCCCCCTGTTCGCCGGCATGGGCGGCTTCGATCGAGGCGTTGAGAGCGAGCAGATGGGTCTGTTCGGCAATCTCGGTGATCGCCACCACGATCTCGTCGATTTCCCTGGATCTCTCTTGCAAGGATACGATCATCCGCGAGACGTCTTCGAAGGTTTGTCTGACGCGATCCATCTGCTCCATATTGCGGTTCACCACAGAAGTTCCCTGATTGGCGTATCCGCTGGCTGCCGATGAAGAACGAGCCATGAGCCGGATCGCCTCCGCTACCCGATCCATTCCGCTGGAGATGCCGAGCACGGCCTCCGTCGAGTCCGTCACGCTGTTCATCTGTTCGTCAGCCCCTGCGGCGACTCCCTGGATGGCTTGATTGATCTGCCTGATGGCCTGATTCATCTGTTCCGTGCCGGCAGCCAGCTGATCGGATGATGTCGCGATGAGCGTGGACGTATCCTTCATATGGCCGATGATGCCGCGAAGATCCTTCGACATCTTGTTGACGGACTCCAGCAGCTTGCCCGTTTCATCCTTGCTGATGATCGTCATCTCCGGCAAGGTGAGATCGCCGCCTGCCATCGTCTGGATGGACCGGGCGGACAGCTGGATGCGTCTGATCATGAAACGCGTGACCGCATAGAACAACAGGAACGCAATGGCCAATGTGGCGAGGCCACCCAAGGCAAGCTTCTGCATCATCTCGCCCTTCAATTGCCTGATGCGCTCATTGGCATCCGGTGCGCCCACATACCACATGCCGATCACCTGACCGTTCGCATCGCGAATCGGCATGTAAGCAGTTTGATAGGAGTTGCCCACGACATCCGCCGTCCCCAGGTAATGGCGTCCTTCTTTCAGGACGGTCTCGGCAACGACGCTGGACGCTTGCGTGCCAACGGCGCGTTGCCCATCTGCCAGGATGACATTGGTCGCAACCCGGGTATCGCCCAGGAAGATCGTGGCCGTATCGCCATTGGTCAGCCGTCCTATGTAATCCACGATTTTATAGTTGCCATTGATCAGGGTATCGCCCTTGTACAGCTGATCTCCCTCTGCCCGCCAGTCTCCGGGATACAGCGCATCGATGATGGCCAAGCCGGTGGCAAGGTCGGACTGGGCCTTCTCCAACGCGTCCTTCTCGATGACAGTCGTGATATGCCTCGCTTGCTGATACCCCATCATCGTGAATGAGCCGATCAGGATGATCAGGATGAGGATGAAAAGCCTGGTGCGAATGGATGTGCCCAGGATGCGGTTGATGATTCGTCGTTTCACAGTTGTCCCCCTCTGTTTCTCGATTGTCAAGCCGAACAGAATGCCTCTGTTCCTCCCAGGCATCGACCGGTATGATCCTCACGCTTCCGGGATGAATCTGGTAACAACATTATAATACCTGTATGTCGAATTATGCTATGACCATTCAATCATGGAAGAACAGGTTATGTAAGCGGTCTGCAAGCTCGTGATGCCGATCAAGAGATCATGAGATGAGAAAAGGGGGTTCGTGTCACGTGATGACACGAACCCCGCCGAATCATACTTTCGCAGGTTCACGAATTGCTGCCACTTCATAAGTGATCAGGTCACTTTCCAGGATCGGCGATTCCTTGCCGGCTTCCTCCGAACCCGGTTCCGGGCGCTTGTGCGACTCCCGGAAGGCATCGCTGCTCCTCCAGGCAGTGAAGGCATCCACGTCTTCCCAATACATATGCACATTCAACTCATCATACTCGGTCAAATGCTGTGTCAACCAGACTTCCACCTTGATGAAGCCCTTGAATGTGTCCAGCGGACCAGGTGCTGTGAAGGCCGGCGCCATGACGGAGCCCATGCCTTTCTTCACCCGGATCCTGTTTGTCACAATGATCATCCCTGTTATCTCCTCATCATATGTTGGAATTAGTGGATTGCTCGTCTGTACATGGTCCCTCATGTGACAACGTCGATGTCTTAATGGACAGCCTCCAGGGCAACCTGGGACAACCTGCCGTCTTCCATCCGGTATACCTTGTCGCAATGGGACAGCAACCGCTCGTCATGGGTCACCATGATCGCTGCCTTGTTGCGTGCCCGCACCTCACGGGCGATCAGGGAGACGACTTCATGCGCACGTTTGGTATCCAGGCTTGCGGTAGGTTCATCCGCCAGGATGACGTTCGGGTCATTCACCAGCGCGCGTGCGATGGCGACCCGCTGCTTCTCGCCGCCTGACAGCTCCTCCGGGTAGCTCTTCAGCTTGCTGCCCAGCCCCAGATCCTCGAGCAGCCGAACGGCGAAAGCCCGATCCTTCGCGCCTATCTTGCCGGTCATCCACTTCACCACCAGCAATTGATCCAGGACGTTCAGGTAAGGAACCAGGTTAGACGCCTGCATGATAAACCCGATCTCATGCAGCCGCACCTCCGCCAGCTGCTTGTCTGACAGCTTGGTGATATCCTTGCCATTCAGCAGGACCTCTCCTTCGAAAGGTCTCAGCAAGGCGCCAGCGATGGACAGGAAGGTGCTCTTGCCGGAACCGGATGGCCCAACCACCGCCACGAACTCCCCGGGTTCCACCTTGATGGACACCCGGTCCAGGGCAGTGATGCGGTCAGGTCCTTCGTTGTAGTACTTGGATGCTGAGTTGATTTGCAATCCTCTGGTCATTATTCCACCCTCCCGAGCGCTTTAAGCGGATCTATCTTGGCAATCATACGTACCGATACCAGCGAACTGAGCAAGGAGATCACGAGCAGGATCAGGGAATACACCGTTACCAGCATCGGATCCAGCACGAAAGGCATGCCTTCCGGCATGATGGCCGCCGTCCCGTACGTCAGAGGATGCCGATGATGATGCTGGATACCGACAGGACCAGCACCTGGGACACAACCGCCCGACTCAGCAGTCGATTCCTGGCCCCGATCGCTTTCATGATGCCGAACTGGTTGGTCTTTTGCATCGTAAATACGTAGAAGAACACACCGATGATGAATGCCGAGATCACCAGCAGGAACCCAAGCATCATCATGATCGTGCCGCTCTCTTCCTTGTAGCCGGAGATGCCCTGAACCGCCGCTGCACGAGTCACCGTCTCGGTGCCCGGGAGCGCAGCGTTGATGGCATCAGGGTCAATATTCTTGCCCTGCAGCATGATCACATTCACAGGCTCTGTGAGCCCCTTGTCCGAGCCAGGAGCGGCAAACGCAATCTTGCGCCACTCTTCGATCGGAGTAAACACCGAAGCGACGTGGTTATAGGTCTGATTCTTGACGAATCCCACGATCGTCAGCGATTCCGTCGATCCATCCAACTGGAAGGTATCCCCGATCGCGAACCCTTCATCCTTCAACGACTCATTGACCACAACACCGGTTGGTTGATCGGCAGAAAGCCCCGTGCCTTCGATGATCTCCGGTTCGAGGAAGCTTCCCGGCTCAATGCCGATGATCGCAATATCCACCTTGTCCTCATTCAACTCGCTGCTGTTCCCCTTGATCGCGGAAGCCATCGAGATCCCCATAGGCGTTACGTCCTCGACTCCCGGCATCTCCGCCAGCTTCACCGACAGCTCATTGGACAATAACGATTTGCCCATGGACGCTTTCGATCCCTGTTCGAAGACCACATAGTCCGCATCCATCGTCTTGAAAGTCGCCGCGGCGAGCGTCGACAATCCGTTGCCCAACCCCGACAGGATGAACACCAGCCAGGAGATCAGCACGAGAATGACCGCAATCATCAGAAACTTGGTCTTGCTATGCATTAATTCCTTCAATGCCAAAAACATGTTCCACACTCCTCCACTTCTATATATCTGACACATGTGTCAATTTGAATCTGTCTGTCAGGAACAGGGTTCATTATACCCCTTATATGACACGCGTGTCAAATAACACGGCGCCGTTAATGTTTTCCTGCACCCTCCAGCCAGAGCCGGTACAGGATCTTGCTCCACTGCGAGATCGGGAGGTTCATCATATTGGGCGTGTTGATCAGGTTGAAATAAACCCCGATCATGGCGGGGAGGGGAATGTCCGGATTGAGATACCCCTCTGCCTGTGCCCGACCGAACAACCGTTCAAGCTGCTGCCTCAAGGTCTGATGGGCCTCTTCCACGAAATCCAGGTCTGTGGCAGCGGCGGCTGAATTGGCTTTATTCACCTTGTGGGCGTAACCCAGCAATTGATGGAGACCCGCTTCGCTCAGGTAGACCGTGAGCAATTGCTGCAAGGCATCCATGCAATCGGTCTCGTCGATGGCCGACGCTTGCTGCAGGATATCCTCCATGACGCGTCTCATGCAGGCGGCGACGATCTCCTCTTTGTTGGCGAAATATTGATAGATCGTGCTTCGCGCTCCGGCCAGGCTCTGCGACAGCAACTTCAGCTGAAACCCGTCATAACCATGATCCAGCAGCACCCTCTTCGCCTGGTCCAGCAATTCCGATCTTGAAAACACCTGTTTCCTGCCCATGATATCACCATTCCCTGTCGCCCTTGGTTGTATTCATTGTATCAAACAACCGGGTGGGCTTGGCAAGCCGACCTGCGGAATCTGCCCTGGACCACCTCAGACTGATTCTGCGTGGAACCGGAATAGCCAATGTAAGGTTTTATCATGGCAGCCATCCGATCATAAGCAACAACCGACTGGAACACAGCCTCTAACATTGCGTGAATATCCATATCTATCAACATAAAGATTGGAAAATCTGGTATAATGGTCTCCAGAGTACATGGAGTTCCTGCCAGAGGGGAGGAGCAAGCATGCATCCCAAGAAAGTCCCCCGTTAAGCCCGTGGCCCGCCATTCATGTGTTCGTGCCTCTCATCCATATCCACTAAAAGGAGATGCTTAACCATGCACATGAATGGCCCTATAGCCATGACGCGTAACGAAAGACTGGATATCTGCCACGAGATAGCCGCAAGATTGCACGAGGTGTACGGAGACAACATCCTGGCCATCGGAATCTATGGCTCGATCGCCAGAGGAACGGACGGTCCCTGCTCGGACATCGAGATGTTCTGTGTATTAAGAGATGCCGGCGAACCGGTCGAACTGTGCCATGAATGGTCAGCAGGTCCCTGGAAGGCGGAAGTCGATGTCTATACGGCAGACATCCTGCTGCGCAACGCTTCAACGGTTGAAGGAAGGTGGCCCCTCACCCATGGCCCTTTCTTGACCCATCTCAGCCTGTATGATCCCGACGGCTTCTTCCCGCGATTAAGAGAAGCGGCCGAATCACCGACCGGAGCAGACTTCAGGCGTGCCATTCAGGAAGTGTTGGTCGGGGAAATGTATGAGTTCATCGGCAAGCTGCGAAATGTCAGCCAGCTTGGCCCGCACACCTATCTTCCTTACCTGGCCATGGAGCTTGCCCATTATGGAGCCATGATCGTTGGCTTGCACAACCGGAAGCTGTATTCGACAGGCGCGATGGTGCTGCCGGAAGCGTTGCAGTTGCCGGATCTCCCGGATGGATTCGCGCCCCTGGCGCAGATGGTGATGTCCGGACAGCTTGCCTCCTCTGCGCAGATCGTTTCAACTTGTGAAGATTACTGGAATGGCCTGGTGAAGTGGGCAGACGAACACGGTTACGTCATCCACACCGGACGCATACCTTTCTGACCGTCAGGTCATTCATCAGTTGACCACCAACACAGAGCGGCCAAGCCCCTGGAATAGCGCTTGACCGCTCCGTCTTACTCGCAGCATGCAACACGCTAAACAGCCTTCCCGATCATTAACGCATGATAGTTAATGACCTTCAGGCCTCTGGACGTCGCGTGGCGATAGAAGATTTCCTCCACATCCTTCAGGCATCGCTGCCACACGATTCGCTTCAGCGACTCCTTCTGCCCGAAGCATTTCCTGATCAGGACATCCTCAGGCGTGGACAGGTATTCCACCTCTTCGATGATCTGCAGCTCCACTTTCTCCAGACCGCTCTCGGACAGCTGCTGTTCATATATCGCCCGGATCTCGTCCATATGGTTGTCCGGAAGCGGTTGATACAACCCGGGGAAGAGACTTCGGAAATGCCCGTCCGATCGGCAGTGATACAGTCCCAACGCGATGCCGCCGCTTCTCAGGATGCGATGCCCCTCCTTCATTCCCTTATGGAACAGCCACGGCCCCTTCTTGGTGAACACCACGTCAAAATACCCATCGGGAAAAGGCAACGTCCCGTCCGCATCCACGACCAGAAAGGTGATGTTGTCCTCTGCATCCTTTCTTGCCGTGGCAATGTATCCGTCCACCACATCGATTCCGATCACCTCTTTGGCTTGGCCGGCGAACGATCTCGTAAACTCGCCATGGCCCAGCCCACATCCAGCACCCGAGCATCCTCACTCAGATAATCCGCTATTCGGTCTGCGAAGATCATTTTGCCTGCGCCTGGATTTGTTTCCGCTGCGCAGAGGTTTTCGGATAGGTACTAAATCGGTTTTTCCTGAATTCCAGCTTGATCAGATTAGGCACGGACCCCACCCCCGTTCAACAGTTTGATAAAGTAATCCTCCAGCGAATGCTGTTTCCGGACGATCGATTCTACAGGCACATCGGACAACGCCAGCAGCCTGTTCAACTCGCTCTGGGAGACGTTCGGGTCATAGATTCGGATCGCATGATCCCCGACCACCTTCATGTTGGTCACATTCAGACGGTCGCTCAGCACCAGGGACGCCCTTCTGACATCCCCCGTCGTGATCTCGACATAATCATGATTGGTCCGGCGGAGCTCTCCCATCGACACTTCCTGCACCATCCTGCCCTGGTTGATCACACCGACCGTGTCTGCGATATACTCGATCTCTCCGAGGATGTGGCTGGAGATGAGGATCGTCATTCCGAACTCCTTGCTGAGCATGGTGAACAGATTGCGCATCTCGCGAATCCCGACAGGGTCCAGCCCGTTGATCGGCTCATCCAGCAGGAGCAGCTCCGGCTTGGTCACGATGGCCCGGGCGATGCCCAGGCGTTGCTTCATCCCCAGGGAGAATTGCTTCACCGGTTTGAACTCGACGTCCACCAGTCCCACCATGTCGAGCGCTTCTCCGATCGCCTTCTTGTTGTAGTACCCCATGCATTCGCAATGCAGCTCCAGATTCTCCATCGCCGTCAGCTTCTCGTAGAAGATCGGATATTCGATGATGCTGCCCATCCGCTTCATCAGCTCGACGGTGTTTGATTGCAGCGGCTTGCCGAACAGCTCGATCTCGCCTTCGGTCGGCTTGAGGATGGAGGCGATCATCTTCATCACGGTGGTCTTGCCCGCGCCGTTCGGCCCGAGGAAGCCGTAGATTTCGCCCCGTTTGATCGTCATGTTCAGGTTCGAGACCAGCTCTTTGCCATTGATCGTTTTGCCCAAATGATAAGTTCTGAGCACGGCAGTCATAGGTTTCTGTTTCCCCTCTCCATTCATTTTCTTGTCTTTGTGAGTTTGATTATAGAAGGGGGGACTTGCTTATTTCTTAACCGATTCTTACATATTTCTTAAGCTTGGTCGGTGCCGTAGGTCATCCGCTTCAGGCTGATGGTGAAGGTCGTCTTCTCATAAGGCTTGCTGCTTACCGTGATCGAGCCATGCATCAGCTCCACCAGACGCTTGGTGATGGTCAGCCCCAGGCCGCTGCCCTGATATCTGCGATTGCGGGAGTCCTCAAGGGTATACAGCCGTTCGAAGATGTGATCCCGGTGATGCTCATCGATGCCCTTGCCCCGGTCGGTGACCTCCACATAGACCGTTTCCTCATCTGCCCGCATGGCCAGACCCAGCATGCGGCCATCGCCGCCATACCGGATCGCGTTGAAGATCAGGTCGTTCAGGACGCGGTCCAGCGCCTCTTCATTCGCATAGACGAAGACGGGCTCGTCAGGGATGTGAATCTCCACCTCGAAGCCGCTATCTGCCAGAACATCGTAGAAGGACAGGATATTCCTGCGGCATACCTCATTCAGCTGCACGCGGGAGAGATCCAGCTCCTCGTCGCCGGACTCCAGCTTGGCCAAGTCGAAGAAGGTGTTGATCAGGCCGATCACCTCCTGGACTTTGTCAGCCACCTTGCCCATCTGCACCGCGCGTTCTTCCGGAGCCATGTCCCTGCGGTGCATCAACAGTTCCACATAGCCCGCGATGACCGTCAGCGGCGTCCGCAGGTCATGCGAGATGTTGGACAGCATGCGGCGCATGGCCATCTCCGTCCGGACATACTCCGCTCGGGCACGCTGCTGCTCCTCCTGCATACGATTGATGCCCGTCAGGAGCTCGCGAAGCTCCGGGGTCTCCGTCTGATGCAGCAGCTTCTGCACAGAACGGTCTGCCAGGATCTCGTTCAGCTTGTTCGCGATATAGTGAATATCGCTTCGCAGTTTGCGGCTCGCCTGGCATTGGTACGCGATCACCGCGATCAGCGCCAGGATCAGCAACGACATCGCCACGATGAGCACCGTTATGCCTCCCCTGCCTTGTAGCCGATTCCCCACAGCGTCCTGATATACCTCGGCCTGGACGGATTGTCCTCGATCTTCTCGCGCAGCCGGCGCATATGGACATTGATCACATTGTCATCGCCATAATACGGTTCATTCCAGACAAGTTCATAGATCTGCTCCTTGGTATATACACGGTTGGGGTTGGATGCGAACAGCTTCAGGATCTGAAACTCCTTGGCTGTCAGTTGGATCGTCACGCCTTCCTTGATCACCGTGAAGTTGTCCGTATCGATCCCAGGTCCATGAGATGCAGCACGTTCGGCTCAACCGAGGCCGGCTCCTCCGCATGCGAATACTGTCCGGCGCGTCGCAGCGCAGCCTTCACCCTGGCGATCAGCTCGATCATCGAGAAAGGCTTGGCGATATAATCGTCCGCGCCGAATCCCAGGCCCAGCGCCTTGTCGAGATCGCTGTCCTTCGCGGACAGGATGAGCACCGGCACCACGCTGTTCCGGCGTATGAGCTGCAGCAGGTCCATGCCGCTTCGCTTCGGAAGCATCAGATCCAGCAGGATCAGGTCATAGGAATGCCGCGCCGTCAGCAACCGCTCCGCCTCTTCTCCGTCATAAACCTGCGTTACCTCGTAGCCTTCCCGCGTCAGCTCCCGATGTACCATCTCGCTGATATCCGCATCATCCTCTATGAGCAATATGTGCTGCTGCATCTGTGATCGATCACCTCTGGTGGAAATGTCAAGAATCGCTTAATGTACCTATTATACAACAGTCTTCCTCCCCAGATATTCGACTTCGGAAAAAAAGGAACTGCCGCTTTGCGACAGCTCCTGTTCACCCCTTCGCTTCAGAGGTTCGTTCATCGAGCAGCAGATCCGCATGGATGCTTGCCTATGGCGTCGGATCGTTCTGCCGTTCCGCCAGATAGAAAATGTAATCCGTCGAGACTCCTTTACCAGATATGTTCCAGCTTGTGGCATTAGTTTCAATTTCCCGGATGCCATGCGGCAGCTTTACCAACAGGATACTCCTCTGTCTGCCTGAATTGCTCTTCCAGACAAGTCATGACCAGCAGCACCAGATCCTCGCGCCAGGGAGGCGCAGCGACCTGCACGCCGACCGGCAGACCGGCGCTTTCCACATTGACCCTGCCTGCAGCCTGGACGGACCTGTCCCGGCTTGGCGGGTGCGGCAACCTGGACTCTCTCGCGCGTACCCGAGACGTGCTGACGACTCCTGCCGGCATGCGCAGGAAGTTGTACAGCAACGCATAGGATCCTTCCCAGGACATCAGCACCGATTGATCGTGCTGCACAGCAGGGGTCAGGAAAGGCGGCGCGATCAGGACATCGACCTGCTGCCGCTCCATCTCGAGCAGGAATCTGCGCTGATAATCCGCCCGCCGAAGTGCCAGTTCATGGCGCTCACCCTCAGATCTGGCGCCCAGGAATGGGAGGATATGTTGCCCCACGGCTCGTTGCCCCAGCAAGCGGAGCATCGCGGACAGGAGCCTCCTCTTGCTGCGCGTAAGACCGAAGGAACGATGCACGCCAGCCAGTTGCCTCGTCATCATGTCCCCGCCCAATGTACGCTCGATCCCGGAAGAGCCTCCGGCTGATATCCATGCGATGATCGCCGCCTCGCCGCCGCTGCTCCCGCCAGCTGAACGCTCCTCCGGCCGCCACGGGTTGCGCACCCGTCCGTAGACCGGGTTGACGGATTCGCAGCCCATGAGCAACTGCATGATGTTGCTCTTGCCAATCACGATCGCTCCGGACTGCCTCAGGCGGGCGACCGCGGGATCATCTTCCTGAGCCAGCCTGCCCTGTCGGTGAGGCAAGCCCCACGTGCTCGGCGTGCCGACGACATCCAGCGACTCCTTGATCGTGACGGGAACACCGTGCAAGGCCCCCAGTTCCGTGCTTCCTTCTGCCACCTGAAGATCCGCCGCCCTGGCCGCCTGCCGCGCTTCCTCGAACAGGGGGATCGCGATCGCCTGGAGCACGGGATTCACCCTGATGATCTGTTCGATGTGGGCTTCCACCAACTGCTCGGAGGTCCAGCATCCTTCCCGGATCCCTCTGGCCATCTCAGCAGCTCCCAGCTTCACCAATTACCCGGCCTTCCTCACTACCCCCATCTTCTCCTCCACTGATGCCATCGTCGGGTTCATCCTTTCCATCCCACCGGTCATAGCCAACTCACGATATAGAAGTAAGCCAGGACATTGGCCGTGAAGTGGGCCACCCACGACACCCACACATTCCTGGTCTGATGGTAGATGATGCCGAACACCAGGCTGTCCAGGAACACGGATGCCAAATCCAGCCCCACGATCAGGGCGGAACCCCGGGAGACATGCACCAGGGCGAATATCGCCGACGTCAGCGGTATCGCCACATACGGCTTCAGGTACCAACTGAGCCGCTCCTGCAACACCCCTCTGAAGGCGATCTCTTCCCCCAGAGCCAGTATGGCGAATGTAAGCAGCAGATCGGGGTCGAAGCCCTCTTCCAGCAGCGGCGTTCTGGCTCGCAGATGTTCCGCCATCTCGGGGACAAACTGATGGAAGACGAACGCATCCAGCGTCTGCATCCCGATCGCCACCAGGAGGATCCAATACCAGCTTCGCTTCACATCCGCGAACAGCGCATCGGGTCCCTTCAGGCTGCGTTTTCGGAGCCAACCTTCAAGGAAGTAATAGGCGATCGGGATGAGTCCGGCCAACGTATACAGGCTATTGTTCACGGGCAGCAGGACTGCCATCAGGGCAAACATGAGGATGACTTCGATCAGGGATCGAATGCTTCTTGTCTGGTTGATCAGTGGATTCATTGGTCTCTTTCTTCCTTCCGCAGGTTTCGTTTTCTGACATACCGCCATACATGACTCCCGATGACGATCATCATGATGATGAACACAAAATAAGGCTGAATAAACGAGGTATATCTGGAGATCCAGACATACAGCAGATAGGCAAAGCCAATCGTGATCAGGATCCGAATCAGCAGCCGTTCCATCTCAGGCCATCCCCCCTCTGAAGTGATAGGCTCATCATAAATGACCGCAGCGTCAGGGAAAAGTGACGATCGTCAGTGACTTTCCTCCGGAAGTTCACCACAAGCGTTTCTTCATCCTGTTCACCGGAATCTTCACCGCCGTGATCACAGCGTTTGGATTCATGTTCTGGAAGGATGTCTTCTTCCCGGAGATCCCCATCCACGTCGCCAATATCCCCATCATCCTGGTGTTGCAGACGGCCATGGTCTTGTGGGGAGCGGCCAAGATCGGCTCGCATCTGAAGCATTCGCTGCAGGCCAATGAACAGCAACTGCTTCTGATCAATGAGCGGAACCAGGCCCTGAAGCAGTACGCCGACCAGGTGGAGAGACTGACGATCCTTGAGGAGAGGAACCGGATCTCGCGGGAGCTGCATGACACGATCGGCTATACCTTAACCTCCGTGATCGCCGGACTGGAGAAGATGAAGCTCGCATCCGCGGATCGGGAATCGATCGACGCCCTGCTGCTGACGGCCCGCACTGGCCTGGACGACATCCGCGATCATCTGCATATGTCTGACAGGATCGGTGAGCCGTTGCCTTTCGTTGATGCGTTAAGCTATCTGACCGAACAGTTCTCGCGCGATACAGGCGTGACGATCGAAGTGAGCGCCTTCGGAGACGCCTGTGACATCCCCGCGCGATACGGGCTTGTCCTCCTGCGCTGCACGCAGGAAGCCTTGACCAACGCCGTTCGTCACGGGGAAGCGAGGCATATACGCATGACACTGGACTATGACCAGCATGAATTAGGGTTGAGAATCGAGGACGATGGCAAGGGAGCGGGCGATCTGGTGCCCGGTTTCGGCCTTCGATCGATGCAATCGAGAGTGGAAAGTTTGAAGGGGGCGCTTCATATTCGCTCCGGACAGGGCAAGGGAATGGCGATCGAACTTCGCGTTCCGATCCGCCGCGATCGGGCAGAACGGACGATCCGAACGTTGATCGTGGACGATCAGACCTTGATCGCCGAGAGCTTCGCGCTTCTCCTCGATCTGGAGGAAGATATCGAGGTGGCGGGTGTGCTGAAGGATGGGCAAGAAGCGATTCAATGGTGTGAGGAGGAGCAGCCGGATCTAATCCTGATGGACCTGCGCATGCCTGTCATGGACGGCATCGAGGCTACCCGAAGGGTCAAGGAGAGATGGCCGCATATCAAGGTCATCATCGTCACCACATTCCAGGATGTGTCCGGGGCTGCACAGGCGATCTCTTACGGGGCTGAAGGGTATCTGATGAAGAGCGTTCCGCCGAAACAGCTGGCCGATACGATCCGCATGGTGTATAACGGAGGAAGCTTGATTCCCGCAGACATCGCCAGGCAGATCATCGAACAGGGAGGCATCTTCGATCAGGATGAACTTCCAGCTGGCCAGCCGGAACCTGCTGCTGGACGGGGGCCGCGGAATGAATGGCTCGACAACCTGACCGAGCGAGAGCTGGAGATGCTGCGGTACTTGTCGCAGGGCCTGACCTACAAGGAGATCGCGACCGCGATGCATTATTCGGAAGGCACCGTGAAGAATTACGTCTCCGTCATCTACTCCAAACTGAATGTCAAGAACCGGATGCAGGCGGTGAACAAGTATCAGGAGCTCTGACCAACCCGCGCAAGCCGAAGCTGAATCGCTCTCATCTGACCACGCATGATTGACTTATTACTGGCGCTTGCCTATTAATATAGATATAATATCAAGGAAACACCGAAAACCAGCAGATTTGGAGGACATCATGATCCCTTTTATCAAGAAGAATCTGCATCTGCTAGCCGTGCTCAGCATAGCGGGACAAGGGCTGCTGTATCTGCTGATCGGCTCTCTGGTCAACAGTCAGCTCGAAGCGGTACCGATTAACAGCGCGATCGACGACCGCATTCCTTTCTTGTCCTGGTTCGTTATCTCCTATGCCGCCTGGATGATGATCCTGTATGTTGCCTTCATCTACCTGGGACTCACCAATCGTCCCCTGTATTGGCGATCCATCATCGCCTACAATATCGCTGTGATGATCAGCAACCTGATCTTCATCGTATTTCCTACCTACATGCCTCGTCCGGACATCACAGACAGCGATCTCTTTAGCAGACTGGTCCTGTTTATTTATAACAATGACGAACCCGTCAACTGCTTCCCGAGCATTCATTGCCTGACCACCTATCTGCTGATCATCACGATGCATCGTCACAAGTTGTTTGCGGTCGTTCCGCGAATGTTGATCTCCTTGTTTCTCTGGTCGATCATTGCTTCCACCCTCTTCATCAAGCAGCATGCGCTGGTGGATGCAATCGGCGGCATCGCCCTGGCGGAGATCACCTATCGCCTCGTCTATTACTTCCTGGACAAACAGGGGAAACTGCCCGTATCCAAGCCATTCAGCCCGGGCGTTTCGCTCAGTGGTTAGCGTGAACTGCGCACCGCGATCAGCGACAAGAAGGCCGCTGCGATCACCTCGAACCGCCTGAGACACGATTTTTTCGGCTCTCACGCCGCTTGGACCGACTCGGACTGTCTGGGGCTGTCCGAGAAAGTCCATTTGAGATTCAAATGGAGCGAAATGAAAAAGCCCAAGAATGGCTAATCTTACGGCCTTCCTGGGTTTTGACTTTTTCAGTGGTCGGGCTGAAATGTCTCTTTTCGGACAGCCCCTTCTTCGCCATAAGCGAAGCCCCCGCAGATCAGCAGGAGCTCACCAGTCTCTCATCTTCTAAAGTTGTTTCTCGTAAATGTCAACCTGATTGCCGTACTCATCGACACTGCCGCGAATGATCGTGAATCCATTCTTGGTCCAGAATGAAGCGCCTTTCTCGTTGCCAACCTGAACGCCCAGGCGAACGCTGCGCACATCCTGCTCTCTCAGCATCTCCTCGAATAACCTCAACACCTCTGATCCAAGCCCGTTGCCTTCATGATCTTTGTGGATGACCAACAAACCGATCCAGGGCTCAAGATCGTGGGGGTTCCTGGGCAGATACGTCAGGATGCCGATAATCTCGTCGTGCTTCTGGATGTGGAACATCTGCTCTCCCAGCTCGAAGTTGTGCTTGTTCTCCTCCATGATCTCTTCATCGGTCATTAACTCCCGCTTCAATACGAGGAGGTTATACGCTGGATGGGTATTCATGATGTTCTTCTGAATCTCCACATTCCTGAAGGAGGTTGGCTCGCTGACCATTTTTAACGTAAGCAGCATCTTCACCGGCTTTCCTGGTTGGATTAGGCAGTCTCTTTGATGGTGAGTCCACGATCTTCACGCTTCCATCCATGGGGATCAACGGATGAGGACGGCCAGCTCGTTCTTCACTTCCTTGATATTGTCGATGCTCAGCTTGTATTTGTCAAGCAAGACTTTCAGATGATCGCGCTTCTTGCATCAGATCATCCAATTGGCACGACAATCCAGAGTTTGCACGAGTCTCTGCCCGTTGGAATCTCTTCGGCATGCTGGCGACCTTAATACCGATCGCAGACATGTTCCTGGTGGCATGGAAGCCAGAGGTCTGACGCAGGCCGTGTCAACTCACATAAAAATGTTACCGAAGACTCATGGTTCACTCATGTAATTTTGTTACCCAGTGGGGCTGTTAAACAGCCTCCACTGGTTGCGCTCCTGTGTTAGAAGTCATCGGG
>Ga0310828_1000497_pt1 | contig 39583 bp, 36 predicted proteins | sample WT_ome_3_FD_202242 | JGI IMG/M metagenome (GOLD analysis project Ga0310828, IMG submission 202242) | Sorghum-adapted microbial communities enriched on wild type (WT) sorghum from Joint BioEnergy Institute, Emeryville, California, United... ... | reverse complement strand
CGGTTTTGCAGCTTTGCAGACCGGCTCCATTTTTTAATTTCGGAAACTTATAGTAAAATAGAATCGAATTGCAGGATAGTGAAGAGGATGGCAGAGGTGATGACATGCTGGTCACGACTTCCTACAGGCCATCAGACCGGCTGGAGCGGTCGGCGGAGCAGCTGGCCCGGCGGTTCGGCGCTGCTTTCGTGCACCGGCGCAACGATACCATTCCGCGGTTTTGGCGGCGCTATGGCCGGCAGCCGGTCCTCTGCCTGACAGAGGAAGGATTCAAACTGTATGCGGGAGGAGAGGAGCCGGTCTTTTTCCATCCCGGCTCGGCCGCCTTCCGTTTGAAGCGGCTGCAGCGGGGCGAACCCGACATGATGGTGGAAGCCGCCGAAGCGGCCCCCGGAGACCGGGTGATCGACGGCACGGCGGGGCTTGCCTCCGATGCCATCGTATTTTCCCACGTGGTGGGAGACACGGGAAGCGTAACCGCACTGGAAAGCGAGCCCTTGCTCAAGCTGATTGTCGAGGAAGGGCTTTCCCGCTACACGTCGGATATTCCCGGCCTGGAGGGGGCCATGCGGCGAATTTCCGTAAAGCTGGCGGATCACGCCGATTATTTGCGGAGCCTGCCGGACAAATCCGCGGAAATCGTCTATCTGGATCCGATGTTCCGCCAGCCGGTGGAGGAATCGAGCGCCATTCGCCCGCTGCGCGCCGTAGCCAACCGCTCCCGGCTTGAAAGGGAAACGATCGAGGAAGCTTGCCGGGTGGCGGCAAAAACTGTCGTGATGAAAGAACACCGGGACAGCGGCGAGTTCGCGCGCCTCGGTTTTGACGATGTGCGCCGCTCCCACTCGAACATTGCCTACGGGGTGATCCGTCTGTGACACAGGCTGACAGGAAGCCGGAGCTGCTCGTGCTGGTCGGACCTACGGCGGTTGGCAAAACGGGATTGAGCCTGGAGCTGGCCCGTTCACTCCGGTGCGAGATCATCTCCGGGGACTCCATGCAGGTTTACCGGGGAATGGATATTGGCACCGCCAAGGCCACTCCGGAAGAAAGAGCGCTCGTGCCGCATCACATGATCGATATCCGCGATCCGGACGAGCCGTTCTCTTCCGCCGAATTTCAGAGCGAAGTGAAGCGCTGCATTCGGGAGATCCAGGGAAGAGGGAAACTTCCTTTCATTGTCGGCGGGACGGGGCTGTATATCGAATCCGTCTGCTACGGCTATGAATTCAGCGAAGGCGGAGCCGACGAGGAATACCGCCGGGAATTGAAGGAATTTGCGGAACAGTTTGGTTCCGAAGCCCTGCACAGACGGCTGGGCAGCGTTGATCCGGAAAGCGCCGCCCGTCTGCATCCGAACGACCGGCGGCGGGTGATCCGGGCCCTGGAAATTGCCCGGGTTTCGGGCCGGCCGATGTCCGAACATCTGCATGGACAGAAAAAAGAATCTCCTTACGAATTGTGTATTATCGGGTTGACAATGGAAAGGGAATTGCTATATAAACGAATTGATGAGCGCGTGGACCAGATGATGGCGAAGGGATTGGCCGCCGAGGTTCAGGGGCTTTTGCGGAAAGGATATTCGCCTGACCTGGTGTCCATGCAGGGGCTGGGATACAAGGAGCTGATTCCTTATTTTCGGGGCGAGTGCAGCCTGGAGGAAGCGGTCCGCCTGCTGAAGCGGAATACCCGCCGCTTCGCCAAGAGGCAGCTTTCCTGGTTTCGCCATATGAAGGAAATCCATTGGATCGATATGACGGACATGGCAAATTTTTCTGCTCATCTTCGGGAAATCCGTGGTATAATAGCAGGAAAGTTTCCACTTCTACAAGAATAGATAGGACACACTGCGATGCCATTTCATTTAAACGCTGCTTATTCTACGAAGGGGGACCATCCTTTATGAACAAAACCATCAACATTCAAGACAATTTCCTGAATCAGCTGCGCAAGGAAAATATACCCGTCACGGTTTACCTGACGAATGGGTTCCAGATCCGGGGGCAGATCCGCGCGTTTGACAATTTTACCATTATCATCGACAGCGATGGTCGCCAGCAGATGGTGTACAAGCATGCCATCTCCACCTTTACGCCGCAGCGTTCCGTCTCGCTCATGCCGGATTCCGGCTCGGAAGCTTAGCTTGCGTCTGTAACATTTTTGCTTTTTCAACCGTCTAACTGAATACAAAAGGATAGGAGCAACCCGAAGTTTATGGGTTGTTTCTTTGTTCAGAGAGAGAAGGAACAGTCACATTCGACTGGATCCGCCCCGGGAGGGAGAGACCGACATGGGAAAACAACCGAAGAAACCGGCACCCCGCCGCAAGGGGCAAAAACGGAAAATCTCCGCGGGCCGCGTCACCCTTTGGCTGGTGGCCGCCATGCTGCTGGGCGTCCTGTGCGCGATTGGTCTGTATATCATGATTATTCTGAACGGCCAGAAGCTGCTTGCGGAAAACAAAGATAAGCTGGATATGTCGCAAACGTCGATCATTTACGATTCCGAAGGCAAAGAAGTTACCCGGATGTATACGCAGAACCGGGTTCTGGTCAGCCTCGGCGAGGTTCCGAAGTTGCTGAGGGAAGCGTTTATCGCGACCGAGGACCGCAGGTTTGAATCCCACTTCGGAGTGGATCTGTATTCCATCGGAAGGGCTTTGTACCGGGACATCCTGCATCGCAGTGCGGTTGAGGGAGCGAGCACGATAACCCAGCAGCTGGCCAAGAATATGTTCCTGTCTTCGCAAAAAACGGTATTTCGCAAAGTGCAGGAGGCTTCCATCGCGATTGCCCTGGAAAATCAGTTCACCAAGGATGAAATTCTGGAAATGTACCTGAACCGGATTTATTTCGGGAATTCGGCCTACGGAATCAAAGCCGCTTCGATGTATTATTTCGGCAAATCCGATCTCAATCAGCTGGATTTGGCGGAAATGGCCACCCTCGCCGGCATTCCGAAATCACCGGCGAATTATTCGCCCACCGACAATCCGGAACAGTCGAAGGCCCGGAGGGCGACAGTCCTTACGCTCATGGCCGATCAGGGCTATATTACCCAAGCCCAGAAGGAACAGGCGATGAACGAGGAATTGAAGCTGAATCCGCATCCGGAAACCCCCAAAAAGACGGAGTTCCGTACGTTCATGGATTATGTCATGCAGGAAGCAAGCGATGTGTACGGCATATCTGACGATGAGCTATACCAGGGCGGATATCGGATCTATACGACGCTGGATGTCAAAGCGCAGCAGGCCATGGATGACGCGTACAAGAACGACAAGCTGTTTCAGGCAGACGGCCCGGACCAGCCGATGGAGAGTGCCATGGTGATTTACAACCAGCATGACGGCGGAATCGCCGCCATGATCGGAGGCCGGAATTATACGGCCAAGGGCTGGAACCGGGCGCTCGTGCCGAGGCAGCCGGGGTCTTCCTTCAAACCGATCGTCGTGTACGGTCCGGCACTGGAGAAAGGGGGATGGACTCCCTATTCGATGCTGAAGGATGAACGGATGTCCTTCAACGGATATTCGCCGCGCAACTATGACAACCGTTATCCGGGCGAGGTCACCATGATGGAAGCCGTGAAGAAATCCATCAACGTCCCGGCCGTTTGGCTGCTGAATCAGATCGGTCTGGATTATGGCATGAAATTTGCCGAAAATCTGGGCATTACGTTCGACAAGAACGACCGAAATCTGGCCATTGCCCTGGGCGGGATGACCAAGGGCGCCTCTCCGCTGCAGATGGCGCGGGCCTATGGCGCCTTTGCCAATAACGGAATTTTGAACAAACCGCATGCCATCGTGAAAATCGAGGATTCGCAGGGCCGGACGATTGCTTCGTTCAAGCCGGAACAAAAACGGGTCATGAGTCCGCAGACGTCGTACTATATGACCAAGCTGCTCGAATCGGTGGTCGAACCCGGCGGCACGGGAGCGAGCGCCCGGATGGACCGGCCGGTTGCCGGCAAAACCGGATCCACCCAGCTGGACCTGAAGGGATTGGAGCAGTATTACCGCGATCTATGGTTTGTCGGTTACACAACGGAATATACGGCGGCCGTCTGGATGGGATTCGACAAGACGGACAGCCGGAACTATGTAAAAATCAGCAGCGGCGCTCCGGCCGCCCTGTTCAAGACGGTCATGTCCAGGGCGCTGGCCGGAAAGCCCGCGACCGACTTTGAACGTCCGCAGGGGGTGAAGGAGCCGGCACCGCCGCCGCGGGGAATTACGGACCTCAAGGCCGTGTTCAACAAAGACAACCACGCTGTTGAACTTTCGTGGTCGCCGTACGGCAGCAATTCAACCTACAAGCTGTACCGCAAGGAGTCGAAGGAAGCCGGATTCGGCGAAATTATGCAGGCTCCCGACAGCCGGATCATTGATATGTCGGTGCAGGCCGGAGCGACTTACCAATATTATGTGACCGCCGTCTCTGCGGATGGGGACGTAAGCGACAAGTCCAACATCGCGGAGGTCTCCGTACCGGCGGACGATACCTCTGGAATCGGCATTCCCGGTATCGGACAGCCGGGCGGCGGGCCGCCGCAAAACGGACAGAATGGCGGACAAGGAAGCCGGAACCCGGCAGACGCCAGTACCGGAAACGGCAATCCCGCGGGCGGATCGCAGAGCGGCGGGTCTTCCCGGATCGGCACCCCGCCGGGACAAAAGGACGGCACCGCTGACGGCGGCACCGGCACAGATGTCGGGATTCCGGCGCCCGCCACCGGCAGCGGCCCCGGCGATGCGGGCGGCGGGAGCACTTCCGGATCGCCGGGAATGGCCGTCCCGGATACCGGCGCTGCCGGCGAGATTACCGGCGGCGGCACTCCCGGCAGCGATACCAGCGCCGATAATCTCTCCGATAGCCGGATCCCTGCCGGCCGCCGGGCGAGGTAGGCGGCACATGGCGGTCTGCCGAGCCGCGTAAGGCCGTCAAAAGCGGCGAACGGCACTCGAATGAATCAGACGACAGGAGGCAAATCATGAAGACAACCCGGCTTTCATGGTGCAAATGGGCGGCGCTGCTGGCCGTGTTCGCTATGGTGCTCACCGCCTGCGGCAGCAGGCCGGAAGCGATCCCGCAAAATCAGGGCTCGCAGACGGGAAATCAAGGCGGCGCTGCAAATTCGAGCGGTCAGGGCGGACAGGATCAAACGTCCGGTCCGAACGGTCAAGCCGGCCAATCCGCTCCGAAACAGTGGAGCGAGCCCCCGAAGATGACGATTGACCAGAACAAGACGTACCAGGCCGAGCTTACGACTTCCAAAGGCAAAATCACCATCGAATTGTTCCCGAAGGATGCGCCGGTTGCGGTGAACAATTTCGTATTTTTGGCCAGGCAGGGTTTTTACGACGGCGTAACGTTTCACCGGATCATCCGGACGTTCATGATCCAGACCGGGGATCCGACCGGAACGGGAATGGGAGGACCAGGCTACACGATCCAGGAAGAAAAAACAAAATACCAGTACGAACCGGGAATCGTCGCCATGGCCAAAACCCGGCAGCCCCACTCCACCGGCAGCCAATTTTTTATCTGTACGGGCGAGGACAGCAAGAACCTGAATCGGCAGCCGGATTACACCATCTTCGGCAAAGTGACGGACGGCATGGATGTCGTGCAGGAAATTGCGGCGACGCCGACGACAACAAATCCGCAGAATCCGATGGACGGAGCCAGCACCCCGACCGAAAAAGTGACCATCGATTCCGTAAAAATCATCGAGAAATAAAGACGAGCGAACGACGGGAGGAGACACAGGGTGGCGCAGCAGGTTTGTTTGCTGATTCACGGGTTTTCCGGAGGACCGCATGAAGTGGAACCTCTGGCGCGGCACCTGGAGCGGGAGGGCTATCGCACCCGGGTGGCGATTTTGCCCGGCCATGGACCGGACAGGGCAAATTTGGGCAAAGTACGGTGGAGGGAATGGGTTGACGAAGCATGTGCCGAGGCCGCGAAGCTCCAGGAGGAGGCGGGGATGTTTGATCTCGTCGGCTTTTCCATGGGCGGTCTGATTGCCGCATACCTCGCGAACCGTTATTCCGTGCGGCGGCTGGTGCTCTTGAACGCCGCGGTCTATTATCTCAGCCCGACTCGTTTTGTCCGCGATTTGGCTGAACGCCTGAGCCGCAGAGATTTGCTGGTCCTAAGCCGCATCAGCAGTACTCCGCTGCAGGCGGTGCGGCAATTCATGCAGCTGGTGCGGAATCTGAAGCCGGAGTTCGGCAGCATCTCCGTGCCGACCCTGATTGTCCAGGGCCAGCAGGATCCGGTTGTCCATCCCCGCAGCGCGAATTACCTGTATTCGGCCATTCCGGGAGAAAAGGCGGTCCGGTTGTATCCGCAGGCCCGTCACCTGATTTGTCTCGAACCCGGGGCGGAGCTCGTCTTCCGGGATGTCAGCCGGTTTCTTGCGTGCAGGGATTGAAACGAAGGCTCAAGCGCCGAAGGATTCAAGGCAAACATCCGGGACGGGAACCAACTGGGCGCATGCTGCATACACTATCGCGAACGAAAAAGAGAGGTGCAGCATCATGCAAAATCCGGTTTTCGGCCGATGGACGGCAATTCCCGTCCCATCGCCCGCAACGCCCGTTCCCCATGACGGGCGGATGGGAATGGCTCCTTCGCTGCCGGCGGCTTATCCCGGAGCCTTTTCTATCCTATATCCTTCGTATGATTTTCGGCCGCCTGTCCAGTCACCCGAACCGCCCGGGCATGCGGCCGGCCCGGAAAGCGCGGCCGAACGGCCCCCGCATGCGGTTCATATCGACTGGTCCGCCCGTTACCCGCGGGAAGTTCTTCTGGAAGGGCCGCCGCGCCGTGAAGTGGCGATCACATTTGACGACGGGCCTGACGATATTTGGACACCGCAGGTGCTGGATGCGTTGTCCCGTACCCATACCCGGGCCACGTTTTTCTGCGTGGGGCAGAGGGTTCGCAAATATCCGTCCGTATTCCGGCGGATGATCCGCGAGGGGCATGTCGTCGGGAACCATTCCTGGGATCACGCGAACCTGTCGAAGATTCCGTTGCATGCGGTCAGGCAGCAAATCATAAGTACGGAAGACGAAATGTTCCGTCTCGCCGGTGTCCGTCCGGCCATGCTTCGCCCCCCTTACGGAGCGATGAACGATACCGTTATCCAGGAAGCCATCCGCCTGCATTACAAGATTGTCATGTGGAATGTGGACAGTCTGGACTGGGAGCAACTGACAGCCCGGCAGATTACATCGAACATCCTGTCTCATGTGCGCCCCGGCGCCATCATCCTGTTGCACAGTGCAGGCGGCGTCGGGCAGAGCCTGAAAGGAACGGTGGACGCCCTTCCGGTCGTGATCGGAAGCCTGCATAGGCTGGGCTATACCATCAAAACGGCCGACGAACTGCTCGGCATTCCCGCCTACAAAACCGGATAACGTTCGGAGAACGCCGTTTCCTGAAGAAGAGACGGCGTTTTTCTTTCCTTCGTGTGGTAGAATGGAGTCAGATTCCACGAAAACGCCGCCATCAACAGGCATGCTTTACGGAGGAGATGAAATGACGCTGCAGATACGGCCAGCCGAAGAGAACGATTATGAGGCTGTAAAGGCACTCATGCGGGAAAGCCAGCTCCTGCACTCCCATGCGCTTCCGCATATCTTCGCCGATACCGCGCGGGTGCTCCTGCCCGCCTGGTACAGGTCCTACCTTGGAACGGACAAGCGGATCATTTTCCTGGCGGAATGGGAAGGTTCACCCGCAGGTTTCGCCATGCTCGAAAAGAAAGAGGCACCGGGCTACCCGGCATATGTCCCCAGGACTTACACCGTCCTGAATGAAATCGGAGTTGCCCGCTCCTATCGGAGAATGGGCGTCGGCACTTCTCTCGTCCATGCCTGTACCGACTGGTCCCTGGCGCAGGGAGCCGAATCGCTCGAGCTTATTGTTTGGGAATTCAATGGAGAGGCCCGGAAGTTCTATGAATCACTGGGCATGCGCACCTTGAACCGGACTTTGGCTCTTGAACTTCTGAATGGAACAAACCGGGGCACCGGAAAAAAAGGCCGGTCATAACCTGACCGTCCGATTTTTCCGACGGTAAACGGAGGTGACCCGCTTGAAGAAACGCCGAATCCATTCCCTGGCCGGTATGGCTATAGCCTTCGTGATATTGTGCGGAATGCTCTGGACCCTCTATGTACAGTGGAAAATCGAATCCGTCATCGAAGGAATGCCGCCGGAAACGGCCGATGTCGGGATCGTCCTGGGGGCATCCCTCTGGAACGACCGGCCGAGCCCGGGGTTGAAGGAAAGGCTCGATTACGCACTTCAGCTCTACCGGGAAGGCAAATATGCCTGGATCATTGTCTCGGGGGGGCCGGACCACCGTGATTCCAGACTGACCGAAGCGGAAGGAATGAAAGACGATTTGGTTGCCCGGGGAGTACCGCCGGATCGCGTCGTTTTGGAGCCCAAGGCGACCAGCACTTACGAGAATCTGCTGTACAGCCGGCGCATCATGAAGGAACGCGGGTGGAAGCGGGCCATTATAGTCACCCATCATTATCACGGGGCCCGCGCCAAAGCGATCGCGGAATTTCTCGGCATGGATGACTCCTATGTCGCTGTCACGGATTCCAGGGTACTGTCTATGCCCTGGCATCGGATTCGGGAAACGCTGGCCTATGCCAAATGGGAGCTGGATAAACTCCTGATTTCCGTTGGAATAGGGGAGCGGTAACCAGTGACGTGCGCATGCTGTCGGGCACTCAAGACGTTAAGGGCGGCCGGAAGCTCTGCTTCCGGCCGCCCTTTTTAACAGGAATCAGCCGTTCACAATCTCTCCGCCGTTCACATGCAGGATCTGTCCCGTCATATACGAAGAATCTTCACACGCCAGGAACACGTACGACGGAGCGAGCTCTTCGGGCTGTCCCGCCCGTTTCATCGGCGTATCTGTACCGAACGTGGCTACCTGGTCTGCAGGCATGGTGGACGGAATGAGCGGCGTCCAGATCGGTCCGGGGGCGACGCCGTTGACGCGGATGCCGCGTCCGACCAGCTGCTGGGACAGTGAACGGGTAAAGGAGACGACGGCTCCTTTGGTTGCCGCGTAATCCAGCAGCTGGGCGCTGCCTTTGTAAGCGGTGATGGAAGCCGTATTGATAATGGCTGCCCCCTGCTTCAAATGCGGAAGAGCCGCCTTAGTCAAGTAAAACATCGAAAACAGATTTGTCTTGAAAGTTTGCAGCAGCTGCTGTTCGCTAATGTTCTCAATGCTCGGCTGGGGATGCTGCTCCGCCGCATTGTTCACCACGATATCCAGCCTGCCGTATTCCCGGACAATCCGGTCGACAACCTGCCTACAGAAGGATTCGCTGCCGATATCGCCGGCAATCGCCGTGCACCGCCTGCCTTCTTCCTCGATCTGCTTCTTTGTTTCCCCGGCATCGGCAGTTTCGTTGAGATAGACGATGACTACGTCCGCGCCTTCCTTGGCGAAAGCAATAGCAACGGCCCGGCCGATCCCGCTGTCTCCGCCGGTGATCACGGCGACTTTGTCTTTTAATTTGGCGGCGGGCTTATACGCCCGGTCCTCGGCAACGGGGCGGGGGTTCATCTGCGCCTCGATCCCCGGCTGCCTGTCCTGATGCTGCGGCGGAAAAGCCTGTTTGGGCGGGGCGGTTGTTGTAGCACTCATGATTTCAATTCTCCTTTTTGTCATGTTGAGGGATGACGTATTTTAGCTTGTTCAATGGCCGCGGATTTATGCGAAAAAGACAGGTTCGATTAAACCGGTCCCCCGGCGGGTCAATCACGGTCAAGAAATGGCCGAACGGCTGTGCTAACTTAAAAGGAAACGGCAGACTGCGGGCAACTGCATGACCAATTGGATGGGAGGAATACAAGTGACAGATTTGCGCATTGGAATGATCGGTCTGGATACATCGCACGCGGCGGCTTTCACCAAGCTGCTCAACGACGGGGAGGCCCCCTATCATTTGCCAGGGGCGCGCGTAACCGCGGCTTACCCCGGAGGGTCCCCCGATTTCGAGCTCAGCATTTCCAGAGTGGCAGGCTACACCGCCCAGCTCCGGGACCAGTTCGGGGTAAGCATATTGGACAGCATAGAGGCGGTCGCGGAGAATAGCGATGCGATTTTACTGGAATCGGTGGACGGGAGGGTTCATTTGGAGCAGTTTCGCCGGATCGCTCCTTACGGGAAACCCGTTTTCATTGACAAGCCGTTTGCGGTCCGGTCGGCGGAGGCAAAGGAGATCGCCGATTTGGCTGAGCGGTATAATATTCCGCTCATGAGCTCCTCCGCGTTGCGTTATGCGGAAGGCCTTACGGAGGCGCTTTCCCAAAACGGGAAGGGAGCGGTCATCGGCGCCGATACCTACGGGCCGATGGCCTGGGTGCCGACGCAGCCCGGCTATTTCTGGTACGGTATTCATTCCGCGGAAATGCTGTACGCTATCCTTGGTACCGGCTGCCGCGAGGTGATGGCCTATTCAACGGAAGAACACGATGTCATTGTCGGCAGCTGGAAAGACGGCCGGATCGGCACGGTCCGCGGCAACCGCAAGGGCAACCCGGCATTCGGCGCTTCCATACACAGGGAGAAGGGAACGACGGCCGTCGATGTGTATTCAAATCCGAAACCGTATTATGCAAGCCTTCTCGAACGGGTGCTGGAGATGTTCCGCAGCGGTCGTCCGCCGATTCCGATGGGGGAAACGCTTGAGGTGATCCGTTTCCTTGAAGCGGCCAACGAAAGTCGGGAATCCGGCAAACCCGTCGTTCTGCAAGCGAATTAAAGACAATTTATCGATTTGTCTTTAAATAAGCGGCCCCATTAGAATGTAGGTAGAACGGCAGTTCAGGAAAGGAGCCTTTATGAAAACAATCGAAGAATTGGAAGCCAAATTGTCCGAACCATCCGATACCCTGGTACGGGATCTCGCTTCGCTTGACGGAGACATTCTGCTGCTGGGAATCGGAGGAAAAATGGGACCGAGCATGGGGCGTTTGGCCGTGAACGCCATTCGGCAGGCCGGCGTCCGGAAAAAAGTAATCGGCGCTTCGCGTTTTTCCGATCCGGACCTTAAGAAACAGCTGGACAAAGATGGCCTGGAAACAATTTCCGTCGATCTTCTGGATGATGATGCGCTCCGGCAGCTGCCGGAAGTGAAAAATGTGATCTATATGGCGGGGACAAAATTCGGTACGACCGGCAACGAGCATTTTACCTGGGCCATGAATGCCTACCTTCCCGGACGGGTGGCCGAAAAATTCCGTCATTCGCGCATCGTCGTCTTTTCCACCGGGAACGTGTATCCTTTGACCCCGGTGTATTCGGGAGGCGCGACTGAAGAGACACCTCCGGGGGCCAACGGCGAATACGGCATGTCCTGCCTTGGACGCGAACGGATTTTTGAGCATTTTTCCCGCAAATACGAGATTCCGATGCTGATTTACCGTCTGAACTACGCCATTGATATGCGGTACGGTGTGCTTCTGGAACTGGCGAAAGCGGTTAAAGCCGGAGAGCCGGTCGATGTCACCATGGGGCATGCCAATGTCATTTGGCAAGGGGATGCGAATGAATGGGCGCTTCGCAGCCTTCTGCATTGCAAAACACCGCCGGAGGTCTTCAATATGTCCGGCCCGGAGACAATTTCCCTGCGCTGGGCCGCCGAAGAGTTTGGGCGGCTCCTCGGCGTGAAGCCGGTCATTGTGGGCGAAGAGGCTCCGACGGCCCTGCTCAGCAACTGCAGCAAGGCCCATAAAATCTTCGGGTATCCGCGCGTTCCCTTGCGGCAGATGATGGAGTGGATTGCCGAATGGATCTCCAGCGGCGGGCAGACCTGGAACAAGCCGACACATTTTCAGGAAAGGGACGGGAAATATTGAGATGACAAGAAAAGAGCTAACTCCGGACATGTTCAAGGCGCTTCACCAGGGTCTTGTCATCCCCGCCCATCCATTGGCCTTGACCGCGGAGCGAAAGCTGGATGAACGCCATCAGCGGGCGCTGACCCGCTATTATCTGGCTGCCGGTGCCGGGGGCATTGCAGTGGGCGTGCATTCGACCCAATTCGAAATCCGCGACAAGGAACACAATCTGTTCGAACCTGTGCTGCGGATGGCCGCCGAGGAGGTTCGCCGGGCGCGGCTTACGCGGCCGTTCATCAAGGTGGCCGGAATTTGCGGTCCGGCCGATCAGGCGCTTCGCGAAGCCGAAACGGCGGTTGAGCTCGGTTACGAGATGGGGCTGGTAAGCATGGGCGGTCTGCCCGATTTGAGCGAGACCCAGCATTTGCAGCGGGTGGAACGGATTGCGGAACGGATCCCGGTATTCGGCTTTTACCTGCAGCCTTCGGTTGGCGGACGAATTTTCAGCTATGATTTCTGGAAAGCCTTTGCTGAAATTCCCGGTGTATACGCTGTCAAGATGGCGCCTTTCAACCGCTACCAGACGATCGACGTGGCCCGGGCCGTCATCCAGTCCAGCCGCAGGGATCAAATCGCCCTTTATACGGGCAACGACGACAATATCGTAAACGACCTGCTTACGGTTTATCGTTTCCCGGTGGACGGCAAGCCCGTGGAAAAAAGGATTGTCGGCGGGCTCCTCGGCCATTGGGCCGTTTGGACCCGCAAAGCCGTCGAACTGCTGGAAGAGATCAAGCAAGTGCGGGAGAGCGGCAGTCTGGAAACGAAATGGCTGACCCGAAATTTGGAAGTGACGGATTCGAACGCCGCATTCTTTGATCCGGCTCATCATTTCGCCGGATGCATACCGGGCATTCATGAGGTGCTTCGCCGCCAGGGGCTGATGGAAGGACGCTGGTGCCTGAACCCCCATGAAGAGTTGTCTCCCGGGCAGATGGAGGAGATCGACCGGGTTTACCGCGATTATCCGCATTTGCATGACGACGATTTTGTCAGGGAACATCTGCGCGAGTGGCTGGAGAGCTGACCGGCGAAACACCCGGGAGACGGCCGGTTGGCGGTGGAGCGCTGCCATGCGCCGCAGCAGGAGGAGTGACAGGATGCGCTTCAAGGATGTATTCTCCATTATCGGGCCGGCCATGGTCGGGCCGTCCAGCTCCCATACCGCAGGAGCGGTCCGTATTGGCCGGGTTGCGCGGCAGCTGCTTGGAGCCGGGACGCCGGAGCGGGCGATCGTTACGTTCTACGGATCCTTTGCGGATACGTACCAGGGGCACGGCACCGACCTGGCCGTGATAGCCGGACTGCTGGATTGCGATACGGATGACAGCCGGATCCCCCATTCCCGGGAAGAGGCGGAAAAGGCCGGGATGGCGGTGGAGTTCCGGATCGGGGTCAATCCGCTCTATCATCCCAATACGGTTCGCCTTGAACTATTCAAAGGGGAACGCCGGCTGACGGCGGCCGGATCGTCCATCGGCGGAGGAAACGTGGAGATGTTCAGCGTGGACGGGTTCGATGTCAAGTTTACCGGCATGTATCCTACGCTCGTCCTGTATCATCGGGACCGTCCCGGAATGATCGCCGACGTTGCCGAGCTGCTGCGCCGGCATCATCTAAATATCGGCAGCATGGATGTCGACCGCAAGGCGAGAAGTGGCGATGCCCTGACCGTCATGGAGGTGGATTCCCCGGTTTCGGAGGAAATCGCCGGCGATCTTGGACGGATCAGCGAGGTCCGGGACGTCCGGACGATCGATTTGACGAAAAGAGGGAGACCATGAGATTTTCAACCATTCAAGAGCTGGCCGGTCTCTGCGAAGAGGAAGGTCTGACCCTCGGAGAGATCATGCTGCAGGAGCAGGCCCGCGAATCCGGCGAAGATCCAAGGCACATTCATTCGCGTATGGCCGGTTATTATTCGGTCATGAAAGAGGCGGTGCGCAAAGGCCTGACGGAGGATACGCGGTCGCGGAGCGGCTTGACCGGAGGCGATGCCAGGCGGGTCAAGAGCTACCTGGATTCGGATCCGACGTCGGCCGGAGGGATTGCCTGTACAGCCATGGCTTATGCGTTGGCCGTGTCGGAAGTGAACGCATCCATGGGACGCATTGTCGCCACGCCGACGGCCGGTTCGTGCGGCGTGATTCCCGGTGTGTTCGTCAGCGCCCAGGAACGGTTTGGATGGGACGACGATCATATGACACGCGGCCTTTTTGCGGCCGGGGCGATCGGCTACGTCATTGCCAACCATTCGTTCGTCTCCGGGGCTGAAGGCGGCTGCCAGGCGGAAATCGGTTCGGCGATCGCCATGGCCGCCGGCGCGATGACCGAGATGCGCGGCGGCCGGCCCTCCCAGGCGGCGCACGCGGTCGGGCTGGCGCTGAAGAACAGCCTGGGCCTGATTTGTGATCCGGTCGGCGGACTGGTTGAAGTGCCCTGTATTGTCCGCAACGGCTTCGGCGCTGTCACGGCACTCGCCGCCTCCGATATGGCGCTTGCCGGGGTGCGCAGTGTAATCCCTTCCGACGAGGTGATCCAGGTGATGCTCGAGGTGGGCAGCGCCATGCCGGAGAAGCATCGGGAAACCGCCAAGGGGGGGCTGGCACAAACCCCCACCGGCCGGGCGATCATGGAGGAGCTGAAGCAGAGAAACACGCCGTACCGATCCCGGGCCAAGGATGCCGGGCAGCCCGGGGGCGAAGAATAACCGGCAGAAAGAGGAGATGATCCGCATTGGCCGACCCGTGTTTGACAATCAGCAAACAGATGGAGGCGGAACTGGTGGAATTCCGCCGGGATCTTCACCGGCATCCGGAGCTTAGCCTGAAGGAATCCCGGACAGCCGCCCGGGTAATGGAAGGGCTTGAGGGGCTGGGTCTGAACATCCGGCGCCGGGTGGGGGGGCACGGCATTGTCGCCGAACTGGTTGGCAGCGGCCCCGGGCCGGTCATCGCATTGCGGGCCGATATGGATGCCCTGCCGATCCAGGAGGACACCGGACTGCCCTTTGCTTCGGAACGGCCGGGCGTCATGCACGCCTGTGGCCACGATGCGCACACGGCCATACTACTTGGTGCCGCCCGGCTGCTTGCCGGGATGCGGGACCGCCTTGCCGGGCGTGTGCGCTTCCTGTTCCAGGCGGCGGAGGAAATCAACGAAGGCGCGAAGGCGATGATTAGGGACGGCGCTCTGGAAGGCGTCTCGGAAATTTACGGGCTGCACAATTTGCCTACTCTGGCCGCCGGCAAAGTGGCCACCTGCAGCGGAGCGATGATGGGCTCGGTCGCCCGAATCGATATCCGCGTCGTCGGCCGCGGCGGACACGGGGCTATTCCAGAGCAGGGCATCGACCCGATCGTTGCGGCTTCCGCGATCGTCATGGGGCTGCAGACCGCGGTAAGCCGCGAGATTTCCCCGTTCGAGCCGGCAGTGGTCACAATCGGCAGCCTTCATGCGGGCGAGGCGAATAATGTGATCCCGCACGAGGCGTTGTTATCGGGGACGGTCCGCACGTTTTCGGCTGGGCTGCACGAGCGGATGCCTGCCATTCTCGACCGGATCGTCGGCGGAATCGCGGGGGCCTACCGCTGCCGCGCAGAGCTGACGTTTACTTCCCAGACTCCGGTGCTGGAGAACGACGAAGGGTGCAACCGGCATATTGAAGCTTCTGTCGATGCCCTGCTGGGACCGGGAGCCCGTGTTCCGGCGGCGCCGACTTTGGCCGGCGAAGACTTTGCCCTTTACCTGAAGGAAATTCCCGGCTGTTTTTTCTGGCTGGGATCCGGTCCGGAGGAAGGGGCGGAAAAGGCGTACGGGCTGCACCATCCCAAATATACCTTGAACGAGCGCTGTCTGTCACTTGGCGTGTCCATCCTGGCGGCCGCCGCGGCAGGCCGGCTCAGCGGTAACGGCGGCCATTGACCCATGCGGGAAGGCATGAGATGATCGGGAATAGATCCCGGGTTCAGGGGAGGAAGAACGAATGAGCCTCACATATAAAATTCAGGAAAGTTCAACATGGAACGAACTGTCCGACAATGGCATCCAGATCGGAGTCATCTGTCCGGCCGCATTCGAAGCGAAAATGCTTGACGTCATGAAGACCTTTCCGTCGTTCGTTCCGCTCACCCGGACCTATACCAGGGAAGACCAGGCGCCCGAGTTGGCCCGGGAGCTGATGGAACAGGTCGAAGTGCTGCTGTTTTCCGGGCCGATTCCTTACCGAAGGGCGAAGGAGAAACTCCGGTTTACCGTACCGGCGCATTATATTCCGCTCACCGGAACCGGCTTGTACCGCGCGCTCTTTGAAGTGTACCAAAAGTTCGGCACGCTATCCCTGCCGATGGATACGGTAGCCCGCTCGGCAGTGGATAAAACGTTGAAGGAGCTTCGCGATTTCCGGGTCTCGGTCTCCTGCTATGACGACAAACCGTTCCCTTCCCGGCGTGAGCTGATCGATTTCCACGTCGGGCTGTTTCGCTGCGGGCGCAGCGAAGCAGCTGTTACCGGCATCAGATCGGTTTCGGAGGAGCTCACCCGGTTGGGCGTGCCGAATGTGTGGATTACACCGACCGAGCAGGATATGATCGTCTCGCTGGAGCGCGCGCTCCTGTCGACGGAATCCAGGCGCAGCAAGGAATCTCAGATCGTTGTCGGCCTGATTAATATCGACCGGTTTGATCAAATGGCGCTTCTGCGGGGCTCGGAACACGAGGTCCAGAAGCTGAAGCTGGACATCCACCGCATGCTGCTTGGATATGTGGAATCGCTGGACGGGCACTTGACCCATCTGGGAGGCGATGAATACATGTTCGTCACCACGCGTGGCATCTTCGAACGGGAAACCGGCGGGTATAAATCGATTCCGCTGGCCCGCGAGGCGGAGAAATCGCTCGGGGTCTCCCTTAGCATAGGCATTGGCTTCGGATCGTCCGCCAACCAGGCCGGAACCCATGCGCGAATTGCTCTCCGCCAGTCCAAAGAAGCGGGAGGCAATGTCGGGTTTATCGTCCGCGAAGACCGGGGGGTCATCGGACCATTGGAAATGACCGAGCCGTGGGAAGCGGATTTGAATCTGATCTCCGCCGACAAAGTGCGGAAAGCCGAGGAATCGGGCATGACCTCGGTCTACTTGAGCAAGCTGGTCGTCGATGTCAGCCGCCGCGGCAAAACCCGCTACACGGCACAGGAGCTGGCGCAGCTGCTGAACGTTACCGTCCGGACCGCGCATCGTCTGCTCGTCGTCTGGCTGGATGAAGGGCTGGTCAGAATCACCGGAGAAGAGCGTTCCAACGGCAAAGGCAGACCGAAACAAATTTTCGACATGACGTTTATTTCCGACGTTATTCGCAGTATGGGTTAGAGGAACGATAGCGGCCTTCACAATGAAGCGGGCAACCCCGCCGGAAGCATTATTGCGGGTCACCCGAACCGGTTCACGGGGCTTAAGTCCCGGGAAAAGAGAAGAATTCCCTAATGCAAACGGTTCCCCGGAATGGAGCCGTTTGTTCATTTATTACAAACGATGCGCGGACGTGAAACCGTCCTTGTTCCGCAACTGCACCAACGGTAAACTTTCTCGGCCAACGGGGCCGATCATCGGCAGCGGCCGGTTTCTTCCGCGGTTAACCGCAGTCTTTGTCCTGAGCTGAAAAATGACGCGGTTTCTTTTTTTTCCATCGGCATATACATAAATTTATCCGGTGGTTGTAGGGCGGAACCTCCCTTCGTGCCCGCTTGCAAGGAGAACCGTGATCCGGCACGGCGCGATTCGGGTTGGGCCATCACATTATTCTGGGCTTCCGCGTATACTATACCACTTAACCGAAGGAGTGATGCTTGATGAATGGACGCGTGGTGACGACGACGGAAAATCTGAACATCACCAGAACATCCCGCCAGATCAATGTTGTGCTGCGCAATTCCGAGCCGCAGCCCGCCGGCGATGCAGAAACGCAGTTCCATGGCAGGCCGCTCGCCAATCAAGCGCAGCTGAACGAAATTTTGAAGGAACTGGATAAATTGATCGGACTCGACAATGTCAAGCAGCTCGTCTATGAGATTTATGCTCTTCTGCAAATCAGCCAATATCGGGCCGATGCGGGGCTCGCTTCTTCGACTCATGTTTATCACATGATCTTTAAAGGGAATCCGGGAACTGGCAAAACGACCGTTGCCCGCATTATCGCCAAGCTGTTTCAGACCATGGGGGTATTGAGCAAGGGCCATCTGGTCGAGGTGGAACGGGCGGATCTGGTTGGCGAATATATCGGCCATACAGCCGTGAAAACCCGCGAGCTGGTCAAAAAGGCGATGGGCGGCATTTTGTTTATCGATGAAGCCTACAGTCTGGCCCGCGGGGGAGAGAAGGATTTCGGCAAGGAAGCGATTGATTGTCTGGTAAAATCTATGGAGGACCATAAAAATCAGTTTATCCTGGTGCTGGCGGGATATCCTGATGAGATGGAAGCCTTTTTGCAGACGAATCCCGGTCTTCCTTCCCGGTTTCCGATCCAGGTCGATTTTGAGGACTATACCGTCGACCAGCTGCTGCAGATCTCCGAGCTGATGGCCAAGGAAAGGGAATATGTGCTCCTTCCGCAGACCTATCTCAAGCTCAAGCAGCACCTGACCGAGGAGAAGAATGCAAGCTGGCGCTCCTTCAGCAATGCCCGGTACGTGCGAAACCTGCTTGAAAAAGCGATCCGCTATCAAGCCGTACGGCTGCTTAACCAATATGTGACGGTGCCTTCCAGGCAGGAACTGATGGCGATCCGTCCGGAAGATTTGAAATGCGAGAAAGGCAAATAAGCGGAAAGACCGGCCGTACCGGATTCATGGCGTTTCCCCGGGGGAAAATGTGGAGGAAGGGTTGGAAATCGTCCCGTTCATTCATTATAATGGCTTAAAGAACTGAAGATTTTGGGTGGCAGTCCATGAGACGCGAAGGAGAAGGTTATGCGACCTGAGACATACGATGTGAACAGCCGTGCGGAGGACCGGGCGATTCTGGTCAGCCTGATCACCGGGCGCAGAGAGGAAGCATTGGCCGAAGGCTCTCTTCAGGAGCTGGTCCGGCTTGCGGAAACTGCATCGGTGAAAGTGCTCGATACGGTGACCCAGCATCGCCAATCCGTTGATCCCGCATGGTTCATCGGCAAAGGCAAGGTGGATGAGCTGAAGGCCATGGCTCAGGCTCTGGAAGCCAATACCGCGATTTTCGATCAGGAACTGTCGGGTGCCCAGGTGCGCAATCTGGAACATGCGCTTGATGTCAAGATCATCGACCGCACGCAGCTGATTCTCGATATCTTCGCCCAGCGCGCCAAAACAAGGGAAGGTATTCTCCAGGTCGAGCTGGCTCAGCTCAGCTATTTGCTCCCGCGGCTGTCCGGGCACGGCAAGAATCTGTCCCGTCTGGGCGGCGGCATCGGAACAAGAGGCCCGGGGGAAACCAAGCTCGAGACGGACCGCAGACATATCCGTTCGCGCATCAGCGAGCTCAGGCGGCAGCTGGAAGAAGTGGTCCGCCACCGCAAGCTGCACCGCGAGAGGCGCAAGAAGTCGGGGATCATCCAGGCAGCCTTGGTGGGATATACGAACGCCGGCAAATCAACCCTGCTCCGGCAGCTGACCCGGGCGGATGTTTATGTGGAAAATCTGTTGTTCGCCACACTGGATCCGACCTCCCGCCTTCTCGAACTCCCCGGGGGCGGGGAAATCGTCCTGACCGATACGGTCGGCTTCATCCAGAATCTGCCCCACGATCTGGTGGCGGCGTTCCGCGCCACGCTGGAGGAAGTTTGCGAAGCGGACCTGATCCTCCATGTGGTGGACAGCTCCTCCCCGCTGCGGAATGAGCAGATGAGGGTTGTCGACGAAGTTCTGGAAGAACTCGGCGCCCGCGGAAAGGAACGGGTGACCATATTCAACAAGATTGACCTGTGCAGCCCCGAGGAACGCGATATGCTGTACGCCGACGGCCCTTCTTTAAAAATTTCCGCCTACGAGCCGGAGGATCTGGAACGTCTGAAGGAAGCGATCCAGGCTCATCTCGCGGGAGAGACGAAAGTGTTTTCCCTGCCGACCGGCGAAGGAGAACTGCAGTCCCTGGTCTACCGGGTGGGCGACGTGGTGGAGCAGGCGGTGAAGGGCGAACGAATTGTCTATACCGTAAAGATTCACAGGAATAATTATGCCCAGCTGGGTTACCGGCTGGCCCAATACGAAATGCCCGCGGAAGAAACACCCAGAGGCTGGTAACGGCGGCTGGGCCGCATTAGAGAGGATGAAACCGGGTTGTTTTCGCAGGAATTATTGGAACGCATGGAACGGACCGAGACGCTGATCGAACCGATGCTGAAACGAATCGACCGGACGGTCGACCGGAATCAGTGGAAGGTGATCCGAGCGTTTCAGAAGCATAAAGTCAGCGAGTATCACTTTACTCCGTCTACAGGGTACGGCTACAACGACCGTGGGCGCGAGGTGCTGGACGAGGTTTACGCGGAAGTGTTTGGTGCAGAAGCGGGGCTGGTCCGGCCGCATTTCGTGTCCGGCACGCACACGATCGGCACGGCCCTGTTCGGGGCGCTTCGTCCGGGGGACAAGCTTCTGTACATCACTGGCCGCCCCTACGATACGCTGCATAAAGTGATCGGCCGGCCGGGGGACGGAACCGGATCGCTCGCCGATTGGGGCGTGTCCTATGAAGAAGTGCCGCTCAAACCGAACGGTTCGCCGGATTGGCAGGGGATCCGCGAGGCGCTTACGCCGGATACCCGCGTTGTCGGTATTCAGCGGTCGCGCGGTTACGACTGGCGCCGTTCCTTTACCGTGGAGGAAATCGGCCGGATGGCCGCCTTCGTGAAGGAACATCTGCCCCAGGCCGTCGTCTTTGTTGACAACTGTTACGGCGAATTTACCGAGTTGACGGAACCGAGCGAGGCCGGAGCCGATCTGATGGCCGGTTCGCTGATCAAAAATCCCGGCGGCGGTATTGCTCCGACGGGCGGTTATATCGTCGGGCGGCGGGATTTGGTGGAGCAGGCGGCTTTCCGGCTTACCGCCCCGGGGATCGGCGGCGAGGTGGGGGCCATGCTGGGCACGGCGCGGGCCATTTACCAGGGGCTGTTTCTGGCGCCGCATTTGGTGGGACAAGCCGTGAAGGGAAGCGTGTTTGCCGCCGCCATGTTCGCCGGTCTCGGCTTCGATACGAGTCCGCGCTGGGACGAGTCCCGCACGGATCTGATTCAGGCGGTGCGCTTTTCCAGCGCATCCCACCTGATCGCTTTCGTACAAGGAATTCAGCGGGCGGCAGCCGTAGATGCGCACGTGGTTCCGGAGCCCTGGGACATGCCCGGATACGACCACCCGGTGATAATGGCGGCGGGTACTTTCATGCAGGGGGGGAGTCTGGAATTATCGGCGGACGCCCCCATTCGCGAGCCGTACACCGCTTATATGCAGGGTGGATTGACGTATTCCCACTGCAAGTTGGGGGTGCTTACCGCAATTCAGACCATGCTGGACCGAAAAATATTGTAACCAAACCTAACATTTCTTGACATGTTTTTGGCAGGGAGGTACAATAAAGATATCACCTTCTTCCAGGAGTGATTCGTATGAGTGATGAAATCAGGAAGAATATGGCGCTCTTTCCGATCGGCATTGTTATGAAACTGACCGATCTTACCGCCAGACAAATTCGGTATTACGAACAACACGAGCTGGTCATGCCTGCCCGTACCGGGGGCAATCAGCGGCTGTATTCGTTCAATGACGTATCGCGGCTTCTGGAGATCAAGGATTTGATTGAGAAGGGCGTCAACATTGCCGGCATTAAACAGGTGCTCAGCCCGGTTTCCAGGGATTCCGAGGAAGCCACGGTCATCACCGATCAGACGGAAGTCAAGCGCAAGGAGCTGACCGACACCCAGTTACACAAAATGCTCAAGCGGCAGCTGATTGGCGAAGGCAAGCGGCCCGGCCAGGTCTCGCTGATCCAGGGCGAGCTGTCCCGGTTTTTTCACTGATAGACGATAGCCTGTTTCCGTTTTCATTTACATTGAAGGAGGAGTATGCCTATGAGTTATACCAGGGAAGATATCATGCGTATTGCCAACGAACAAAACGTCCGCTTTATCCGCCTGCAGTTTACGGATTTGCTCGGTTCAATCAAGAACGTCGAAATTCCGCTAAGTCAATTGGAAAAAGCGCTGGACAACAAAATGATGTTCGACGGCTCCTCCATCGAAGGTTATGTGCGAATTGAAGAATCGGATATGTATCTTTATCCGGATCTCAGCACTTGGGTGGTTTTCCCGTGGGTTACGGAGAATCGGGTAGCCCGGCTGATCTGCGACGTGTATTTGCCGGACGGAAAACCGTTCCCCGGCGATCCGCGCGGCATTCTCAAGAGAGTTTTGAAGGAAGCCGAGGAGATGGGCTTTACCTCGATGAATGTCGGTCCGGAGCCGGAATTTTTCCTGTTCAAGACGGACGATAAAGGTAAACCGACGAACGAGCTGAACGATCAGGGGGGATATTTCGACCTGGCTCCGGTAGATCTGGGCGAAAACTGCCGGCGTGAAATTGTGCTGACGCTTGAGGAGATGGGTTTTGAAATCGAAGCTTCCCACCACGAGGTGGCACCTGGACAGCACGAGATCGACTTCAAATATGCAGATGCCGTCAAGGCTGCCGACCAGATCCAGACCTTCAAGCTGGTGGTCAAAACGATAGCGCGCGAGCACGGTCTTCATGCCACGTTCATGCCCAAGCCTTTGTTCGGGATGAACGGCTCGGGCATGCACTGCCACCAGTCGCTGTTCCGCGGTTCGGAGAATGCCTTCTACGACGAAAGCGATCCTCTCGGCTTGAGCGAAACGGCCCGTTATTACATGGCAGGCATTCTCAAGCATGCCCGCGCCTTTACGGCCATAACGAACCCGACGGTCAATTCCTACAAGCGTTTGGTTCCGGGGTACGAAGCGCCCAGTTATGTGGCATGGTCGGCAAGCAATCGCAGCCCCATGATCCGCATTCCGGCATCCCGCGGCCTCAGCACCCGCATTGAGGTACGCAGCCCCGATCCGGCCGCCAATCCGTATCTGGCCATGGCCGTCATGTTGAAAGCCGGTCTGGACGGAATCAAGAAAAAGCTTGCGCTTCCCGCCGCCATTGACCGCAACATCTATGTCATGACGGATGAGGAGAGGGAGGAACAGGGGATTCCGAGCCTTCCGGAAGATCTCCGCGAGGCACTGGAGGAAATGATCGGCAACGAAGTGATCTGCGATGCGTTGGGCGACCATGCGCTGTCCCACTTTGTCGAGCTGAAGGAAATTGAATGGGATATGTACCGTACCCAGGTTCATTCCTGGGAACGCGAGCAGTACATGACACTTTATTAATTCCGGAAGCCATGATCTTCTGAAGACTGCCCCCGGGATGCCCCTTTTTTACGACAGGTTCTGTTCATTGGAGGAAACCTTGAGAAACAAGGTTTCCTCCCTTTTTGTTCGACTCCGACGCATCCGTTGGTTAACTTTTGGGCCGTATCAAATCGCGAGTAAAGAAGATTTCTTTTCAATCACAGCTTTTATTGTGGAAACACTTTGTTCGATTGATTGATTGGTTGTATCAATAACATTGGATTCGTAGGAACCCAAATTGTTAAATTGCTCCCACATTTTTTCTACCAATTCAATGTTGGCATCTTCGTCCAATTTGGAACGATGGATTGCGCGGTGCATTGTTACTTCTTTCGTCGCTCTTAAGATGAGGTAATGTACTTCATAATGATCCCGCACGGCTTTTAACCACGGCTCCAAGAACCAAGGACCAACAATTCCGTCTACAATCACATCAAACCCGCCGCGTGCAAAACGTTTTGCAGCTTCCAGAAAAGCTTCAATCACAATGAGGTTTTGGCTATGGGATTCCGGCAAAAATGGAGGGATTGCCCCCTTCTGGATATAGTGATAGAAATCATCCGTGTGCATATGTACTGACTTCGGTAAAGCAGACTCTTTAGCAACAATGGATGCCGTTGTACTTTTACCGGTCCCCGGCGAACCCGTAATGATGATAATTCTGCCATGATTCATAGATATTCTCCTTAACAAAATGCAGGTTAATACAACACCCTTCCACGTAACCGCTGTTTAAGGCCGCAGAGACTCCAAGGAAATTTTTGTTTGGGTCTGGGAAGCAGCAAAGCACGCCGGGAGAAACCGGCCGGTTGGTATGTAAAAAGGAATGCCGGAAGACTGCGGCATTCCTTTTCCATTACACCGCTAACCAATTTCCCGGAAGAGTCCGATCACCTTGCCCAGAATGGTTACATGCTTCAACCGAAGCGGTTCCATGGTTGGGTTCTCAGGCTGAAGGCGAATGTGATCACGTTCCTTGAAGAAGCGTTTCACTGTCGCTTCATCCTCATCGGTCATGGCTACGACAATGTCGCCGTTGTCCGCCGTCTGCTGCTGGCGGACAATCACATAGTCCCCGTCGTGGATGCCGGCTTCGATCATACTGTCTCCGACCACGTTCAGCATAAAGACGGTATGGTCTCCGACGAAATGGCCGGGCAGCGGGAAGTATTCTTCGATATTCTCGGTTGCCGTGATCGGGATCCCGGCAGTCACTTTCCCAACCAGCGGTACACGCGACACCGTCAGGTCAAAATCAGGCTGGCCCGTATCCTGATTCAAAATTTCGATGGCCCGCGGTTTCGTCGGATCCCGACGAATCAGGCCCTTCTTCTCCAGACGCTCCAGATGGCCGTGAACCGTCGAGCTGGAAGCCAATCCGACAGCTTCCCCGATCTCTCTGACGGAAGGGGGGTATCCTTTGTCCCTGACCTCCCGTTTGATAAAATCCAGTATCGCCTGCTGCCGGTTGGATACTTTGTTCACCCTGATCACTCCACTTAGGTAATAATTACCCGTATTATAGCATAGAACCGGAGTTCGTACAAACACAAGTTCGAAAAACAGCTTGACACAAACAAATGTTCGTGTTATTTTTTGGTCAGAACAAATGTTTGGGGGTTATCGGTGTGTACGCTACGAACTCTTATTCGAATATTTCTTCTCTCCGCAGTTCATGTGCGAATTCGGAAGTCGGAAGTCTACCCGCTTCCGGAGGCCGTACCGGAGGCCCGCCGCTGGTACGCCGCGTTCTTGTTTTGAGCTTTGTGATTCTGTTCCTTCTGCTGTCAGGCGCGCTGGTCAACGTTTACGCCGCGATTTCCGGCTCCGGAGGCGCCGCATACACTGCCGGACAGGTCGAGGTGCGCGGCGGAGATACCCTGTGGTCGATTGCTTCCGCTCATAAGCCCGATTCGATGGATATCCGGGAATATGTGTATTATTTGAAGAAATTGAACAAGCTGGATTCGTCTGTTATCAGGGAAGGCCAGATTTTGGTTCTGCCGCGGCAGTGATATTTCGGATCGTTTCAATAACATCGGATTCCTGCTTGCCCGGGCCCATGGCAGGGGGTTTTTGTCTTTTGGGCGGAAACCTTATACCTTGACATTCGCCGGACGGCATGTCAAAGTAAATGTTGATTAACAGGGTAAGAGAAACCCTCTGTCTGAAGGAGGAACCGATGAACGGGGACGAATTGATTTGCCGGATCAACGAGCTTGCCCGAACGGCGAAGCAGCGGCCGTTGACCGACGAGGAGCTGGACGAACGCAATGAACTGCGTAAACGTTATATCCGGAACTTTCGCGCTTCGCTGAAAGCGCAGCTTGATTCGATTCGATACGTGGAGGACGAGCCGGAAGCCTAAGCGGACCGGCCCCGGCCTAAACAAACGGAAGGAGACACAATATGGAATACAGAACATTGGGCAGAAGCGGTCTTGTTGTATCGCAGCTGTGCCTGGGCACCATGACCTTCGGCAATTCGACCGACGAGAAGGACTCCATTGAGATGATTCACCGATTTTTGGACAGGGGCGGAAATTTTCTTGATACCGCGAATGTGTATGTCGGGGGGAAATCCGAAGAAATTGTCGGTAAAGCGATTCAGGGACGCAGGCAGGATGTCGTTCTTGCCACCAAGGTCCGGATGCCGATTCGCGAAGGCGTGAATAACGCCGGGCTGTCCCGCAAGCACATTATGGACAGCATCGACCTGAGCCTGAGCCGTTTGCAGACAGACTATGTCGATCTTTATCAGGTTCATGTTTGGGACTTTCTGACACCTATTGAAGAAACGCTTCGGGCCCTGGATGATCTGGTACGTGCGGGCAAGGTCCGCTATATCGGCTGCTCCAACTTTTATGCCTGGCAGCTGATGAAATCCCTTTGTTTGAGCGATTTTCGCGGGTTGTCCCGCTTTATATCCATACAACCGCAATACAGCCTTGTGCATAGGGAGATGGACCGCGAAGTCATCCCCCTTTGCCTGGAAGAGAATGTCGGGGTGATCCCGTGGGCCCCGCTGGGCGGGGGATTCCTCTCCGGCAAATACCGCCAGGGTTCGCAACCTACCGAAGGCCGTCTTTCCACCGATAAGGGAGAATCCCGCTGGGGGCTGCGCATGACCGACAAAAACTTCGCGATCCTGGAAGAAGTAAACCGGATCGCCCGGGAAATAGGCAAGACGCCCGCACAGGTTTCCCTGAACTGGCTGTTGTATCGGCCGGGGATTACGGCTCCGATCTTTGGGGCACGCACGCTGGAACAGTTTGAAGAGAACATGGGAAGCATAGGCTGGAAGCTGACGGAAGATCAGTGGAACGCCCTGGATCTCGTAAGCGGGCTGCCCGACGAATATCCGAAACGCTTTATCGAAAAATTCCGCAGGCATATCTGAGGCCGGCTCCTGCCGTCCTTCGACTGGTCGGTCGTACGAAGTTCAAGTTAGGAGGTACGGTAGATGTCGCGCAAGTGGGAACGCATGGTCCGCAAAAACGCCAAGCAGGCCAACAAGCTGCGGGCCAGGCAGGGAAAAGACCGAATCGTTTCCGGAAGCGGAGACTCCGTAATGGTGATAAAAGGGAGGAGCTGGTTTTTGCCGGCTTTTCTGATCGCCGTTTCCCTATTCTTCATGATTTCTTTTCGGAATGTATATCAGCAGGATACGGTATATTGGCTGACAGTAGCCCTCTATTTCTTGATGGGGATCTTTATATTCTTCGTCCGTCGGCCGTATTTGAAGATCGGGCGAAATTCCCTGGCTACCCGCAGATTTAGCGGAGAAAAGACGATTTCCGCCGAAGAAGTCGCGGATATCGGCTTTCTCCCCGGCTCCATCGTGATTCAGCTGAAAGGAAAACGGGAGAAATGGGTATTTTCACGGATTTTTCAGCGTTTCAACATGACGCTGATGGAGCAGGAACTGCGTAATTTTGCCAAGCGGCATCATGTTCCCGTAACCGGTGAAGCGATAGGGAAATCAACAAAGAAAGAGGAAGAAGTATGAAGATCAAAGCCGTTTTGTTTGATCTGGACGATACCCTTTTGTGGGATGAACGCAGTGTAGAGGAAGCTTTCAGGGCAACCTGCGGGGAAGCGGCCAGGCACTACCCCCAGATCAATCCGGACAAGCTGGAGGAAGCTGTTCGTCGGGAGGCAAGGGCGCTGTACGAGTCCTACGAGACATTCCCTTTCACTCAAAGAATCGGAATCAATCCATTTGAAGCATTATGGGCAAGGTTCTCCGAGGGGGAAGCTGCCGAATTCCGGAAGCTGGAAGCGCTGGCCCCGGGATACCGGCGGGATGCCTGGACCCGCGGTCTGCGTGCGGCGGGAGTGGAAGACAGCTTACTGGGTGAAAAACTTGCCGAAATGTTTCCGGCTGAACGGAGATCCCGTCCGTACGTTTATGAGGAAACTTTCGCCGTTTTGAATGCCCTGAAAGGACGTTTCCGGCTTCTTCTGCTCACGAATGGTGCTCCGGATTTGCAGAAGGAGAAGCTGAACGGTGTCCCGGACCTTGCCCCTTATTTTGATCATATTGTCATCTCCGGGCAATTCGGGGAAGGCAAGCCTGCGGAATCGATTTTCCGCCATGCCATGACTCTACTCGATATTCAGCCCGGGGATGGATTGATGGTTGGGGACAAGCTGACGACCGACATCCTCGGTTCCAACCGGGTAGGCATGCGAAATGCATGGGTGAACCGCCGCGGATTACCCAGGTCCGGCGAGATCGACCCTGTTTATGAGATTGCGAGTTTGCTGGAAATCCTGGATATTCTTGAACAGGTTTCTTGAGAATGAAAGTTTGCTTGATCAAAAAAGCCCGCTCTTCAACGAGAGCGGGCTTTGCCTGTGAAAGCGGACCGGGGTCCGGATCAGCGGTCAGGCTTTTTGAAACGAAGGATCGTCATATGGATGGGCGATCCAGCCTTCAGTCTCAATGAACAAACGAACCGCAACGATTTTCCGGTCCGACATCAAGGTAAAGAAATGCGGTTTTCTTTCCGGCACCGAAATGACGTCCCCGGCCGTAAGCTCTACGTCAAAATAGCCCACGTCGTCGGATCCTTTGATGATAAAAATTCCGTTGCCTGCCGTAATGGCCCGGACCTCATCCTCGGTGTGGGTGTGTACCTGCTCGAATTTTTTCAGCAGCTCTTCCAGATTCGGCGTCTGCTCGGAGAGGGTAATGATATCCCAGGTACGATAGCCCCTACGTTCGGCCAGACTGCGAATCTCGCTGTCGAATACCTCCAAAACCTTCGCTTTCTCTTCATCGGTCAATACGAATTTCTCTCGTAATTCTTCGGGAAGTTTATGGGGATCCCAATGCTCGTACAGTACTCCCTGACGATCGAGAAACGATTTGACGTTTTCTTCTCCCGTGATGCGCTCATTGGTATTGCGTATGCGAATTTGTGCCAATCGAAATCCCTCTTTTCCATAGATATAGAAGACTATAGCAGTATTATATTTTAAAAAAAAGTTACTGTCGATGTGTTCGCAAATATTCCATGTTTTTGGATAGGAAAAATAGATTTTATAAGTCTTTTCCGATGAAAAGCATTCTGGTAAACTTAAGATTATTATTTCGGATCAGGAAGGAAGTCATCTCCATGGATAAACCGACCTTGCAAGAACAATTGCCCAAAAAAATCATGATTCTGGATGGCGCCATGGGTACCATGATCCAGCAGGAAAATTTGAAGGCATCGGACTTCGGCGGCGAAGAACTGGAAGGCTGTAACGAAATGCTCGTTCTGACAAGACCGGATGTCATTTCAAATATTCATAAGGCTTATCTGGAAGCCGGTTCGGATATTATCGAAACCAATACATTTGGAGCAACCAGCGTTGTATTGGCCGAATATGGCATTCCGGAGAAAGCCAGAGAGATCAATCTGGCTGCGGCCCGTCTGGCTGTGGAAGCCGCCCGGGAATATTCGACTCCGCAATGGCCGCGTTATGTGGCCGGCGCCATGGGACCCACGACCAAGACGCTGTCGGTTACGGGCGGGATCACTTTCGACGAACTGGTAGGAAGTTATTACGAGCAGGCTTTGGCTTTGCTGGAAGGCGGAGTTGACGCCCTGCTGATCGAGACTTCGCAGGATACGCTTAATGTGAAGGCAGCAAGTATCGGCGTTCGCGACGCCATGGACAAGCTGGCACGGAAGGTGCCGATCATGATCTCCGGCACCATCGAGCCGATGGGGACTACGCTGGCCGGGCAAAATATCGAATCGTTCTATATTTCACTGGAGCATTTAAAGCCGATTTCGATCGGTCTGAACTGCGCGACAGGCCCGGAATTTATGCGTGATCACATTCGAACCTTGTCCCAAATTGCCGGTACGGCCATCAGTTGTTACCCGAATGCGGGCTTGCCCGACGAGAATGGGCATTACCATGAATCGCCCGAATCGCTGGCCAAGAAAATGGCCGGATTTGCGGAGCAAGGATGGCTGAATATAGCGGGCGGCTGCTGCGGTACGACTCCGGATCATATCCGCACCCTGGCAGAAACGTTGAAAAACTACAAGCCCCGTTTGAATTTTGGCAGCCATCCTGCGGCAGTTTCCGGGATTGAAACGGTTTATGTGGAACCGGACAACCGGCCGCTGATGGTAGGGGAGAGAACCAATGTTCTCGGTTCGCGCAAATTCAAACGCCTCATCGTCGAGGGCAAATATGAGGAAGCCTCGGAGATTGCGCGGGCACAGGTAAAAGGCGGCGCGCATGTGATCGACGTCTGTCTGCAGGATCCGGACCGCGACGAGATGGCTGATGTGCAGAAATTTTTGGAACTTGTTGTCAAAAAAGTCAAGGTTCCGCTTATGATCGATTCTACGGACGCACGAGTGATTGAACTGGGGATGAAGTATTCCCAGGGCAAGTCGATCGTCAACTCGATCAATCTGGAGGATGGGGAAGAGAAATTTGAGAGGGTCGTACCCTTGATCCACCGGTATGGAGCGGCTGCTGTCGTTGGAACGATAGACGAGAGCGGTCAGGCGATTACGGCGGAGAACAAGCTGAAGGTCGCATTAAGATCCCATGACCTGCTCGTAAACAAATACGGCATGAATCCTTCCGATATCATTTTCGACCCCCTGGTATTCCCGGTAGGAACCGGTGACCAGCAGTATATCGGTTCCGCGAATGAAACTATCGAAGGGATCCGCCTGATCAAGGAAGCTTTGCCCGAATGCAAAACGATCCTCGGCATCAGCAACGTATCCTTCGGTCTCCCGGGTGCGGGGCGGGAGGTGCTCAATTCCGTCTTCCTTTACCACTGCACGAAGGCGGGACTGGATTACGCGATTGTGAATACGGAGAAGCTCGAGCGCTATGCTTCCATTCCGGAGGAGGAGAGGAGGCTGGCCGAGAACCTGATTTTTGATACAAACGACCGGACGCTCGCCGAATTTGTCGCCTATTTCCGCGAGAAGAAAGTCGACAAAAAAGAAAAAGCCGCCAATCTGACACTGGAAGAAAGGCTGGCTTCGTATGTGGTGGAGGGGACCAAGGAAGGCCTTATTCGGGATTTGGAAGAGGCCCTGACCAAATACAGTCCGCTGGAAATCATTAACGGTCCCTTGATGAAGGGAATGGAAGAAGTCGGCCGACTGTTCAACAATAATGAACTGATTGTCGCCGAAGTTTTGCAAAGCGCGGAAGTGATGAAAGCCTCCGTTGCTTATTTGGAGCCCTTTATGGAAAAGACGGAGAGCTCCGTCAAAGGCAAGATTATCCTGGCTACCGTAAAAGGAGATGTCCACGATATCGGCAAAAATTTGGTGGAAATCATTCTCTCTAATAACGGCTACCAAATTGTCAATCTGGGGATCAAGGTGCCCCCGGAGCAGCTGATTGAGGCTTACCGCCGGGAAAAACCGGATGCCATCGGGCTGTCCGGACTACTGGTCAAATCGGCGCAGCAGATGGTTGTAACGGCACAGGATTTGCGTAATGCCGGCATCGACGTACCGATCCTTGTCGGCGGTGCGGCCTTGACCCGCAAGTTCACTTCGACGCGAATCTCCCCGGAGTATGAAGGGCTGGTCGTTTACGCCAAAGATGCGATGGAGGGATTGGATCTGGCCAACCGTCTCAGCGATCCCCGGCAGCGGGAGAAGCTGGTGGAAGAGATTCGCGCCATTGTCGAATCCGATGTGAGGGATTCCGCCCGTAAAGCCTCGGCCGCCCGGCCGGCGCCCAGCCGCGCCCGCAAATCGGAGATTGCTCGTGACGTTCCCGTTTTCGTCCCGCCGGATTTTGATCGGCATATTTTACGGAATTATCCGCTAAGTTACCTAGTTCCCTACATCAATCTGCAGTCGCTCCTTGGCCATCACCTTGGACTGCGCGGGGGCACCGTCGAGAAGCTGTTGGATGCCGGAAACGAGAAAGCCATTGAGCTGAAGGAAATGGTGGACGGAATTCTTGCGCAAGCTCAAAGAGACGGGATCATCCAGGCCCATGGCATGTACCGTTTCTTCCCCGCACAGTCGGAGGGCGACGATATTATCGTCTACGATCCTTCCGATCATGCAAAGATATTGCAGCGTTTTTCGTTCCCGAGACAGATGGTGGAACCTTATCTGTGCCTGGCGGATTTCTTGCGGCCAGTGGAGAGCGGCGTCATGGACTATGTCGGTTTCCTGGTAGTGACCGCCGGTCATGGAATACGGCAGCTTTCCGGCGAATGGAAGGAAAAGGGCGATTACCTGCGCTCCCATGCGCTTCAGGCAACCGCGCTGGAAACGGCCGAGGCATTTGCCGAACGCCTCCATCACATTATGCGGGATGTCTGGGGATTTCCGGATCCGCCGGAGATGACCATGAAGCAGCGGCTCGGCGCCCGTTATCAGGGTATTCGCGTATCTTTCGGTTACCCGGCCTGCCCGAATCTGGAGGATCAGGAGAAACTGTTCGCTTTGATGAATCCCGACGATATCGGTGTACAGCTTACAGACGGCTTCATGATGGATCCCGAGGCATCCGTGTCCGCGATGGTATTCGCGCATCCCCAGGCGCAGTATTTCAATGTGGACAAAGCCTGAATCCAGGACAAACATTTTCCGTCTTGCCCCGAACCCCTTCGCGCGGAACCGCTGTGGATCCGCCGGGGGGTTTTTAAGTGGAGAATCTTCAAGTTTCCACACAGAAGGTAAAATTGACAACCGCCGGTGAATACGATAGCATGTGAAAGCAAAGCAAGAATGAAGAGAACGGAGCAGGATAGATGGAACTTTATTTTCTGGGAACGGGAGCCGGTATGCCTTCGAGGCAACGGAATGTGACATCGGTCATTTTAAACCTGCAGGAGGAGCTTGGCTGCAGCTGGATGTTCGACTGCGGGGAGGGTACGCAGCATCAAATTTTGCAGGCTCCCGTCAAATTAGGGCGCCTGACCCGGCTGTTTGTAAGCCACCTTCACGGCGATCATATTTTCGGCATTCCCGGATTATTGACGAGCCGTTCCAACCAGGGTGCGGAGGAACCGTTCACCATCTGCGGCCCTAAAGGAATCCGCCGATATGTGGAGACCTGCCTGGATATCAGCGAATCCCGGGTAAATTACGAGGTGAGGTTTGAAGAGATCGAGGAAGGAGAAGTTTGCCGGGCCGGGCCGTTCCGGGTCGAAGCGAAACCATTGGAGCATCGGATATTTTCCCTGGGATACCGGGTGGTCGAAGCAGACAGTCCGGGAACGTTGGATTCGGACAAGCTGAAAGCGCAAGGTCTGGCTCCGGGACCCTTGTACGGAAAATTAAAGAACGGAGAATCGGTTACGCTTCCGGACGGACGGGTACTGCACGGGCGCGATTTCCGGGGGCCGGACATTCCGGGCCGGGTCGTGACCCTGCTCGGGGACACCCGTACCTGCGAAACGGTATATGAGCTGGCCAAAAATGCGGATGTATTGGTGCATGAAGCCACTTTCGCCGGGGATCGCGCGGATCTGGCAAGGCAGTTTTATCACTCTACAGCAGAACAGGCGGCCCGGACCGCATTGCGGGCCCGGGTGAAAACCTTGATCCTCACCCATATCAGTTCCCGGTATCCGGGGGAAGAAGCGGAGAGGCTGCTGGCAGAAGCCAGACCGATTTTTCCCGGAACCTATCTGGCCCGTGATTTTTGGTCCTATCGGATTCCAAAAGGACAGGCTACTACTTAAAGATCCTATTCCGGGAAAACGAACGCGGGTTCACAATCCCTGTGAAAATAAAGAGCTTCCCGCCGGTAACCCGGCGGGAAGCTCTGACTGTTTTACGATTTGCTTTCCTGGTAGGCCGCTTCATCCTTGATTTCTTCCCGAAATCCTTCGATGCTTTCTTCGCGGCGTTCATTTTTTGCTTCGATCTGCTGGCGTTCTTCGCTGCTGATTTCTTCCGCATGCTCATCGAGGTAATCCTCGGCTTCATGCAGATTTCGCTGCGTATTTTGAACGGCTTCCTGCAGCTTTTCCACGTTATCGGAACGATCATCCGGTTTTGCCATGCTTGTCCCCTCCTTTCCGTTTCACTGGCATTGCCGGTTTTTAACTTTTCCCGGATCAGGAAATATTATGCATATTCAGCGGATCCGATCATATTCTAAACTACAGCTTCCCGACGACTCGGCAACGGAAAGGTAGGATCGCTGATGATGGCTGAACTGCTGGTTTCGTTCTTCATATCTACCGTCCTTTACGCTGTCCTTTATGAGCTGTTCCTCAGGGATCGCGATGCGCATCTGCCATAAAGGCTTTCCATTCCGAATGTCAAACGTTTGCGGCCTCCCATCGCGGGGGCCGTTTTGATTTGGCCGGGGTGGATCCGCAAGTCCCTTTATGATTTCCGTAAGCCTTGACAAGATTTCCTTTTCCTTGGATCCTGTCATGAAAGGAATAGGGCTTTTTTATTTTCGGTTTAGGACTTATAATTAAAGAACATTCGTTCTTATGGAAGTGAAAAGCGATGGTTCAGAAGAAGTCGTTCCCGCACCTGATTGCGGAATTAAGACAAAACGAAAATATCGTCCATTGGCACGAGACCGAACCGCAGGAAGCGAAAGTAATGCCTATGCCCAATACCGTGGATCCAAGAATCAGGGAAGCCTTGGGCAAAAGAGGGATACAGCAATTATATACGCATCAGTACACGGCATACCAAACAATTCGCAAAGGCGAAAACATTGTGGCGGTAACCCCGACCGCTTCCGGCAAGACGCTGTGCTACAATCTTCCCGTATTGCAGGCGATCGCCGAGGACGACGGCAGCCGGGCCCTATATCTGTTTCCGACGAAAGCTCTGGCGCAGGATCAGAAAAGTGAACTGAACGAAATCATTGCTGAAATGGGAATGGACATAAAAAACTTCACCTACGACGGCGATACCTCCCCCTCCATTCGTCAACTAGCAAGAACCGCCGGCCATATCGTTCTTACGAATCCCGATATGCTGCATGCGGCAATCCTTCCCCATCACACAAAATGGGTAAGCTTGTTCAGCAATCTGAAATACATAGTAATCGACGAACTGCATATTTACCGGGGCGTCTTTGGCAGCCATGTGGCGAATGTGATCCGCAGGCTGAAACGGATCTGCAATTTTTACGGAAGCGCTCCCCTCTTTATTTGCACTTCCGCGACGATCGCGAATCCGAAGGAGTTGGCCGAGCAGTTGACCGGAAGCCCGATGAGGCTGATTGACGATAACGGCGCTCCCCGTGGAAGAAAACATTTTGTTTTTTATAATCCGCCGATCGTAAACAAGCCGCTGAACCTCCGGAAGAGTACAACGGCGGAGGTATATCGGCTGGCCTCCGAATTTTTGGCAAACAAGGTACAAACAATTGTGTTCGCCCGCAGCCGGGTAGGAGTCGAGATTATTTTGAGCCATTTGCAGCAGCTGGTGAAAGGCAAAATCAGAGACAAATCCATAAGGGGCTATCGGGGCGGCTATTTGCCGAAGCAACGGCGGGAAATTGAGAGGGGATTAAGAAGCGGGGATATTTTGGGCGTGGTCAGCACGAACGCCCTGGAATTGGGAGTCGATATCGGCCAGCTGCAGGTTTGCATTATATCAGGTTATCCGGGAAGCGTGGCGAGTACCTGGCAGCAGGCGGGCCGGGCCGGCAGGAGGCAAGGGGAATCCCTGGTGCTGATGGTTGCCGGCCATTCGCCGATCGACCAGTATATCGTCCGAAATCCTGAATACTTCTTGGAGAGGTCCCCGGAATCGGCGAGAATCAATCCGGAGAATCTGATCATTCTGGTCGATCATTTGCGCTGCGCCGCGTACGAACTGCCCTTCAAGAAAGGGGAACACTTCGGCCCTCTGGAGATCGAAGACCTTTTGGGATATCTGGTCGAAGAGAAGGTGCTGCATTATGCGAACGAAACCTATTACTGGGCGAACCAGTCGTTTCCCGCGAATGAAGTCAGCCTGCGCTCCGCCGCGCAGGAGAATGTGGTTATTGTTGACCGGACTGAGACCGCAAATGTTAAAATCATAGGGGAAATGGACCGGTTCAGCGCGATGACCCTTTTGCATGATGAGGCCATATACCTGCATGAGGGTGTACAATATCAGGTGGAAAAGCTGGATTGGGACCATAAGAAGGCTTACGTCAGGGAAGTGGACGTGGAGTACTATACGGATGCGAACCTTGCGGTACAGTTAAAGGTATTGGAAATTGACCGGACGGAGAACAGGCGGAACACGACGATCAACTACGGGGACGTTGTTGTGAATGCGATGCCGACGATGTTCAAGAAAATCAAATTGACCACGTTCGAAAATGTCGGTTACGGCCCCATCAGCCTGCCGGAATTGGAACTGCATACCAGCGCCGTCTGGTTGGAGATCAGGGAGGCAGACCCGGATCCGGGAACGAAAACGCTGGAACAGCTCCTTCTGGGGATTTCCAACGTATTAAGGCATATCGTTCCGGTTTACGTAATGTGTGATCGAAGTGATATTCATGTAGTTTCGCAAATACGCGCCGCCCACACCCAACTGCCGACAATCTTTATCTACGACCACTATCCGGGCGGAATCGGATTGGCCGAAGATGTTTATAAACGCCTGGACGAGATCATTGCCGCCGCAAAAAATCTGATTCGAAAATGTCCATGCCAAGACGGCTGCCCTTCCTGCATCGGAACGGAAATCGAAGGCTCGAACGCAAAACAAAAAAGCTTGGAACTGCTGGAGCGATTATGAAACACGGGTTATATCCGCTAACCTCAAACTTAATGCCCTGGCGAGGGGAGATGGAGCGATGAAAGGATTGCGCGAACGGCTTCTGAGACTGAAGGGATCGCAGACGGCAGCCTCCCCGGGGCCGAACCCCGAGGCCAAGGAGGGAGGAACCCGATGGGCAGAGCCGTGGAATCGGAAAGTATCCCCCCATGAAGAAAAGGAACTTGTCGGGGATTCTTTCACGCCATTGGAACCGGGTTGGGCCGGTCTGGGGGTAAGCCTGCAACACGGGCCCGCGGGGGCTTACCTGAAGCGGATCTGCACTTACCCAGCGGGTTACCGGCACGGCCGCTACGTTCTTGCCGATTTGGCGGATGGCGTATCCGCTCTTGACTCCATGACCGCCGGGATTCCTGCCAGCCTGGAACGGTTGCTGTTTTTCGATACGGAGACGACGGGACTCGGAGTAGGCGCCGGCAATGTCCCTTTTCTCATCGGCCTGGGTTATTACAAGGAAGGCTGTTTTATCGTGGAGCAGCTGTTGACCCGCAATCCCGGCGAAGAACTGGCGATGTTGACCGATTTGGCCGGGAAACTCGATTTTTTTACGCATATCGTTTCTTATAACGGTCGTACGTTTGACTGGCCTGTTCTGAAAAACCGGTTCGTGTTGAACCGCCTCCGTCTGGAGCGCGAACCGGAGCACCTAGATTTTCTGTATCCGTCGAGAAGCTTGTGGAAGCATACCTCGCCTTCCTGCCGGCTGGGCCAGGTTGAAGAAGACCGGCTGGGGGTTAACCGCGGGGAAGATGTGCCGGGTTCGATGGCTCCAGCCCTCTATTTTCAGTATTTGGCGGAGCAGAATCCGGCGTTGCTGGCCGGAGTGTTTCAACACAACGAACGGGATATCCTTTCTTTGGCCGGCCTGGCTGTTCATTACAGCCGGCTTCTTAAGGGAACTTTGGATATGGAAAGCCTACCGGCGGAAGAAATTTACCGTCTGGGCTTATGGCTGGACAAGGTAGGCCGGGGGGATTTGGCGGAACGGGCCATGGAGCTTCTGGAAGAAACGGCATGGCGGGAAGAACCGGGTTATCTGCCGCATGTGGCAGCTTGGCATAAGAAGGGGGGACGCCATGAAGCCGCTGCCCGCAACTGGCAACGGTATGTGGAACATGCCCATGATCATTCGCCGGGAATGGAGGAAGTGCTCGTCGAGCTGGCCATGCATTATGAGCATCGCCGCAAAAATTATCCTTTGGCCCTGCATTACGCGGAGGAAGCGCTGCGGATCCGTCGCAAACGCTCTTCGCTTCTGCGGATTGCGGCGGCTGGCCGCCGCATCGAAACGGAAAAACTGCAGCGGCGAATCGACCGGCTTCGGGAGAAATGGAGTGGGGAGGCGGAGAAACAAACGTTGTTTTGACCGGAAAGGCTGCCTTGTCACAAAACCGCAACGGTTCTTGTGATTTGAATCACAAAAGCAGGCAGAGGGCTCCTTTATACTGAAGACACAGAGAGAAAATCAAGCAGGAAAAAGGAGAAACCTATGCTGAGTGCAAAAGACATTGAGATCGTCAAATCAACGGTACCACTTCTAGAAAAACATGGAAAAGAAATTACCAGCCGGTTCTACCAGGTCATGTTTGCGAATCATCCGGAGCTGCTGGATATCTTTAATCATGCCAACCAAAAACAGGGCAGGCAGCAGACGGCTTTGGCCAATGCGGTCTACGCGGCGGCAGCCCACATTGACCGGCTGGAGACGATTCTGCCTGTTGTCAAGCAAATTGCGCACAAACACCGGAGCCTGGGAATTCAGCCCGAACATTATCCGATCGTAGGCAAACATCTCCTCATTGCCATCAAAGACGTGCTTGGCGATACAGCTACGGATGAAGTCATCGAAGCGTGGGGCCGCGCCTATCAGGTGATTGCGGATGCATTTATTCAAACCGAGGCGGAGATGTACCGCCAGGCTGAGGAACAAACGGGAGGATGGAAAGGTTTTCGCCGGTTTATCGTCCGCAGCAAAGTGAAGGAGAGCGAAGTGATTACCTCTTTCTACCTTGTGCCTGAGGATGGAGGACCGTTGGCTCTGTATCAACCGGGGCAATATATCAGCGTAAGACTGGATATCCCCGGCGAGAAAAATATCCATATTCGTCAGTACAGTTTGTCTGACAGCCCGGGTAAGTCCTACTACCGGATCAGCGTCAAGAAAGAGGAAGGCAATGAAACAAAACCCGAGGGAATCGTCTCGAACTACCTGCATCGGTCGGTCCACGAAGGGAATGTACTGGAGCTGAGTGCACCTGCGGGGGATTTTGTGCTCGATACCAGCCATCATCTCCCGATCGTTCTGCTGAGCGGCGGGGTCGGACTTACGCCGCTGACCAGTATGCTGAACTGGCTGGCCGAACACGAACCAAATCGTCCCGTCACGTACCTGCACGCGGCATTAAATGGAAAAGTGCACGCATTGAAGGACCATGTACTGGATCTTACGAACCGGTACGAAAATATCCGCTCGTTCTTCTGCTACCAAAGCCCGACGGAAGAAGACAAGGAAAAGGGAGATTACGATAAAGAAGGTTATTTGGACCTTCCTTACCTTCAATCGGTCCTGAAATCTCCGGAAGCGGATTTCTATTTCTGCGGTCCGATTCCGTTTATGAAAGCCATGTACAGAGCTTTAACCGAATGGGGAGTTCCGGAAGAACGGATTCATTTTGAATTTTTCGGTCCGGCCGGCGTGCTGAAGGAAGAAGCGGCCGTACGGTAATCCAAAGAAATGAAAGGGAAAGGGCGTTCCATACGGAGTGGAGCGCCTTTTCCTATTTACAGACATGCCCGGGAAGCAAAACTTTACATTTTTCCCCGCAGCAGCCGATTAATCGTTTCCCTGCGCAGTCCAACGAATTGCCCAATCTCTTCCTGGGTCAAAATCTCCGCGATCTGGATCCCGGGGATGAAGGTTTGCAGCCAAT
>Ga0310828_1000496_pt1 | contig 39639 bp, 34 predicted proteins | sample WT_ome_3_FD_202242 | JGI IMG/M metagenome (GOLD analysis project Ga0310828, IMG submission 202242) | Sorghum-adapted microbial communities enriched on wild type (WT) sorghum from Joint BioEnergy Institute, Emeryville, California, United... ... | reverse complement strand
GACCCTTCCGAGGACACTTCCGCGCTCACAGAGCGTTCCCTTCTAGCAGCAGGCGCCCAGGCCTGCCACCCGGTCAGGCCGCCCTACTTACACAGAAAATCTTGCACCCTCTATCCCGAGGTAGAGCAGCTTGACGACGGCTTCTTCGCTCGGGAAATGCCCTCTGTTCTTTGTAATTTTCCGTAACTGGAAATTCAGCGATTCGATCGCGTTAGTGGTGTAGACCACCTTCCTTATCTCTTTCGGATACTTGAGGAATGGGATAAACTCATCCCATGTTCGGTCCCAGGCGGCAAGCATTCCCGGATACTTGCGTCCCCATTCGCCGCGCAGCTTCTCCAGGGCCGCTTTGGCGGCTTGTTCGTTGACCGCGCAGTAGATGGGTTTCAACGCCGCGGCGACGGCTTTACGGTCGGAGTAGGACACGTACTTCATCGAATTTCGAATGAGGTGGATCACGCACGTTTGGACTTCGGCTCTCGGCCACACGGTGGTGATCGCGTCCGGCAAGCCGGTCAGCCCGTCGCAGCAGACGATGAGCACGTCGTCGACACCGCGGTTGCGTAGCTCGGTGAGCACGGTCAGCCAGTAGGCCTTGCTCTCACCCTCACTCGCGCCGATCCACATGCCGAGAACGTGCTTGTAGCCGTCGACGTCGACCCCGGTGACGATGTAGACCGGCCGCTTGCACACCACACCCTCGGTGCGGATCTTGACCACCAGGGCGTCGACGTAGCAGATCACATACAGCGAGTCCAGCGGCCGGTTCTGCCAGTCGGCGATCTCGTCGGTCACCACATCGGTCACCCGTGAGATCAGCTCCGGTGACACCCTCGCCCCATACACCTCTTCCAGGTGCGCCCGGATATCCCTGGTAGTCATTCCCCGCGCATACAACGACAAGATCATGTCGTCGATCTGGCCGAGTCGGCGTTGCCCTTTCGGCACGATCTTCGGGGTGAACTCGCCGTTACGATCCCGCGGCACGCTAATCCGCACCGGCCCGCTATTCGTGGTCACCGTCTTGGCATACGAACCATTCCTCGAATCCGGCGAACCAGGCCCCGCAGGATCGCCTTTCTCATAGCCGAGATGATCATCCATCTCCGCGCCGAGCGCCCGCTCAAGAAACGCCTTCGTCATCTGACTCAAAAGCCCGTTCGCGCCATCCAACGGCATACCCGAAGCCTGCGCATCAGCCAGAATCCGATCAATCACCTCAGGCGACACCATCGCCGCCAGCCGCCTCGCCGCCGCCTCCGCGCCGGCCTCCAGCGACCCATCCGAGGTGCCTTCCGTGCTCACAGAGCGTTCCCTTCTAGCAGCAGGCACCCAAGGCCTGCCACCCGGTCAGGCCGCCCTACTTACACAGAAAATCTTGCACCCTCTCCCAGATCGCTTGCGGGTACTTGATCGGCGTCCAAGCCTCTGGGTTGTCGCCAATTCCGGCGATCGTGGCCTGGATCGCGGTGTCGGTCCGTGCCGTGACCGAAAAACATGCGCCTTGCTCGATGACCGCGTTCACTGCCTTGTGGTTGTAGAAACCCGAGTCCAGACGCACCAGAACCAGCCCCGGCTTGGGCTCGCCCGGCTGACCGCATCCGGCACCGACAGGCCTGGCCGCCGCATTGATCACCTGCCGGGTCACGCCAAGAACCTCCCGCACGAACGAATCGGCACCGCGTCCGGATGCGGCGTTCCCGCCGCGCAGCCTGGTCGCGGCCACCACAGGTGCTGCGGTGGGCGTCGATATCGAGGCGATCAATGGGTCGAGGTTACGCAGCTTGGCCAGATAGCCGCCCACCTTCACCGGCCCGAACTTCGCGCCCTGTTTTTTGTGCCCGTACACCCGGCGCCGAAAGTCGTCGATGTCGACGTAACACACGCTGCCCACATCCGGCAGCAGCGGGGTGTGGGCAGCGAGTGCGACCAGAAGCTGTCGCGCCGCCTTCTCCAGCTGGGCGACATTGCCCTGGTCGAACGCGCGTAGATGCGAGCCCAGACTCGACGGGGCATAGGTTCCGCCGAACAGTTTGTCCATCCCGCCATGGCGGATCACGTCCAGATCATCGATGCTGTCCGCACCCGCCACCATGCCGGCCACGATCGCGGGAATCTTCACCTGCGGGTTCACGCCAGGGTTACCCTTGGCCACCGGCCTAGCCGAGGAGGCGATGTGCACACACTCGTCGATCAGCTTGCTCAGCCCGCAGCGTTCGGCCAGCCGCATCACCGGAACCAGCCCGGCGCACGACACCAGATTCGGCTCATCGAACTGTGCGCGAGTCTTGCTCAACCTGTGCAACAATTGCATCTCGCGGGTGCCCTCTCATCCAGGATCGATTGAGCTTCAACAACTCCTATCGTCCCAGGCCAGAGGGCACCTTCCCATATACCGACACACCCAAATCAGCTATCGATCGGTGGATTCAGGCTAAGAGCTTGTTCCAAAACCCACATCTATCGATGTGATCTTCGCCTCTAGCGATCTTGGTCGGCGTGTCGTGGCCGCTGATGCAAGGAACTCCCGGTAGATCGATCGGTGTCTAGTCGCCGATGTACCAGGAGTTCCGTTGCTAGTCTGCCGTGCTGTCGATGCCGACGCCACTTTGGGCCAGCCGTGCTGCCGGTTGAGTGGGTTCCACCGGCGCCGGCAGACCCGGCCCAGTCGGTATCCGTCAGATATGACAGATGCCGAGTGGGAACAGATCGATCCGCTGCTGCCTGATCCGGCTCCCTTGGTTGATGGGGCAGGTGGGCGTCCGGAAGAGCACTGTCGCCGCGACATCGTCAACGGGATCTTCTACGTGCTCGACAACGGCATCAAGTGGCGGGCAATGCCGGCCGATTTTCCGCCGTGGAAGACGGTGTACAACTACTTCACCTGCTGGGAGAACACCGGCGTCACCCAGCGTCTGCTCGACACACTGCGGGACCGAGCACGTATCGGTGACGGGCGTGCGGTGAGTCCGTCTGCGGGTGTGGTGGACTCAGCTTCGGTCAAGGGCGCTGAGACCGTCGGCGCCAAGACCCGAGGCTATGACGCGGCCAAGAAGATCAACGGCCGCAAAAGACACATCGTCGTCGACACGCTCGGACTACTGCTGGTGGTCATGGTCACCGCAGCATCGGTACAAGACCGTGACGCCGCCAAACCACTGCTGTGCAAGCTGGTCGAGTCGTTTGGCCGGATCAAACTCATCTTGGCCGACTCAGGCTATGCCGGCAAGCTCGTTGACTGGGCACTTGAGAAGCTGAGACTGAAGCTGCAGATCGTCAAACGCACCGATAAGCACAGCTTCCAGGTACTACCCCGCCGCTGGGTCGTCGAACGTACCCTCGCCTGGATCGTCCGCCATCGTCGATGTGCCCGCGACTACGAGCGTCTACCCGAACATCACGAGTCCATGATCCGATGGGCCGCGATCCGACTTCTCAGCCGACGACTCGCCAGACAGACACAAGATCAAAGATAAAGACCAATCGAAAGATCTAGGGTTTTGGAACAGGCTCTAAGGTCTCGACAGCCTTCCACGCGTGGCTCGTCTTGCGGCTCCCGATCCAACTTCGCGTAAGACAAAGGATATGCTAAGTAGGAACTTTTGGTACAGCTTCCACACTTGATCTCGACAAGTCTGACGTGCTTTCGGTAATGGAATGTGTTGGCGACCTCAAGGAGGGCACCAGGGGCCGTCCGTGGCTGGTTGATCAGAACGACCACGGCAATGCGAGCCTCGGTAGCTTGTGATCGAGACGATCAGGCCCCGGGATCCGGTCACAACATCCGCTATGCCTGTCACCGTACCGACAAGCCCGTCCAGGCTCATCCAGACGGTGACCGCTGTCGCTCATGCTTCTGCGAGCGCTTCCGGGTCGAACTCGCCATCGTTCACACCGGCGGTGAACGCCTCCCACTCGGCCTGGGTGAACACCAGCACCGGCCCGTCGGGTTCGTCGGCGTTGCGCATCCCGATCAGAGCGCCGTGAAAGCCAACCTCGATGTTCGAACCCTCGGTGCGCTGCCAGTCGGCTCTGGCCGGGTCGAACCTGCCTTTGGGATGCTCGATGATCCGTCTCCTGTCCATTTGTTCGCCAGATGAGCCTCGCCGCTCAGTTGCAGCGTTGACCGCGACCACGGGAAGCTGACAGATGACCGGCGACCGGTCCCTTAGAAGCTGACGCAGCCGCGGGTCAGCCACCTGGTCGAGTCCGTCGGCCGGCCCCTACGGCCGGTCGTGACATACCAAGCCAACAGCCGCCGGCCCAGGTCTGCGAGGCAACGCTGTCGTGTCACGGGAATTTCGCTTCCTGCATGGCGCGGCCCCCGACCGAGGAGGCGAGTCGGGGGCCGTCCGGTTGGCTCGGGCTCAGCAGATGCCGAAGTCGAACTCGCCGGCCTTGACGCCGGCGACGAACGCGCGCCACTCGGCATGCGTGAACGACAGCTTGCCGGCGCCTGGGGCCCTCGAGTTGCGCACCTCAACGAGGTCGCCTGGTCGAACCTCTACGCACGCACCGTTGCTGAGCGAGTAGCTGGACTTGTACCAGCCGTACTCGGTGTGCACGGGGCCTTTCTGGCTGACCTCGGCCATAGCTTCCTACCCTTTCTGTCGTGGGTCCCCCTCTGCGGGGCTTGCAAGTCGCACCCCCAGGCATTGGGCACGTGGTCTGGGGGTGCGACGCCTTACGAGCTCGCTCGACGGGTCCGGTGCTGGGAATCCAGACCGGTGATTTCATGCCCCGATTTGGTGTGACACCACTCCCCGGGCTGGGCGCCGCAGGTCGGACACTCGTGAGCGAGCTTCCTGGCGAGGTAGCGCACGTCAGGCTCCTCCCAGCGGCGCCTACGAGCCACTTGTGCGAGATCCGGCCTGGTCATCCAAGATCACCCCTTCCCCGTTCGGTGACCCGCCATGAGCAACAAAGAACGCCTCGACGGTGGCCCGCATAGGGTTGTCCGGTCCCCAGCAGTAGGTGACGTCGCGGATCGTGTCCTTGCCCCAGCGGTGCCACACCCCGCCACAGTGAAGGCACTTGGAGAACGCCCACCCGTACAGGTGCCACGGCGGGCCGGGCAGGTCGCCGGCCATCAGCAACCGACCACCGTCCAAGTCAGCGCCGCAGCGCGGGCACTCGACCAGCGGGTCGTGCGGGTTGAGGCTGGTTGACGCCGGGGATGGATGGAACCAGTCGCCGACGTCCGCGAAACGGCGCACCTTGTCTCCGCACAGCGCGCACCGGCTCTCGGTCTTCATCGGGCCACCACCGCAACGGCTAGTACAAACCCGATCACGGCATAACCAACGAAGACCCCGACTTTCCCGCCGATCGCTCGCATCGCAGCCCTCCCCGCTATTGCCGGTCCGGCGGATGCGCCTGGCACACCTGCCGGACGTGGAATGGCGGGCGGCCAGGACCGCGCAGGGGAAGTTGCCAGGGTCAGGGGTCAACCAGCCACCCGCCAAGTCTGAAATCTTCTGACCCGTGAATTATTCGCAAGTGTGGCTATTTCGACGAGGTCGGCGCAAGAGGTTCGACCAGATTCGTCACAGAAAGTGATGACTTTCCGTAACATCTTTCAGCTTGGTACGATTTTCAGATCCGTGAATAACACGGGCTACGTGAATGGGGAGGGCGCGTGATTAGTCCGTTCGTCGGGCGCCTGCGGCTCGCACGCGAGCTGCGTGAGCTGCGCAAGCAGGCCAACGTGACGACCACGAAGCTGGCTGTGATCACCGGAATGAGCCAGCCGAAGGTCTCGCGTCTTGAGTCGGGCCAGTACCGGCCCGACCAGGGGGACATCATTCGCTACCTCGACGGGCTCGGGGTCCCGGAGAACGGCGTCCGCGCCAAGATCCTCTCGATCGCGCAGCAGGCGGCCGGGCGAGGCTGGTGGGAGTCGATCCCCATGGATTCACGGCAAGCGCAGTACGCCAACCTTGAGGCGGGCGCGGTGACGATCCGCGAATGGCAGCAGAACGTCATCCCCGGCCTGCTGCAGACACGGGCTTACACCGAGGCGCTGACGACCAACGATGACCTGATCGTGCCCGACATCGACCGGGCCGCACCAGACGACGCCGTGCGGGCGCGAATGGAGCGGCAGCGCATGCTGCGGATGAAGGACGTCACGTACGAGGTCATCATCGATGAGATCGTCATCCGCCGGCCGAGCGCCCCGCGTCCGGTCTTGGCTGAGCAGTTACGTCATCTCGCCGACGACGGCCGGCAGGCGACGGTCCGCGTCTTGCCCGTCGACGCCGAAATCGACTCGTATACGATCCCCCGGTCGCCGTTCAGCATCTACACGTTCCCAGACCCGGACGACCCCACAGTTGTCGCCGTGGACACGGTGACCGAGGACCTCATCCTGACCGAAAAAGATGAGGTCGCGCAGTACGAACAGCTATTTGACAGACTGCGGAAGGCCGCGCTGTCGGGCGAGGACAGCAAGGCCCTGATCAGGAGAGCCGCAGACGAGATGGAGGTCTCGTGATGCAGTTTACAAACTGGCGGAAGCCCACCCGGAGCAACGGGACGGGCAACTGCGTCGAGGTGGCGCGGATCCCAGCCGCGACCGCCATTCGCGACACCAAGAACCGTGAATACGGCTACATCGTGGCCGACACACCCACGTTTGAGGCGTTCCTTGCTGACCTGAAGGCCGGCAAGTACGACCTCTGACATGCACACAACCTAGCGAGGGACGGTCTTCCGGGGTGGCCGTCCCTCGTTCGCTTCTTCGCGTGCTTCACGGTCACGCCCGCGGTGCTGTAAGATCATTTACGAGCACCACCTTTGGATTGTTGTCCCGGCCCCGTCTGCTGCAGCGAGCAGGCGGGGCCGGGACTTTTGGCGCGGCCGTAGCCAGCTCGCGGGCTCCGCGCCACTCCCGCCACTCGCAGGTGCCTCGACCCCACCAGGAGCCGTCTTTGCCTTGGCCCCACTCGGTGAGGTAGCCGGCCCCGACTTTGCTACGGCTACGACGACCAGGACATGTGGCTCGGCTACGGTCGAAGCCGGCCGCCTCGGTCTTCTCGCCGTCGTCTGGTTCGACGGTGTCGCTGCCCTGCTCCCCCGTCTCCTCCGCGGCGCCGCAGAGCATCTCGTCCGTTGCCTCATCCGCCGTCTCGTCGGCCGTTTCATCGGTCGTCTCGTCGGCGGTGTCGATCACGTCGTCGACGGCCTCCTCGACAGCCCCCCCCCGTGATCTTGTTCGTGGTCCTGCATCTGCGTCGGCTGCGCGGCCTCGACGCCAAGAACGCGGTCGAGGAGGCCCGGAAGAAGGAGGAAGATCGGGTAGCCCGGACGGCTGCCCGGGCAGCCCGGCAGGAGGCCGCCCGGGCCCGTCAGCCTTTAACCGCACCGACAAGGACGCCTTTGGCGAAATGCCGTTGAAGGAACGGGTAGATAAGCACGATCGGGATGAGTGAGATGACCAGAATCGCCATCTGTAGTGACTGCTGCGGGGGCAGGCTTTCGGCACCGCCAAGGTCGGACGCGCTGAGCGTTGCGTTGTTGACGACGTAGGTGCGGAGCACCAGTTGAAGGGGCCACTTGGTTTGATCGTTGATGTACAGCAGTGCATTGAAGAAGTTGTTCCAGTACCCGACCGCGACGAACAGCCCGACGACCGCGAGGACAGCCTTCGACAGGGGAAGGATGATGCGAACGAAAGTCTGGAATTCATTCGCACCATCAATTTTGGCGGCGTCGATAAGATCCGCAGGGATGTTCATTATGAAGGCGCGAACAACGATGACGTTGAACGGATTGACTAGGACTGGCAGTATCAATGACCAGTACGAGTCCAGGAGACCGAGACCTTTGACCATGAGATAGTTCGGAATGATGCCTGGCGTGAAGAGTAATGCAAAGAGAACAAGCATCAGGATCGGCTTGTGCGCGAACGACCCGGATCGGGACAGGCCGTAGGCCATGGTTGTGGTGACCACCAAAGACAGTAAGGTGCCGACCAGCGTCACGCCGATGCTGACCAGCAGTGCCCGGCTGACGACGCCGCCGCTGAGAACTGCGCGGTAAGCGTCGAAGGAGGGTCTTTCGGGCCACAGGACGAGTCCGCCCGCAGCGTAGACCTGGCGGCTGTCGGCGAGGCTGGTCGAGATGATAGAGATGAAGGGCACCACGACGGCGGCGCAGAAGATCAGTAGGACGGCGGCCTTGGCTGCGCCCACGGATATGCGGGCGGCGGTCAGCGCGCGCAATCGCCTTACCTGTGGAAAGTGAAGACTCATGGTTTCTTGTACACTCCCGCTTCGCCGAAGAGATGGGCGACCTTGTTGGCTCCGAGCACGAGAGCCGTGCCGATGACGCCCTTGACAAGCCCGACGGCGGCGGCGACACCCCAACTTCCTTGAAGCACGCCGTTGTTGTAGACGTAGGTGTCGAGGACCTCGCTGACGGCGAGTCCGACCGGACCCTGCTGGAGGATGATCTGTTCGAATCCGACGCTGAGGACGTCGCCGAGCCGGAGAATGCCGAGCAGGATGATGAGAGGGCGGAGCCCGGCCAGGGTGATGTGCCACATCTGTCGCCAGGCGGAAGCGCCATCGACCTCCGCCGCCTCGTACAGCGTCGAGTCAATCTGTGAGAGAGCTGCGAGAAAGAGGATGGTTCCCCAGCCGACTTCTTTCCAAACGACCTCGGCAGTGATAAGGCCCTTGAAGGCGTCGGGGTTTCCGATAATCGAGATGGTGGTGTAGCCGTGGGTGCGGAGCCACGAGTTCACGAGTCCGGCACTGCCGAGCATGTGCTGAAAGATGGCCACGACAATCACCCAGGAGAGAAAGTGTGGCAAGTAGAGGATGGTCTGCACAACCCTTTTGACCCATTCTCGGGCCAGCGAGTTCAAAAGCAAGGCCAGTGCAATTGGTGCGGGAAAGACGAAGACGACCTGGAGAAAGGTGAGGACGATTGTGTTTTCCAGGGCCTGGAGGAACGCCGGGTCACCATTGATGATGATGGCGAAGTTGTCCAGTCCGACCCAGTAGCTACCGGTGATTCCAAGATACGGCTGGTAGTCCTGGAAGGCGATAACGTTGCCGAGGAGCGGCACGTAGTGGAACAGTAGCAGCGCGCAAACCCCGGGAATGGTGAACAGAAGTAGACTCTTGTCTCGGTGGAACCGCTGGCTGCGGCGACCACGATGTCTCGTCTCGACCTCGGTCGGCGGTCCGCCCGTCGCCGTTCGGCACTGGGTGTTAACGGCCATCGGAGAACCCTCTCAAGAAGCGGACGAATGCGCGTGTCACGGTGTGAGTTGGCCCCGGCGATACAAGATCCGCGCGTAGCGCGCGATCGTTCTGGGTAGCGCTGGGATGAGCTTGCGGGTCTCGCCGTGCTCAGCGATGTATTCGAAGAAGTCGCGGAGCTCGGTCTTCTCGTTCAGATGGGAACGGTCACTGAATGCGGAGCGTCCCTTCAGCAAGTAGGACTGGTAAGCCAGTGCTGGCGTGTCGAGCACATGAAGTTGCCAGCCAGGCCTTCCAGATGCGGTCCATCGTCGCTCGGCGTGCCGGAGTTGTTCTGCGGAGTTGATCCGGACGAACGGCGAGTACGGGAAGTAGTTGAGGCTGGTCAGGTTGATGACGACGAAGTTGCCCTCGCAGTACAGGAGCTTGCTTTCGCCGGGCTGGACCGAGGAAATCAAGTAGTCGAATCCTTGGTCGGCGACAGCCTTCCACAGCACAGGATGGCGGAGGTGCCAGGCTTTCGTGTCGGCGTCGAGGTAACAGTAGACGCCGCGGGGTGCATGGTCCGGCCCGGTCTGGGCCGTGATCCGATTTCTCGCTTCGGCCATCGCTTCGGCAAGGCGGCCGGGATCTGCCAGGCGTTCGGCGAGGATGCCGAAACCCGACGAGTGCAGCAGCGGCTCAGCCAATCCAAGAGTGCCCCCCTCGGCCACCGGCGTGTGCATGGGCTCGACACAGTCGGGATCGAACTGGTAGCGCGCTGCTTGCACAGGTATCCCGACAGGAACTCCTGTCAACGCGACCATGTCGAGCACATTGGTAATGCCGTCGTCGTGCGACAGCTCGCCGGAGTGAAAAACCAGGCCGACGAGGTGACAGCCGCGGTCGGCCCAGTCCTCGAGCTGCTCGTCGCTGGGCTCGGACGGAAGGACCGGCCGAGGCAGCACCCGAGGCTGTTCAGCTAGCACTCGCAGTACTGGCCGATGTGGTTCGACGACTTGGTAACTGACGTTACGACGAAACAGCGGGAACAGATCGCGATCGTCGCGGGCGCGGGAGAGCAGGCCACCGGAGTAGCGTCCGAACACCACCGGCTCGGCGCGGTCGGGCAGTAGGTCAGCGAGCAGCGCCGCTGCCTGTTGCAGATCCTCTGCGCATACTTGGGCCCGGCGGTGGCTGATGACATAGGGCAGCCAATAGCTCGCGAGGACCGGCTCGCAGAGATCAATCCCGGTCAGCTCGTCTGCCCATCGCCGGGCGATGCGGAACGTGAATGTGTCGTAGCTGTCATCCTCCGCAAGAGTGTCGACGACCGACACTTTGAGCCCGGCCAGGGACCAGCTTCGAATACCTGGATGGTCTGCTACGGCGAGTACGTGCCCGGCGTCAAGCCCGAGGTCGACGAGCCGGTGCACATCATCGGTCGACAATTCCAGCGGAAGCGGTACGGCATTCCGAAATTGGGCTTCCGGAGAGACATACTGGCTGATTCCGTGGCCGAGTTGTTCCGGGAGCTGCTCGGTCTGAACCACGAGCGCATGGGACGGCAGCTCGCAGGCCAGCTCGTCGCGGAGCACCTGAAGAACCTCGACAATGTCCCGGCAGGTGTGGACTGCCCTGGCTGCCTGGTCGAACAGCGTCTGGAACGCATGCACGCCACCCAGGTTGATCACGGTGACGTCGAACTCGGCGCAGGCTCGGGCCAGCGCTTGTGCATGCCGACCGCCCAGCGGGGTGCTGCCGTGTGTGGAGAACAGGGCGCTGCGGCTGGCAGCCGCGGGGTGGGCCTCCTCGACGTATCGGGCGGCCTTGGCCGAAGGTGGACTAGTGTAGTAGCAGTCCGTCAGCCACCCGCTGTTCAAGCCGACGATCGATACGGCAGCCGTGACTAGGTCCTTGCCTGGGTGGTCGAACGAGCTGACGACCAGCAAAAGGCGCTTCCTGCGCCTGGCACTCGGCTCGCTCACTGGTAGACCCTCACTTCGAAGACTCGGGCGCTGGGGTCACCGTTAGTTGCGGTGATGAGCAGGCGCAGCGAATCGGTGACGACTGGCTCGAAGGTTGCCGTCCGACGACGCTGATAATTTCCGGTCTCTGTGAAGACAGTCTTCCACTTGTCTCCGTTGCGAACTTGCAGCTGCCAGTCCCGGGCGCACTCAGGGGCTTTCCAGAACCCGGGCCTCTCGCTGGTAGTGAGGTCGAGCTGGGTGTCGAACGAGACCAGCACCTTGCTGATCCGCTGCGGTTCAGTCCAGTCCAGTTGTAGCCATTGTGGCAGTGGCTCCGCCGGGTCCGAGATCCAGAGGTTGGGCATGTTCTCCGGCCAGGCTCGGCCATTGACTGCCGCGCTTGCTTCATACGGCCGGAACTCAGGTTCGCCGCGGGTGGCAAAGGTGATATGGCGTATCTGCCGCCAGTGCTCATAGGCCGGGATCTGGATTTCGTCCGGGCCGAAGCTCGGCAGGTGCCGGTGACGGGCCTCTGGGCCACCGGGGCATCGGTAACGATAGTGCGCAGTCGTACCGGTCATGGCAGGGCCGTGAGCCCACGAGACGCCCGGAGTAGGTTCGAGCGCGAGTCGGTAAGGCTTGTCCGGCTCCGTCGCCGTGTTGAACGACAGGCGGACCCACCCCTGTTCTCCCGCGCCGATCGTCGCGCTCGCCCGACCGACCACCCTGCCCGTTTCGCGGTCCCAGATTCGGTTCAGAGCATGGAGTTCGGCCTCAATCCGCCTCGGCTCGGAATCGTCGTTGTGCAACAGGATCTCGACACTGTCAAGCCTGGTTGCGGTGACTGGCAGAATCTGGGCGGTGGCCCTGGACAGCGGTGTCCAGCCGTTGGAAGGTTGCCCCAACTGCAGGCGGGCACTGCTGGAGGCTCTGACGGTCGCCTTTCTGGCCAGGTCGTCGGGGTCGGAGTTGACGACACCGAGTAGCCGCACGTCCTGGCGGATCAACTGTTGGCGCAGTTGCTGGATGTGCGGTCCCTCGGGGTCAGCAGTTTGTCGAGGCGTGAGTTTATGCTTCAGTGCGTACGCCGCCGCGGCACCGATTGCCTGGCCGTGCTGGCCGAGGGTCAGTTGCACCCGGACGGGGCCGAGCGCGACATGGGTGACGCTGATGATCCGTCCGGTCATCCACAGGTTGCTGACATTGCGGCTATAGGAGGCGCGCAAGGGGATGGAGAACGGCGAGACGCGGATCCAGTGCTTGTAGTTGTCGTCGAGGTCCTCACGTTCGGCCGGCTCGGAGCGGTTGAGGATGCCGCCCTTGATGTGCAGGTCGATCCACCATCCTGCGTATGCGATCCCGTCCGGCCAGTTCCGATCCGTATGGGTGTCATGCTCGCTCAGAATGACGTCGCCGACCAGCCTTCGCGATTCTCGCTTCCCGGGCACCTGGCCAATCCAGTCCAGCACGTGGTTCGCTGCGCCCGCACGGTCGGGACTGTGATTCTTGATGTAGTTCCAGATACCGAGGACATGCCGGTGGAGTTCCTCCTTGATCTCCTGGGTCTGGGTGATCTGGTCGTAGGGGTAGCCGACCTCGAGCCACCAATAGCCCCCGAAGACGTCTTGATTGACGTACAAGAGCTTGCGTTCCACGCCGATGTCCTCGGGGCTGCGGTACTGCTCGATCCAATGCGGTGGGCTGTAGGTCACCGGCCGGTCGATCTTTTGTGCTCGCATAGTGATGGTGGCGCCCATGGTCACCTCGTCGGCGTGGATCGGAGCGAGGTTCTCACCGAACTCGTGGCGGGACTCGCGTCCTTGACGCCAGTCGGCGCCGGCGAGGTAGCCAACGGTTCCATCACCGGTGGCGTCGATGAACTGCTCGGCGGTGAAGATGAACTCTTCCTCACTGGCCAGCTGGCTGCCGTGCACCGCACGGATGCGGCGTTGTCCCGGCGCCTCCTCGAACGCGTCGACGGCTCTGACAGAGGTGTTGAGAAAGTGCGTCAGATTCGGTTCACGGCGGACGGCCTCGAACAGATTCATGTCGTACAGGCTGTTGGTCATGCCGTGGGTAAAGAGGTCTTGGTGGTTGCTGGCACGATCGTCCAGCAACAGCTCGTTCACAATGCCGGTCTCGGCGGCCCAGGCATGCGACTGCGCGGATCCGTACGGGACGACGCGAATTTCACTCGACGAGTTGCCGCCGAAGACAGGTCGGTCCTGGATGATCGCGGTCCGGACACCATTACGTGCTGCCGAGATTGCCGCGCATACACCAGCCAGGCCACCCCCCACCACGACCAGATCGAAGGCAAGGGTTTTAGCGGGTTTGCGATTCACACTCATGATCGGGCTCAGTGCTCCCTAGTCATCGTCCGGCTTGCAGTTGGTTCTCGTACTCGCGGCGGATCATGTCGCCACCGTTGGACTTCCAGGACCTGACCGCGTCCGCCCAGTCCGACACCGGCCGACGTCCGGCCAGGATGTCGTTCTGGACGTTCGTAAGGATCGTGTTCAGCTGGGCACCCTTGCGCGACTCAGTGTCGGAGTACAACCCGTCGACCGGATTCGGGATGGAGATGGGTATGAACCGCTGCTGGAAGGCATGCTCGTCCTTGGTCACCTCCGGATGCCCCGGTTCATAGAGGTAGGCGGGAGCAGAGACGATGTACGGCAGGTTCATTCCGGTACCGATAGTGCCGCCGATCTCGGTGTTTCCCCGTTTCGTCAACACCAGCTCGCCGTTGCGCACCACATGGTCAACGCCCTCGACTCCGAAGGTGAGGAACTGCTTCTCCGGAGTGCCAACTGGCGCAGCCAAATAGTCCAGGACTTCCAGTAGCATCCTGATGCGTTTGTCGTCGGCCTTCTTCAGGACCGTGATACTGAGGTTCGCTGGCCCTTGCCACGTATGCGGAGTGGATCCGGCGTCGTACTTTGGCGGGATCAATGCGCTGACCCGTCCAACCTCGCCCGCGACGTCAGCGGCGGCCAGGGCGAACTGGCCCCAGGCGACATAGCTGTCATAGTGCATAAGCCCACTGCGGGCGTTGAACCACTGTTTGAACAGAACGTTGGTCTGGCCGACGCTGTCCGGATGGACATACCCTGCTTCCACCAGTTTCCGGGTCGCCTCAAGGGCCTCGGCGGCCTCTTCGACCTCGATGGCATGGATCAGTTTGCCGTCGTCCTCGCGCCACTGATTCGGGATGCCGAGCATCTGCTGCACGAAGGTGATCGGCGGCGCAGTCAATGCCCACCGGTTGTGGCGAGCATCGGTCAGCTCGGCACAGAGCGCCTTGAAGTCGTTGAAGTCGGTCAGATCGCTGTCCAGACCCATCTGGTCCAGGACATCCTGGTGAACGAACAACAGGCCACCCATCTTGGACCGCGGCGACGGGACGCCATAGATGCCACCGTTGAGGACGGTATTCCTCCAATGGATTTGCGGAATGTTGGACAGGTACGGGAAGTCGGCAGCGGCCGATCCCGACAGGTGACTGGTCAGCTCCTGGCAGAACTTGTCGACCACCCGAGGAAGGTCTGGAACCGGCCCATAGATCTGGAGGAGGTCGGGCAGGTCTCCTCCGGCAAAGATGGTGGCTAGCTTGGAGGAATAGTCCGCTCCGTTGACAACGGTCAGCCGCAGATCGATGCCGAGTTTCTTGTTCAGCTCCTGCCAGAACCGGTTGTTCTGCACGGGCGGCGGCGGAGGAGTGTAGCTGACGATGACAACCGACACCGCGCTGCCGTCACCCGGCGGCTCACGCAACGGCTCACTGCTGATCGGGTATCGCAGATACCCGGGCATGACCCCTGCCTCAGTACCGGGAAGATCGGGTGCTGCGGTTTTGTAGGGGCGATGATCTGGCAGGGCAACCCGCCTGTTGCTCTCGACGCTGCTCTGCGGTTTTCTGGAGTCGCAGCCCGTCAGTAACGGCGTACCCGACGCGACGACAGTCAAGGCGCCGGCGACGAGCAATTGGCGCCTGGTGAGTGGGGACACAGCTACCCCCTTTCCTGGATCTTGTTCAGCGAGTGGAACTTCGGACGACCAGCGGTGCCGGAATCAGCACCGACCAAGGGTCCGAATTCCGGGAGTCCGCACGGCTGATGGAGAGCAACCGTTCAGCTGCGATCCGCCCCATCTGCTGCATATCGAACCGAACCGTGGTTAGTGGCGGCTCAGCGTAGGACGCAACGGGATAGTCGTGGATACCAACCACGGAAACGTCACTCGGCACTCTCCTGTTGAGCGCACGCAGGACCCTGAGGCCACCGACCGCGAGATGGTCATCGGCATAGATGATGGCGTCAACGTCGGGACACCGATTCAGGAGCGCTTCGGTGATCTCCGCCCCATCGCGCGGTGTGAAGTCCCCGGCCGCAACAACACGGTTCGGATCATGTTCCAGCCCGTACAACGCCAGGCCGAGACGGAACCCGCGGTACTTCTCTGAGCTGGTCACCGTCCGCGCGGGACCGTTGACCAATGCGATCTTTCGGGCCCCGCCGCCTGCCAGGTGTGCCACGGCGGCCTCGATTCCGCGTTCGTAGTCGGCCATCACACTGTCGACGCTTGCCCCCTCCGGGCGACCGCCCGCGATCACGAACGGGATATCCGCAGCAGCGAGTTCCTCCAGGAACCCGGTATCGATCGAGCCGCCCATCAGGATCACGCCCAGGACGGCGGGATCCGCACCAAGATCGTTACCGCTGAGCGTCTCGCTGCGCCTGTACTGAAGGCTCGCGACGATGCCCCGTGGCTCCAGCACGGTCTGGACCCCGGCGAAGACCTCACGAGCGAAGTCCGTACCCACCACAGAATCGCCGGCCGGTCCGGCTCCCGGCGCGCCGGCGCCCATCACCAGCACAGTCTGCGCTTGAGCCGCTTGGCGCAGGCGCTCCAACGGATATCCGATCTCCCGTGCCACACGATGGACCAGTGCCCGAGTCGCCGCGTCCACGTTGGGATGCCGATTCAACGCTCGAGAGACGGTGGACACAGAAAGTTGTGCCACCTCGGCAACATCCCGCAAAGTCACAGCCATCGCCGCCTCCAGTTCGATGGGAATCAACCATGCATCGTTGCGGGACAACTGTCAAGATTTCCTGCAAGATCACTGGCAAATGTGTCATCGGACGATGCCGGATACGGAGAGAAACGAAGTCGCCACACGCTCTTTATCGCGGCGCGGGTGGTCTCGCGGTGTGGCAGCACCCTGTCTGCGCACGGCCAGAGGCCCGGTCTGGGGTTCAAGCCCGACCATCAGGCCCTGCCGACAGCGGCCGGAGAACTAGCCTTGTTGCGGGAATTGTTGCAGAAATCTGTACAACAGTTCCCGCGCCTGGGAAATGGCGCTGGTCCTGCGCGACGGCTCCAAGCCCGTCGTGCGCTCGTGGCCTCGGCAATTGGAGATCGCCACCGCGGGGCAGCCTCATTGACGTCGTGCCCCGAGCATGTCGAGCTGGTCCTGCGGGTCGACGTCGCGGATGTCACGTTCGTCGATGATCGCGTCTGGGAAGTTGGCGTGGTACCGTCGCGGGCTGCCTCGATGAACTCGGATGCCCACGGCCATCCGGAACCTGGCCATGCGGTAACCGAGTGACGAGGCATCGCACCCGCTGAAGCTGCTAGCAGCCATATGCCCGTTCCACGGATTGATCTCAGCCATGGTCGGCACCCGGTACAGCGGTTTCTCCAGCAGCCACCCCTATGACATATTCGCTCCACGAGTAGCTACAGCGGGGACACTCACGATTGACCGGGATCGTTTCGTCGTCAAAGGCCTCGAACACGTCGGGTGGCGTCAGCTCGGTCCGCTTGTTGAGTTCGCGAGGATGCGTTGATGTAGTCATCGTCAAGGCCGGTGCCCTCAAGGTCTGGTAGTGACTCGGCGACTGTGACGAGCCATGTGCGCGAGCTGGGCGTACCGGTTGTCGGCGATGAGGATCTTGACGACTGTGGTGTCCTCGACATCGACAACCCACGCCCAAAGCTGCCTCCAGCCCAACGAGAGGGCGCAACACCTCGATCTCGTCCATGAGCCGGTGAGGGTTGAAGTGGGCCAGGTGGCCGCTCTCGATGCCGTGTTCGAGGGCGTGAGCCGTGACTCGTCGATCTTCGGCGTTGCGGGCAGCTCGGAAGTCGGCCAGGTCCATGGTCGTCCAACGTAGGCCGTGTTCGGATTGGTTGGTTACGCGCCGCGACCTGCGCTGTTGGGTCCCCGTGGGCGGTTGGGCGGGCCGTTTGGACGGTTGGCTGGGCTGATCCCTCGCAGAACCCTGGCGCTCGGCCCTGACTCTGATCTTGAGGCAGGCGTTCGGGTGGCGTCTTGCCTGGTCAGAGGTGGCGCGCCCGGCAGGACTCGAACCTGCAACCGCCGGATTAGAAGTCCGATGCTCTATCCATTGAGCTACGGGCGCTCGTCTTCGGCTGCCTGATCTGCGGTTATGCCGGTCAGTCGTGGAGCTTACCGGGGGTAGCCTACCGCCCGCCCGGACACAGCGATCCTGCGGATCTTCATGGACACGGGCGTGGGAGTCTGCGTTCGACAGGAGTTCGAGCGACCGCCTGGCAAGATCGCCGAGGACGAGGTGTCGAGTCGGCGCCGAGAGATCAGTCGCGAGGTACCAATCCGACACCTTCGAACTCCGGCCCGTCTCCTGACTAGCAGCAAGTACGACAGCGCTGGACTGTGCCAGTCGAGGTATCGACCGAGCAGGCTACGGGGCACCTTCGCAGTCCGTCGCTGTCGGTTCAGCTGCGCCCTATCGCACCACTACGCCCTCTGGGCCACGGATGCCGCACGCAGGTCGCGTCAAGCACCTGACTTATGTGACGGTGCCCTCGCGTCTAGTCGTGATGGGCTCGAAAGTAGCGGGTCAAGAGACGTCAGACCAGGCACGCCCACCGCTCGGCGGTATACCTCCGATGACTCCCTTCGTCCGACAACACCGCGATGCACCCACCCTGCTGGCGAGAAGCTCAGCCGCGGCCTCGGCCGTCACGTCGTCAGCCACCAGGGTCGGCATCACCGGCACCTCGATCATCTTCGCGGCCGCGGCGGCGTCGCTGACCTCGGATCGCCTGCGCCCGGATTGCCGGGTCGCGACGAGATCGCCAAGAGACGGATCGGGGCGCCTTCGAAGACAACGAGCGTGATCACGCAGCCGACAGCGCGGGAAATCCTGTCAGATCGTTCGTGACACTGCCGCTAGACCGCTATGAGCCCATCCAGCAGACACAAGCAGCACACCAACCGACGCTTCCCGCCAACGCCGACGTAGCAGAGAGCCCCTCAGCCGTGGTCCAACGAAGGCCAAGCCACACATAGGCCGAAGACATGCGCCCGGCCCGGCAGACTACCCGGACGCCATCGGGCAAGACCACGAACGGCCCCCGACCCGAATGTGCAGGTCAGAGGCCGTCTCGTGGGGTGGTGGCAGGTGGAGGATTCGAACCTCCGTAGGCTGAGCCGACGGTTTTACAGACCGCTCCCTTTGGCCGCTCGGGCAACCTGCCTAGCGCTGACGTCCTCGACGACAGCGAGTTGAGAGGATAGCGCAGCCATCACCACATTGCGCAGCTGGCCTCCCCGCGGCCCCTCCCCTGGGTTCCCCCACCCGAGCCTGACACTCCACTCCGCCAGCAGTCAGCGGGTCCGGCGGCGCGCCTGGCGCCGACTTGAGAAGATTGTCTGGACCCTGAAGCCGCCCTCAGGATGACGGGACGGCCGAGCAGTTCGTGCGAAGGGAGCCGTAATGCCCGCCGAGTCGTCGTTCGACATCGTGAGCAAGGTCGACCGGCAGGAAGCCGACAACGCACTGAACCAGGCGGCGCGGGAGATCTCCCAGCGGTACGACTTCAAGGGGACCGGGGCGCAGATCAAGTGGTCCGGCCAGATGGGCGTCGAGATCTCCGCGAACTCCGAGGAGCGGGCGAAGGCCGTTCTCGACGTCTTCAAGGAGAAGCTGGTCAAACGGGGCGTGTCGCTCAAGAGTCTCTCGGCTGGCGAGCCCAAGCAGTCCGGCAAGGACTACAAGATCCAGGCCAGCTTCGAACAGGGCATCTCTCAGGAGAACGCGAAGAAGGTCTCCAAGATCATCCGTGACGAGGGCCCGAAGGGCGTCAAGGTCCAGATCCAAGGCGACGAGCTTCGGGTGTCGAGCAAGAAGAAGGACGATCTTCAGGCCGTCATCGCACTGCTCAAGAGCAAGGATCTTGACGTCGCCCTGCAGTTCGTCAACTACCGCTGAAGCCCGGTTGCCGCATGAGCGAGCGCTCGCAGGGTGGCTGGTAGCCGCGCCGGGTGCGGGCAGCTGCCATGGCGGGTGCGACGTCGCCTCGCCTGGTCATTGTGGCGGGGTGGAGCTGCCGGCGAGGCGTTCCAGGCGCGAGATGCGGTCGCGGGTACGCGGGTGCGTCGACAGCAGTCGGCCGGCACCGAACGGCAGACCCTGTTCCCGGTACGGATCCGCGATCATGAGGGCCGCAACGCTCCGCAGGGCCGGATCGCGCACCGGCGGCGCCGAGCGGATGGCGCCCCCGAGCTTCCGCAACGCCGAGGCGAGCGCCCGCGGGTCGCCAGTCACCTGCGCAGCGGTCATGTCCGCGACGTACTCCCGGGATCGATGGATCGCCAACCGAAGCAAGGTCGCCGCCACCGGGCCGAGCACGAGCAGGAGAGGGACCCCAACGGACGGCCGGCGTCGCCCCCGAACACTCACGCGGCCACGACGGCGCAAATTCGCCCGCCACGCCAGCTGAGCCACTGCGGTGATCATGCTGGCAAGCGCTGCCGCCACCGACGTCACCAGGACATCTCGGCTCGCGATGTGACCGAGCTCGTGACCGATGACCGCCCGCAGTTCTCGCTCATCGAGCAGCCCCAACAGCCCACGGGTCACACAGATCGCCGAATACCGCGGACTACGCCCGACCGCGAAGGCGTTCGGCGTCGAGACCGGCGACACGTACACCGACGGGATCGGAAGTCGCATCACCGTCGCTAGCTCGCGCACGATCCGACACAGCTCAGGATGCTCTGCCTCGCTGACCGGGCGCGCCTGGACCGAACGCAAGGCGATCCGTGAGCTTCCGAAGTACGCAACCGAGCTCACCACCAGCGCGACGCCGCCGCCCACCACCAAACCGACCCAGCCGCCGATCAGGCCACCCATCGCCAGGACCAACCCCGACGGAACGATGAGTAGCAGCACCGTCCGCAGCTGGTTGCGGTGACAGTGCGTCCGACCTTGCATGACTAGTGGTGACCTCCACCGTGAGAACGCGACACCCTGGTCGCCTCGTTCCCAGGTCCGAGATCTAGGCGACGAGCGACAGCAGCCTCCGTCACAGGAACAAGATCTTCCAGGTACGCGTTGATGATCTCGGCATTGGCCCCGCACCGCAGTCCGAGGTGTCCGTCAGGCCGTACGACGAGAACGCTGCCGCCACGCGCACCCAGCATCTGCCGCGCCTCGCCGTATCGGTCGAGCAGCGTCAAGCCAGGCGCGGTACCCAGCCCTCCTCCCACGACCTCACACCGCACGGCGGCACCGAACTGCAGCGTGACCTGATACAACGCCTCCGCGGTCATGCTGCCGAGACCGACCGCGAGCCAGCGTCCGTCGCGGAGCAGGTCGAATAGTCGTACGTCAGCGCCGTCGAGTGGGCTCCACAACCGCACGTTCGGAACCCGGTCGCCTGCCCGCAGCAGTACCCGTCGACCACCGAGCTCCTGGGAGAGTCGTGACTCGCGGTGGTTCAGGTCGATGTGCCCGTTCCGGTCGTGTCGCCGGCGAGCGACCGCTTGTGTTCGTGTGTACGAACGAAGGAGGGCAAGTGGGCCCCGCAACAGAGGTGACCGACCCACGAGGTGCCGTACCGGATCGGCTCCGGGCGACCACACGCTCAGCGTGGCCGGACGGCGCTCGGCCTCATAGCTGTCGAGCAAGTCCTCACCCGCCCCACACACCACCGCGGCGAGCTTCCACCCGAGGTTGGCAGCATCTTGCAGCCCGAGGTTGAGTCCGGGCGAGCCGTCCGGTGGTGGATCCGGAGGGTACGCATGGGCCGCGTCGCCGGCGAGGAACACCCTGCCGACCCGCATCTGACCTGCGATGCCGACCGACGTGTCCCACGTGTCGAGCCATGGAGCATCGAGCAGCCGCACCGAGCTGTGCCCGCTGACCTCGCGGACCAACGACTCACACATCGTCCGGCTCACACGCGCCGCGGAGTGCTCGTGCTGCGGGTAGACGATTCGCAGCGCCCAGGTCGGTGTTCCACGCTCTGAGCTCGCGGGGTTCGGCGAGAGCGTGACGATCCGATCGCCGGCGTACCAGCAATGGGTCACCTCGTCCGGCTGCATTCCCGCCACGACGACGTCGCCGGCAACGCACACCATGGCCGAGGGAGCTGTCGCAGCCGACGAGTCCGACAGGCCGTTCCGAGACGACCCGCCGGTCCGCCGGTGGTTGGCGATGGTGGACGACGAAGCCGTGAGAGCTGAGGACGTGACAGAGGACGCCGCAGACGTACGCAGGGCAGTGGAGGTTGTAGCTGCCCTGGCTCCCTGACTCTCGTCCGTGGCAAGCGAGCCCGGGAATTCGAGCGGTATCCCGAGAAGGTTGCGCACCGTGCTGTCGGCGCCGTCGGCGGCCACCAGGTAGGCGGCGCGAATCGCCCGGCGGCGCACATCCTCGGCGCCGTCCGTCGACGCAGAGCCGGACCCCGCCACCCAGGCGGTCACAGAGTCCTCGTCCTGCCGCAGGCCGGTGACCGCAAGGCCGGCCTCGATCGACACCCCTGCCAAGGCAAGCCGATCCCGCAGCACCTGCTCCAGCCGGGTCTGCGGAACGAGGACCGGCCATCGATACGGCACGCCCGGGCGGACGAGCGCCCGCCGGAACCACCGGTTCCGCTTGTCAGCCCACGCAAGGTCTGCGATGGGGCGCGTCCCGTCGTACAGCCGGAGCGTCACCCGAGCCGACCCGGCCGGGCGAGCGTCCCGCATCACGCCAAGATCGTGGGCGACGCCCAGGAAGTCGAGGATCTCCAGGCTTCGCGGTTGCAACGTGCGGGCGCGCGAACCCTCCGACGGCCGTTGCGCCCGGTCCACAATGCGTACGTCGATGCCGCGCAGTGCCAGATCGAGTGCCAGCGCCATCCCGGTCGGACCAGCCCCGACGACGAGCACCTGACAGTCGAAGTCCGGTGTCACGTTGTCGAACGTTCGGCGGGCACGAACATCTCCCACGCAGCCGAGGCTCCCGGACGTGGGCCCCAGTTGGCAACTGTCAGGCGTGCCCGTCTCCAGCCGCCGGATCAAGGCGCGGTGGCTCCGGCACGGTCGCCATCCACTCCCCCAGGGTCTGCCGCTCCTGCGTGAGCTCCGTGAGATCGGTCACGGCGTACTCGAACTCCGGCGACCAGAACAACGCGTCGAACGGGCACACCTCGATGCAGATCCCGCAGTACATACACAGGGAGTAGTCGATCGCGAATCGGTCGAGCACGACCTGGCGCCGCTCGCGGGCACCCGGCTCCTCCGCTTGCCGGGTCTCCTGGTGGGAGTCGATGTAGATGCACCAGCACGGGCATTCCCGGGCGCACAGCATGCAGACCGTGCAGTTCTCCTCGAACAGCGCGATCACTCCCCGGCTGCGTGCCGGCAGCTCCGGTTTGACGTCGGGATCCCGCGACACCTCAGCCATCGTCGCCTCCACGATCCGGCGGTCGAGGTCCCCACTCGTCGGGTGCCGGCACGCCAGGAGGTGCGAGCCGCCGCCGGCGGCTTCCGCGACGCCCGCGTCGCGCGGCTGGACCGCTCTCGTCGGACTCCCCCGGCTCCTTAGCACCCGGCCATGGCTTGGCCGCCCGCGCCGCGAGGACGAAGTCCTTCCGCAACGGATGGCCTTCGAACTCCTCCGGCAGGAGCAGCGGGGCGAGGTTTGGATGCCCCGCGAAGTCGATGCCGAACATCTCGTGCGTCTCGCGCTCGTGCCAGGCCGCACCCGCGTAGATGCCGGTGACGCTGCGAAGAACCGGCGCCTCGCGAGGAACCCGGGTACGCACCAGCAGGTGCCGCAGCGGCTGGGCTTCAGGGCTCTCCGTCCCCAGCTTCGCGACGTGGCAGACGACCGCGAAGCCCTGGTCGAGCTCGTCGACCGCCGAGAGCCAGTCGAAGTAGCGGTAGCCCAGGTCGTGCGCGAGAGCCGCGATCACGTCCACCCACCGATCGGCTGGTACGTCGAGCGTCGGCGGACCGACTCCTCCTCTCTCGAGACCACCTCCGGGGCCGGAGAAGCTCTCCTCCTCGACGCACACCTCGACCCCGGTCGTCGCCCGGACCTCACGCACCACGTGGTCCAGCCAGTCCGGGTCGACCGCTGGCGGCGTACCGGGTGCGTTCACGGTGTCTCCCCGCGGTCACGGCCGGCGCGCGACTCGGCGGCGATCTTCTGCTGAAGCTTGACGAGGCCGTGCAGCAACGCCTCGGGTCGCGGCGGGCATCCAGGCACGTAGACGTCGACGGGTACGAGCTGGTCGACGCCTTTCGTCACGGAGTACGAATCCCAGTAGGGCCCACCGGAGTTCGAGCACGAGCCGAACGAGATCACGTACCGGGGATCGGGCATCTGCTCGTACAGCCGTCGGACGGCGGGCGCCATCTTGTCGGTGACCGTGCCCGACACGACCATGACGTCGGCGCGTCGCGGCCCCGGGGCGAACGGCGTCGCGCCCAGGCGTTCGAAATCCTCTCGCGACATCGCCGAGGCGACGAACTCCACCGCGCAACACGCGAGCCCGACGTTGAAGACCCAGAGCGACCAGCGGCGATCCCAGTCAAGATCGAACCGGAGCGGGTCCGGCGTGGCGGTGGCGGCGTGGTGCTGAGCGTGGCCGTCCGATGGGGGTCCGACGGTAGGCATGGGCAGATCGACCGATGTGCCCGCAATGCTCCCCTTCGGACCGTCCATACCCGGCCGTCCGAACGTCACGTCCACGTCAGCACCCCCTTTCCGAGGCGTCGCGCTGGCCAACTGCGGCAACCCGAGAAGGCAAAAATAACGATGACCAGGCGTGGCGAGGGCCTGCCACCCACGCTAAGGGTCGGCACCTGGCGCGGCGGGTACACACCGGGCGCAAACCCCCTGCAACCTCAGGCGTTGCGCGTCGATCATGCCGAATCCGCCGAGGCGTGTGTCAACCGAGAGTTACAGTCGATGCGCATTCGGCGACCAGCTCGCTCGGAAGACCCTGCGCATCCGATGGTGACCTGGTCCACAACTGGCCGATCAAGGCGGCACGTAGCATAGAAGGGCACGAAATGGAATGGCGCGCATCGGCGTTCCAGACAATGACGTTGCCCAGCCCCCAAGATCCACGCGCGCATCCCACACAGGGCGCTCTGAGGAGGTCGTACGCCCGTTGACCAAGCAGGTCCAGCAGGTCGATCGGGTCATCATCCGTTTTGCCGGAGACTCCGGTGACGGCATGCAACTGACCGGTGACCGCTTCACCCAGGAAACCGCATCGTTCGGAAACGACCTCTCAACCTTGCCGAACTTCCCGGCCGAGATCCGTGCCCCGGCCGGCACGTTGCCAGGTGTTTCGTCGTTCCAGATCCACTTCGCCGATCACGACATCCTGACGCCCGGCGACGCGCCGGACGTGCTGGTCGCCATGAACCCAGCGGCGCTGAAGGCCAACCTGGGCGAGCTCAAGCGGGGCGGCATCGTGATCGCTGACGCCGACGAGTTCACCAAGCGCAACCTGACCAGGGTGGGCTACGAGAGCAACCCGCTGGAGGACGGGTCCCTCGACGGCTACCAGGTGCACGTGTTCAACCTCACCACGATGACCGTCGAGGCGATCAAGGCCGCGCTCGGTCCGGACCAAGGCGGTTTGTCGCGCAAAGAGGCGACGCGCGCCAAGAACATGTACGCGCTCGGTCTGGTGTCGTGGCTCTACAACCGGCCGACCGAGTCGACCGTGAGCTTCCTGCAAGCCAGGTTCGCGCGTAATCCGGCGATCCGCGACGCCAACATCGCGGCCTTCAAGGCGGGGTGGAACTTCGGCGAGACGGCCGAGGCGTTCGCGGTCTCGTACCAGGTCAAGCCGGCGGAGATGAAGGCCGGGCTCTACCGCAACATCTCCGGCAACCTGGCCCTCGCGTACGGCCTGATCACGGCGGCGCAGCGCGCCGGCCTTCCGATGTTCCTCGGGTCGTACCCGATCACGCCGGCGAGCGACGTGCTCCACGAGCTCAGCAAACACAAGCGGTTCGGGGTGACGACCTTCCAGGCCGAGGACGAGATCGCAGGTGTCGGCGCGGCACTCGGTGCGGCCTTCGGTGGTGCGCTCGGCGTGACCACGACGTCCGGGCCGGGTCTCACCTTGAAGTCCGAGACGATCGGACTCGCCGTCGCGCTCGAGCTGCCGCTGGTCATCTGCGACATCCAGCGCGCTGGCCCTTCGACCGGAATGCCGACCAAGACCGAGCAGGCCGACCTGCTGCTTGCGATGTACGGCCGCAACGGCGAGGCACCGGTGCCAATCGTCGCGCCGCGTTCGCCGTCGGACTGCTTCGACACCGCGATCGAGGCCGTGCGCATCGCGCTCACCTACCGGACGCCGGTGTTCCTGCTCTCCGACGGCTATCTCGCCAACGGCTCGGAGCCGTGGCGGATCCCCGACGTCGCCGATCTCCCCCAGATCAAGGTCGACTTCGCCACCGAGCCCAACCACGAGACCGAGAGCGGCGAACAGGTCTTCTGGCCCTACAAGCGTGACCCGGAGACGCTGGCCCGTCCGTGGGCAGTGCCGGGCACCCCGGGCCTGGAGCACCGGATCGGCGGGCTGGAGAAGGCGGACGGGCACGGCAACATTTCGTACGACCCGGCCAACCACGACCTCATGGTCCGGACCAGGCAGGCCAAGGTCGACGGAATCGCCCGGACGATCCCGCCTGTCGAGGTGGACGACCCGGGTCACGACGCTCGTGTGCTCGTCCTGGGCTGGGGTTCGACGTACGGGCCGATCGGCGCCGCCTGCCGTGCCGTGCGCGAGCTGGGCATCCCGGTGGCGCAGGCGCACCTGCGGCACCTGAACCCGCTCCCACCGGATCTCGGTGACGTGCTGAAGAGCTACGACCGCGTGCTCGTTCCCGAGATGAACCTCGGACAGCTCGCCATGCTGCTGCGGGCGCGCTACCTCGTCGACGTCGTGAGCTACAACCGCGTGCGTGGCTTGCCCTTCACCGCGGCGGAGCTCACCGCAGCGATCACCGAGGTCGTGAACTCGCTCGACGACAGCGAGTCTCCCGTGGAGTACACCGACAAGGCAGGCGCGTCAGCGTCGTCCAACGGCCATGCCCGCAGTCACATCGACGCGCAGAAGGAGTCACCGCGTCCATGACCACCGTCGATCTGCCCGTTCCTACGACGCTGCCTGGGCTGCGTGGCGTACCCACCAGCGACCAGCCTCAAAGCCGCAAGGACTACACGTCCGACCAGGAGGTGCGCTGGTGCCCGGGATGCGGTGACTACGCGATCCTCGCGACCGTGCAGGGATTCCTGCCCGAGCTCGGCCTCAAGCGGGAGAACATCGTCTTCATCTCCGGCATCGGGTGCTCGAGCCGGTTCCCGTACTACCTCAACACGTACGGACTGCACGGCATCCACGGTCGAGCGCCAGCCATCGCGACCGGCCTTGCGACCACGCGTCCTGACCTGTCGGTGTGGGTCGTGACCGGTGACGGTGACGGTCTTTCCATCGGCGGCAACCACCTGATCCACGCGCTGCGGCGCAACGTCAACCTGAAGATCCTGCTGTTCAACAACCGGATCTACGGGTTGACGAAGGGTCAGTACTCGCCGACGTCGGAGATGGGGAAGATCACCAAGTCGACGCCCATGGGCTCGCTCGACGCGCCGTTCAACCCCGTGTCGTTGGCGTTGGGCGCGGAGGCGACCTTCGTCGCCCGCACCATCGACACCGACCGCAAGCACCTCACGTCTGTGTTGAAGGCAGCGGTCACACATCGCGGTGCCGCACTGGTCGAGATCTACCAGAACTGCAACATCTACAACGACGGCGCGTTCGAGATCCTGAAGAACAAGGAGACCGCCGACGAGGCGTTGATCCGGCTCGAGCACGGCCAACCGATCGTGTTCGGACGCGACCGAGAGCTTGGCGTCGTGCGTGATCCGTCGACCGGAGGGCTGCGGATTGCGCCGATCGCCGAGGTAGGTGAGGACGCGGTGCTGGTGCACGACGTTGCCGCGGAAGACCCGACGACGGCGTTCGGCCTGTCACGGCTGTCGGATGCTCAGGAGCTGCGCCACTCCCCCATCGGTATCTTCCGGCAGGTCAGTCGGCCGACGTACGACGACCTCGTACGGGAGCAGCTCGAGGAGGCTCGGAAGTCAGATCGCGGCCCGACCGATCTCGCCGCGTTGCTGCGGGGTACCGACACCTGGACAGTGAGCTCTCCGTCCTGAGCAAAATGACCATGTTCAGCAGGCCTTCTCTTGCTGACGGATGCGTACATGCCCCTGATAGCTGGAGAAGGCGGCACCAGGTGTGGCGTGAACGGCCTCGTCTGCACTGACTCGACCACCTCGCTTCCTTGGTGGCCATGCTGTGCTCACGACGTGCGCTGGTCAGGCGATGCGCCGTTCGGGCAGTGCTTCTCAAGCGATGTGCTGCAGGTGATGCTCTGCCCTGTCGATACCAGCGAGGAGTGAGTGCACCAGCAAGGTGTCGCAGACGTTCCGCGGCTCTGTCTACGGAGTCAGTCGTCCGTCCTGCGACGGGAAATGCAGTTGACCGCCACGACGCACTCCAGCGTGGCGCCTGATCGCTTGCCGCGTCCCAGCCTTCCGTGGCATGTAGGCCCCGGAAACGTCAAGAACGCCTACCGGACATGATCATTTTGCGTGGGGGACGTAAGCTCGGAAACGTGGATGAAGGACGCCGAGGCCTGATCTTCGGCGTCCTGGCTTACACAACGTGGGGGATCCTCCCGGTCTACTGGCCGTTGCTCGAACCTGCCGGCTCCGTCGAGATCCTTGCGCACCGCATCATCTGGTCGCTGGTCTTCGTCGCTGTCCTGCTCGCGATCCGGCCCCGGCCGGGATGGTGGTCACGGCTGCGCGAACAACCACGCAGCATGCTTTACCTTGCGCTGGCCGGCGGGTCCATCGCGATCAACTGGGGAACGTACATCTGGGCGGTCACCCATGGCCACGTCGTCGAGTCGGCGCTCGGCTACTACATCAACCCGTTGGTCCTGGTACTGGCCGGCGTCGTCGTCCTTCGCGAACGCCTGAACGGCACCCAGTGGTCCGCGGTGGGGATCGCCGGCGTGGCCGTCGCCATCCTCACCGTCGACTACGGACGACCACCATGGGTAGCACTGGCGCTCGCCGCGTCGTTCACGGTGTACGCGCTGTGCAAGAAGCAGGCCTCGGCCGGCGCACTGGAAAGCCTCGCCGTCGAGACGGGTGTGCTCTTCCCGCTCGCACTGGCGTACCTCGGCTGGCTCGAGCTCACCGGCACCGCAGCCTTCGGACACGCGGGCTGGGGCAACGCGCTCTTGCTCGCCTCCGCCGGTGTGGCCACGGGCGTCCCCCTGTTGTTCTTCGCGGCCGCCGCGACCCGGGTGTCGATGACCGCGCTCGGCATCATGCAGTACATCGCGCCGACGCTTCACTTCCTGCTCGGCATCCTGGTGTTCGCCGAACCGATGCCACCGGCGCGGTGGGCAGGCTTCTGCCTCGTCTGGCTTGCGCTCGCGGTCTTCACGTACGACGGATTCAGACGGCGCCGCCGACTGCTCGCCCTCCGCGAGAATGGCCCAGCTCCGACCACGCCGGGCGTGTCGGTCGAGAAGTCGGCCGGTGCCCGGCGACCCTGACTGGCGTGGACGACGCATCCGCCGCGAGTGCTTTGTCGCTCAACGCGAGAATCCGCTCCGTCATCGCCAGGAACAGCTCTCGCCTCCGAGCCAAGCTCACCGGTGGCGCCCACAGGCCTCGCTCCAACGCCGCGACCTGCGGGTCCATCCCGAACCTTGCCACCCAGCCGTGCAACCACTTCGGGTGCGGGCAGTAGCGCTGCTCGGCCGCGAACCACGCCACCAACGCATGCCGCATCACCTGGCCCAGCAGCTCGTGGAAGAGCCAGCCGTCCCCGCGCCGGGCACAGGCCGCCAGTCGCTCGTCGTACGACGGCAGCTCCTCCGCGAGCACCATCCGCGACCGCTCGATCAGCGCCCGCGGAAAGTCGGCCAGCTGGGCTCGAGCCTCCGAGCCGGTACCGTCGCCATCAGCCAGCAACGACCCGTAGACGAAGCCGGCGACGGCATACAGGGGCGTGGGATAGACAGCACCCTCCCAGCCCCGACCCGCACGTACTTCACGTACCCAGTCCTCGAAGACTCCGCGGGTCCGGTGCGTCACGTCGACCTGCACGCCGCCGATGTCGAGTCGATCGAGGACGAACCCTGGCTGGTGGAAGGTCACCGGATCTCCCGGTCCGGCGTTGAGCTCGGCGACCGGACGCTCGGCCGGCACCGGCGGACCCTCGCGGTCCCACACCACGACGATGTCGATGTCGGAGGCGTCGGTGAACCCGGAGAAGACCGATCCCTGACCGTAGGCGAAGGCGAGACCGCCGAGCGCACGATAGGCGGGGATGACCTGGCGAGCGATCCGGAGAGCGGCATCCACATACGTATCCTGGCGATGGTGCCGCATCGCTGCACGGCCAGGTCCACGATCGGCACCACAAGCGAACACCGACGGCCGAAGTTGATCGACAGCGCCCAGATCTTGGTGCACGCGAGGGCGCGGAAATTGCGTGAGCTGTCCGATTGTCGGCCGCCAACCCGCGCGGAGGTCGAGTGAGCGCAACAGTCGTGGCCGTGTGCCGCAGCCCCACCCATTCGTTCAGCAAGCCGGTCTGCGACAGCATCGAGTTGATCGCGGGGATCGGTGTCGCGGGTGACGCCCACGCCGGCACCACCGTCAAGCACCGCTCCAGGGTGGCGCGTGATCCGAGCCAGCCCAACCTGCGTCAGGTTCACCTGATCCACGCGGAGCTGCACGACGAGCTACGGGCCGCAGGGTTCACGGTGTCACCCGGCGACATGGGCGAGAACATCACGACCCGAGGCGTCGACCTGCTCGGCCTGCCGACCGGCACGCTGCTCCATCTGGGCAGTGAGGCCGTCGTCGAGGTCACAGGGCTGCGCAACCCCTGCACGCAGCTCGACGACTTTCAGTCTGGGCTGCTGGCCGCCGTACTCGACCGCGATGAACACGGCAGGGTGGTACGCAAGGCAGGTGTGATGGGCGTCGTCGTGACCGGTGGAGAAGTACGACCTGGCGACGTCATCGAGGTGAAGCTCCCACCAGAGCCTCACCGCCCACTCGCCCCGGTCTGACCGGGCGTGGCCTTACGGTCTGGCACATTCGGTAGCCGCGCGCAGCAGGCAAGGCCGACCGGACCCTGACGATCAGTGTCGCGGCTATGCCGGGCACAATTCGTCGGCGATGAGCCGGGTACGTTTCCTCGTGGTCGGGTTGTTGGTGGCCGGCGTGCTCGCCGGTTGCAGCGGACGACCAGACATCGACATCGACCATCGCACGATCGAGGCCGCTCCCAAACCGCTGGCCGACAAAGGGCCGGCACGCGGCGTCTTCGAGCGCGAGTGGCAGACGACGGTGTCGTCCCGAAGCGGCAGACCCGCCTTCCACTTCGTCGAGGGACGACTTCTGGTCGTCACCCGCGAGGGGATCCAAGCGTACGACGCCCGAACCGGCAAGCCGACGTGGCACTACCGAGAGCCCGGCCGTCGAATCGATGGAATCGCGGTCACCAACGGGGTGGTCGTCGCCGACTTCAGCAACGACAGCAACGAGGGCGACGACGACGAACACACGCTCGGCTTGGACGCAGGCACCGGCGAGCTGTTGTGGGAGAACACCAAGGACTGGAACCTCACACACAATGGCGACGGCTCGACACTCGGCTCCCTGAACCTCGCAGACGCCGCCGACGGGATCGTTCCCGTGTCCGTCGACTACGACAAGGGCCGAATCGGCGTCGACGCGCGTACCGGAGACGAAGTATGGGAAGTCCACGCACGTGACGTGTCTGCTGGAACCTGCGATCCGGCGAAGGGCACGCGTCGCCTGCCCACCACCGCCAGGGTGCTCCCTATCAGATTCCTGTGCGAGGAGCAGGACCATGAGAGCCTCACGCTGAACAAGCTGCTCCTCGCAGTCGAGCCGACAACCGGCGAGCTGTTGTGGAGCCGACGGGTCGACAGCTCCACCAACGACAGGACCGACGTCCTCGTCGAAGGCGGGATCACCATGTTCGCGTCCTCGACAAGCGCAGGGCCGCCAGCCGCGCCGCTCGAGTTGGCCGGCCCGGACGGGCGACGGCTCTTCGCCTCACAAACCGGCCGCTGCTTTGCAGGATGTGCACTGTTCGTCAGCGGCGGGCGAGCATTGCTCCACTATGACGAGGCCACTGGCCGAGTGGAGCGGGGAACGGAGAAGACCAGGGAGATGCTGCTCAGCATCGACCTGAAAACCGGCCGGATTACCCGGATGCCCGCGCCACCGCGGTCCGGGCCGTACGTCGCCGCCGGAGGCAAGCTGCACACGGCACCACCGGTGTATGCCGGCGACACGAAGTTTGCCCTGGTACCCAGCGGCCTGAACGTGATCGACGTCGCTCGCCGCCGGGTCGACGTCGCGCCGCTGCCGTACCCCTCGCCCTGGGCGGTCCCGTTGGCCTACAAGCCCGGAACCTCTGAAACGCTTGTCGCCGTCGGCGGCCGCCGGCTGTTCACCGTACTGCCCGAGCAGCCGCCCACCGAACCGGACGCGCCGTACCGCGCTCAGCTCGAGGCATATGCAGCCAAGCCCACCTCCGGCTCGCCGGAGCTGGCGGGAGTCTTGCCCGACGACTGGCCGGACCCGTGCGCGCTCTTGGCAGACATACCGCACCACTACGACGAATCCGAGCCGCCGGACCCAGGCTCGCCGGTGAACCTCGGCGAGGTCACGCTCGAGCGGGTTTCCTGTTACCGCGATGGGACCGAGGTCCGGATCGGGTGGGTTGCCGGAACCGAACGGGAGGCCGAAGCGCTGTTCCCCGTTCGGGAACCTTCCGACGTCGGCGCCGACGCCGAACTGCAGCTTCAGACCAACACGACGGCCTACCGGGTCGGCCGAACCATCCTGTACGTGATGACCTACTATGACGAGCCCGATCAGGTCGCGCGCCAGGTGATCGCAAACCTCAAGGCACTCTGACGCCTTCCCTCGCATCGGCACTGGCGTGTTGCCCTACAGGTGCTTCGGGCTCACATGGACGGCTTCAGGTCGAGGATGCGCTTGGCCATGGTCAAAAACGTCTCACGGCGTCGCTCCAAGGTCACCGGGAGCCACAGCGACCGCTCGAGGCCGGCGATCCGGCTGTCCATGCCGAATCGCGTGGCCCACTGCTGCAGCCACCTCGGGTGCGGGCAGTAGCGGTGCTCGGCCGAGAACCACGTGACCAGGGCATGCCGCAACACCTTGCTCAGCAGCTCGTGGAAGAGCAACCCGTCACCGCGCCGCGCCGCGCTCGTGAGATCCCGTTCGTACGAAGGAAGCTCTGCCTCCAGCACAGCCCGGGTGCGCTCGACCAGGAGCTGCGGGAACGGCGTCAGTTCCTCGCGAACCTCGGCAGCGCGGCTTTCACCGACGAAGACCCGGCCGTAGGCGAGTCCGGCGACCGAGTAGAGCGACATCGACGAGTCGGAGTCCTCCCAACCCCAGCCGGCCTGGACGTCGCCGATCCAGCCTTCGACCATCTTGTGGTTCTTGTGTGCGACCTCGACCTGCTGGTCGCCGATCCGGAGCCGGTCGAACGACAAACCGGGATAGTCGTGCTGGGCTGGCTTACCCGACCCGTTGTGCAGCCTGCCGAGCACCGGTGACCGATACCGCGGGATCTCGTCCTCCCACACGACAACCACGTCGAGGTCGGAGTCGTTGGTGAATCCCGCGATGACCGGCCCGTGGGCGTACGCGTAGGCCAGGCCGTCCAGCTCCTGATAAGCCTCCGCGACCTTGTGGGCGATCTCGACGGCGGAGTCCTGGGCGTCCACGCTGGATCATCCTGCTGATCTGCGCCCGCACACGCAAGTGGGTCGCAGGCGCCATCGACTGGTCATCAGCCGTTCAGCTTCTCGCCCCGTCGTGCTCGACGGGCTGGCCTACCGTCGCCTTCCGAGCCGAGAACTTCCCGCCTTGAGACAACGCCTGGAGGACGTCGACACATGACCCGCGAGCTCCCGATCCTTCCGAAGCGCCGGCAACGCCACGGGTCGCGCAGCCGGATGGCCTGCGCGTTTCGATGTGGCAATGCGTGCGACCACCCGGCGCCGAACGCGAGCGACAACCCATACTTCGGCGATGTCGTCGAGGCGAGTCTCTCCCGCCGAAGGCTGCTTGCAGGCGGTGCTGCCAGTGCCTTCGTCATCGGTACCGGGCTCGCCCAGTCTTCGGCAGCCGCGGCAGTCGCCCCGGCCAACCACACCGCCATTCATGCCAAGAAGCCACGCAGGCGCCGATCGAGCGCACGCATCTGTGACCTGGGCTTCGAGCCCGTGCCGCCCAACACCCGGGACGCGGTGGTCGTGCCGGACGGGTTCCGGCAGGCGGTCGTCGTCAGCTGGGGCGACCCGGTCCTGCCGGGGGCGCCGACGTTCGACTTCGACCGGCAGAGCGCGAAGGCCCAGCGGAAGCAGTTCGGCTACAACAACGACTACGTCACGATCATGCCGTTGCGGCGTCGGCTCTTCGGACCGGAGCGCGCGCTGCTGGTCGTCAACCACGAGTACACCGACGAGGCCTTGATGTTCCGCGGGTGGACCGATGGCGCGTCGGCCCCACTGGAGCAGCTCCGGATCGCCCAGGCAGCGCACGGCCTCTCGGTCGTCGAGATCGAACGGGTCGGACGTAGTGGGCGCCGGAAGCTCGTGACGACCGGCAGGCGACCGTTCAACCGCCGGATCACAGCCACGACGCCGTTCGTGGTCACGGGCCCGGCGGCGGGACACGAGCTGCTGCAGACCGCCGCCGACCCGACCGGTCGGCGCGTGCTCGGCACGCTCAACAACTGTGCCGGCGGCACGACACCATGGGGCACGGTTTTTTCCGGTGAGGAGAACTTCAACCAGTACTTCGAGGCCTCGGGCGCGGTCGACCCCGCATATGTCCAGGCATTCGCCCGCTACGGCCTGCCTACCGGCCCGTCGGCTGGCAAGTCGTGGGCGCGCATCGACCAGCGCTTCGACCTGGCGGAACATCCCCACGAGGCCAACCGGTTCGGGTGGATCGTCGAGGTCGACCCCTACGACCCGGAGGCGCCGCCCCGCAAGCGCACGATGCTGGGACGCTTCAAGCACGAAGGTGCGACGACGGCGATCGCCGACGACGGCCGCGTCGTCGTGTATCTGGGAGACGACGAACGTTTCGACTACCTCTACAAGTTCGTCTCCCGCGACCGCTACCGCCCCGGCAAGTCTGCACGGGCCTCTCGGCACAACATGCGCCTGCTCGACCACGGCACGTTGTACGTCGCGAAGTTCACAGGGGACGGCGGCGACGACGGTGAGTACGACGGGTCCGGTGAGTGGATACCGCTCACCAGCGACACGACGTCGTACGTCCCCGGCATGTCGGTCGCGGAGGTGTTGGTCAACACGCGGCTTGCCGCCGACAAGGTGGGCCCGACCAAGATGGACCGCCCGGAGGACGTCGAACGCAACCCGGTCACCGGATCGGTCTACCTCGCGTGTACGAACAACTCCAGCCGCACACCCGAACAGGTCGACGAGGTGAACCCACGTGCAGCGAACCGACACGGCCACGTGGTCGAGATCGACGAGAAGGGTGGCGACGCCGCTGCGACGACGTTCCGGTGGCGGCTCATCCTGGTGTGCGGCGACCCGGACGATCCGTCGACGTACTTCGGCGGGTACGACAAGTCCAAGGTGAGCCCGATCTCCTGTCCGGACAACGTCGCGTTCGACGGTGCCGGAAACCTCTGGATCGCGACCGATGGCAACGCACTGGGCTCGCACGACGGGCTCTTCGCGACACCGGTGCGTGGCCGAGAACGCGGGAACGTCAAGCAGTTCCTGACGGTTCCGGTGGGAGCAGAGACCTGCGGGCCGGTGATCAGCGAGGACCAGCGGACGGTCTTCGTCGCCGTCCAACACCCGGGCGAGGTGGACGGCGCGACACCGGACAATCGGGCGTCCACCTGGCCGTTCGGTGACCAGCCACGCCCCTCGGTGGTCTGCGTCTGGAAGGACTGATCGACTACAGCCCACCGCAGCGGCGCTCGGGCGCCTCGTGCCGCGGCGCAAATGACCACGTTCGGTATGCCTGTGGGGCCTGTACGACGTGTCGGCACGTGGTGCGGGCCCCACCCACGTCGCGAGGCCATCAAACAGCGCCGCGTCGAGCGCGCCTTACGCGACCTGCCTTCCGTGCCCCGGGACTCGGGGAGACTTCGCGCCATCGTGAACCCCTCAACCGGTCCGATCCCGCCGGTGGCATGCGTACGTCTCGCCGCTAGCTGGCCTCACTGCGTCATACCAGTCGTACCTTGGATACTTTTCCAACTTGTACTACAAGTAGGAACGTGAAGAGCGCCGATGGATCTACAGAGGGCAAGTACGCGAGCACGGTGCGTGTCGGCGAGAAGGGGCAGATCGTCATCCCCAAGCGAGCACGCGACCTCTTCGGCATCAAACCGGGCGACACCTTGCTCCTGCTCGCAGACGTCGAGCGGGGGATCGCCATCGTGCGACCGGACCTGTTCGAGCAGTTCCCCATGCCGCCGCCAGCGCAGCCGTCCACCACGCCGGAGGACGCCTCCCGTCGCTAGTCCATGCGCCACGCCGGATGAGAGGACGCAGCCACGCGTGACTGCAGCAGACCACGGCACGACACGTACGACCACCGACGCCCGCCGCCCACGTCGTCGTATCGCACGTTGGGTGCTGGCCGGCGTGGTCGGGCTGCTCGTGCTGGCCGTTGCCGGCTACGTCGTACGGAACCTCGCCTACGCGCGCTGGGACGCCTGGCGTGCCGAGCGAGCCGGGTTCGTCGAGAAGCGCACCACGATCGACGGATCGACGATCAATTACGCGGAAGGCCCGGACAACGGTCCCCCGCTGCTTCTGATCCACGGTCAGGCGACGACCTGGCAGAGCTGGCACCGCGTGCTTCCCGATCTCTCGGAGCGGTTCCATGTCTTCGCCGTCGACGTCTACGGCCACGGCAAGTCCGCACGGGTTCCGGAGAAGTACACCGCCCGCGCCATCGCCGCCGACATGGAGCAGTTCCTCACCCAGGTCGTCGGCGAACCTGCCACGGTCGCCGGCCACTCCTCCGGCGGGCTGATCGCGGCCGTCCTGGCCGCCGACGCTCCTCAGCACGTGCGCGGTGTCATCCTCGAAGACCCGCCGTTCTTCTCGTCAGTCCTGCCACGTGCCGAGAAGACCTTCACCCATGTCGGTCTGCACACAGCCGCCCACGAGTTCCTCGAGAGCGGCGAGAACGACTTCACCGACTACTTCATCCGGCATGCCAACATCTGGAACCTGATCCCAGGCATCGGGGACGACATCCAGCGCCACGCGCTGTCGTACCGCCGGAATCATCCGGGTGAGCCCGTGCGGCTCTTCTACGCGCCTCCCACGCTCAACAACATCTTCCTCGGGCTGGAGTCGTACGATCCGCATTTCGGTGACGCCTTCTACACGAACCGGTTCCACGACGGCTTCGACCACGCCGACACACTGGCGCGCGTCGACATGCCCGCGGTCTTGATCCACACGAACTGGATGTACGACAAGAACGGAATCCTGCTCGCCGCGATGAGCGGCGAGGACGCACGACGCGCCAGGTCGCTCCTTGAAGACGTGGAGTTCTACCGGGTCACGACCGGTCACGGCTTCCACTTCGAGGACCCGGACCACTTCACGCAGATCACCCTCGACTTCGAAGGGCGCATCAAGGGCTGACCGGCCCAGGCGCATCCGACCTGATCCCGCACGTGAAACCAGGAAGCCGAACGCCAGCCGCCTCTCACATGACCTGATTTTCGGGCAAGTCACGAAAAAACACACAAACCGCGACGGCAGCTCCCGTGGACGGGTGTCGTCACCTCTCTCGTCCTCTTACACTTGGCCGGCGTGAAAAGGCGGACACCGGGCAAGCATGCCGTGTTTGTTGACGAATCCCCCACGGCGACATCGACGAATCCGCCGCATGGCACAACTTGGCGCGGGCCTGTTCTCCCTCGCGCTCGTGGCGTTGTGCGTCAGCCTGCTGACGAGTTCGGACCTCGGTACGACTCCCTGGAGTCTCGACAACGACGGTGCGAAACCGAGTCCGACCCCCAGCCGCCAATCGCCGAAGGTGACCACACCTGACCGGAGAACGTCCAGCGTCTCCACCTCGTCACCCACGACGACGCCGAGACCTACGCCCACGCCCCGCCCTGACACGACCCCACGCCGGGATGTGACACCGACGACTCCGGCCGCCTCTGGCCGGCGGAAGCCCAAGGCCAAGCCGACCATTCCACCGGGTCTTGCCCGAAACTCCCCCGAGCTTCCTCCGGTCGCGCGGCCTGCCAGGTGACGTCCCACGAGTACGTGGTCGGTGACGTGGGACGACATCGTCGACTTCGCGAGCCGCGCCAGCATTGGGTGTTGCTCAGCTTGATGATGGCGACACTTGCTGCCGTCCTGGTCGTGCAGGGCTACGTCGATCGCAGCTGGGACGAGCTTTCGGCGCCGACGCGCCGCGCACCCGCCGATGACAGGCCAAGCGGGCCAGCACTAGCCGACGACGCTGCTTTGATCGACTTCTCGGGATCGGAGCCGTCTGCCGTCCGGATCCAGGAGCGGACGATCGCCCTGACCTTCGACGACGGTCCGGACCCCACGTGGACACCGCAAATTCTCGACGTGCTACGACGGCACGACGCACACGCGACCTTCTTCGTCCTCGGGTCGAAGGTCGCCGCACACCCGCTACTCGTCCGTCGGATCGTGGCGGAGGGCCACGAACTCGGCTCGCACACCTACACCCACAGCAATCTCGCCGACCTCCCGCGGTGGCGGCGTACCGTCGAGCTCTCCCTCGCTCAGAAGGCCATCGCCGGCGCGACCGGGCGGCACACCCGGCTCATCCGCATGCCGTACTCCTCCGTGCCCTCAGCCCTCACGACGGACGACTACGGCGTCGCGCGCCAGCTCGGCCGGGAGGGGTATCTCGTCGTCTTCGCGAACCGCGACACCAGGGACTGGTCCGGTCGTACGCCGGAGCAGATCGTGGCCGCCGCGATGCCCCGGCCCGACGAAGGCGCCGTGGTTCTCCTGCACGACTCCGGTGGCGACCGTCGTGCAACGGTCCAGGCTCTCGACCGCCTGCTCACGACGCTCGCGGCGAAGGGCTACCGCTTCACCACCGTCTCCGAAGCCGGGCAACTCCCCTCGCAAGCCGTCGTTCCGGTCAGTCCTGCCGAACAGCTTTCTGGCGCCGTCCTGATCGCGACCCAGCTCCTGGGCCGTGCCACGGCGACCGCCCTCACCGTGGCGCTCAGCATCGCGGGACTGCTCACGGTGGCGCGGGTCCTGATCCTGATGGTGTTCGCCGGCATCCACTCCCGCCGGGCGCGCGGGACCCGGCTCCGGTGGCGACGCAGGCTCGCCCGAGCGGCACGCATGGCACACCAGGCCGGCATGAGCCTCAGCTATCCCGGTGTCTCGATCGTCGTCCCCGCGTACAACGAGGCGGCCGGAATCGCGGCAACCGTCCGTTCGCTCGTCGACACCACCTATCCGGGCCCGATCGAGGTTGTCGTGGTGGACGACGGGTCCACCGACGGCACGAGCCAGATCGTCGCCAACCTCCGGCTCCCCGGGGTCACGGTGATCCGGCAGCCGAACAGCGGCAAGCCGGCGGCGCTCAACACCGGCATCAGCCGGACGCGGTACGACATCGTCGTGCTCGTGGACGGCGACACGGTCTTCGAGCCACGCACGCTGGAGCGGCTGGTGCGGGCGTTCTCCGATCCGCGTGTCGGTGCGGTGAGCGGAAACACCAAGATCGGCAACCGGCGAGGTCTGCTGGGACGCTGGCAGCACCTCGAGTACGTGATCGGGTTCAACCTCGACCGGCGGATGTTCGACGTATGCGGATGCATGCCGACCGTTCCAGGAGCGATCGGTGCGTTCCGGCGGCAGGCTTTGGCGAGCGTCGGCTGGGTGAGCGACGACACGCTGGCCGAAGACACCGACCTCACCATGGCGATCTGCCGCGCCGGCTGGCGTGTGGTGTACGAAGAGCAGGCTCGAGCATGGACGGAGG